>ERZ780167.3438-NODE-3438-length-11348-cov-19.951066_pt1 | contig 11348 bp, 6 predicted proteins | sample MGYA00510982_ERZ780167 | MGnify/ENA primary metagenome ERZ780167 (study PRJEB29588, sample SAMEA2146107) | human gut metagenome | biome: human gut; feature: human-associated habitat; material: faeces | place: Denmark | collected 2008/2010 ... | reverse complement strand
ATAAGGGCGAACCTTGGTACCATCCCAGAGATACTCCAGGTTGTAGTCATTCATATTCTTCATGGTTGCAGCCAACTCATTCACCTCGTCGTTGTCCCAAGCGACGTTAGCACCTGCACCGGCGAAGGCAGTAACGTTCAATACACGGTTAGGGTTCCAACCGCAGAAGAGGTTGCTGAGGTTGAACATGAAGTCAACACCAGGAGCCACATACTTGAACTTATAGGTAGCGTTGTAAGGAGTCTCGCCCTTCTGAGCGCGGAAACCAGCCCAGCCGCCCTTGCTCTGCCAACCGTTAGCCTGCAAGCGCATGCCGAAGACAGGAGAGAACTGATAACCCAAGCCCAACTGAACGTTAGGAGAGAGCAAATCACCGAACTTAGCCTCACCGAGTGTATACTGAGCACCGCCCTGCAGATCCAGGAACCAGTGCTTGTTGAAAGTATACTCATCACCGTTCTGGTCGGTGTAAGTAGCCTGTGCCATAGCCGATGTTGTGCCGAGGGCCAACAACGAAGCAGCGAATAATGATTTCATTGTATTCATAATCATATCTTTTATTGATTAATAAAACGAGATATCTACCTTATTTATTTTTCTTTGGCTGGTGCTTTTTGGCGAACTCTACTCCTTCTTCAAGTTGTTTCTGCTTCTCTGGAGTCATAGGTGCTGTTTCCAACTTCTTGTTTGGATCATATACCGCATTTACTACATGACCCTTCTTAGGAATCAACTTGATGAGTACAGCCTTTACAGGATCGTCAGAAAGTTCACCGATGTAGTGAACCACTGCAGAGTCGCCTGCCATCACAAAACCATTGTCAAATGTAGCCTGCTTGTAATCGAATGTAACCTGATGGTCATCGATGATAGTAAGAAGAGTAGAATCTGTCATTTGCTTGATACTGACATTAGTACTCTTAATCTCTTCGCTGCAGGCATTGAAAGAGAGAATGGCAATAAGATAGACCGTAATTATAGATAATAATTTCTTCATCTTATAAGTAAAAAATAAAGGGGGCGCTCAAAACTGAACGCCCCCAATGAATAGTATCTTATTTACATTGTGGAGCACTTTTCTCTCCTTTGTAAATTTTCTTAAAATTACTTCTTCTTGATAACGAATGGCAATGTAATGTTCTTCTTGTTACCGAAGCAGTCCTTAACGGTAAAGTGGATTTCACCACTTGTTACGCTAGATGGAATTGAACCCTGATTATTCTGTGTAAGGATAATCTTAGTGCGATCAATACTGAATTCTGCAGTAAAGTATGGGTTGTACTGGCTACCACCCTTACTTGTTGTCCAAACATAAACATTGTCTTCATTGTTATAAACAGGAGCCAATACTCCAGCAGTCATGTATGTGCTGAACTTCTTGGCATCAACACCAGTGAGAGCAACAGGAAGCAGTTCTGCATCCTTGATTTCAGTTCCAAGGTTTGCCAAATCCAATGTTGTTGATTCACTCTTATCAGCAGTCCAAGTTACAGTATTGTTAGTACCAGTAACCCATGTTGACTTGTCACCTGTAAGTACATTGAATGTCTTTGTCCAAGAGCAGTAAGTAAGCTTCTCTGAACTTTCAGACTTAACTACGTAATCATCGTTAGCTACATAAGAAGTACCCGTCTGATTGAGGTGCTTAGAAATACTCCAATAAGAGAATTTACCGGTAATAGTACGCACAGTCTCATTATCAACCAAGTTACCTCCGTAATTTCTTACATACAAGTGATATCCACTTCTAACGGCCTCAGCTTCCTCCAACTGAGTACTATTTTTCCAAGTACCATCAGCTACATAGAACTTGAATTCACCCAACCAGTCGTTGTTTGTATCAAAGAGGTCTTGTCCATTCCAAGTAGACTTATTATTGTTAATAACCAAGATATTTCTTAAGTCATAATAACCATTCTTGATTCCATTAATCTTGTAATCGCCATCATTAGGTACAATGTATTTGTTGATATCATTGCCCTTGGCGTCCTTACCGAAGCCATCACGATATGCGAACTTAGGTGCCTCTGTTGGCATTACCTTCTTGAATGAAGCAGTAACAGTACTTACTGTAGCTGTAGCACTAGAAATCTGCTTTGTCAATGTAGCTTGTACCTTATATGTCTCACCATCAATGAACTGACCAGGATTAGACAAAATAAAGATAACCTTCTTTACCTCATTACTCAATTCAGAAGTTGTTGAGCCATCTGCCAATACGTAGATTGCATCAACACCTGTTGGCTTCTTATTATCTGCATCCTTCTCAGCAACAGTCCAAGCGTAATCCTTTGCATCGAAATCCAAACCGCTGATAATATTTTCGACATCTACAGGTTCAGACATAAACATTCTATTCTGCAAATTGTATGAAAGATTTGTTGTTGGGATTGTAACATCTGTCTTAACATCACCTACTGCTACATAGAATGCACGTCCATCAGGGTCAGTCAAAGTACCATCATAGTTAACAGCGTATACACGGAAACCGATAACGTCACCCTTAACATTACCCATGTCCTGAATCTTGATAGTACCCTTATTACCTGTGAACAACTTAGCAGGCTTACCTTTGTAACCAACATTTTCATAAGTATATGAGTTCCAAGCATTCAACTCAGATGGAGCAGACTCTTGAGCAAACTTCTCATCGAGAGTTACGTAGAATCCCTTCACATTCTTAGCAATATTAGTATTTGTAAAGTCGATAGTAATATTCTTACCCTTTTCTACTGCCAAGATGGTAGAAGGTTGACGATTATCTTTAGCTGCATCATTCCAACCTGCTGGACGGTTTACAGCATTAATCTTATCAGGATCTGCATTCTCAGTTATCACTGTTGTTGCAGCCTCATTCTTCCATACATACTCAGGAATACCCAGAGTAGAGTTTCTTGCCTCTGTCTCAGACCAACGGTTGTGGATATTAGCTACGCTTATTCCGTTAACAGAGAAGTCCCAAACATGCTGTGCCTTGTATGTATTCAAATCAACAGCATATTCAGAAGTAACACGACGAGTCTTGTTGTCCTCAGCCTTATCACTAGTGTTGTTATATGTGTTCTTAACCGCTACTGAATAGAGAACAGAACAAGTACGGTCGTTTTCATCCTTAGCCTCAACAGCAGCCTTGAACTTCTCACCAACTTCCTTAGCCTTGAACTTAACAACCCACAGACCAGACTTTGCATCGTTATCTGCTGCACGGGTATTACCCAAAAGCAACTTATTGTATCTGTGAACGTCAGTTACCTCAACCAAGTCATCAAGTTCCTTACCCTGAGAGTTCAAGAGAGAAACATTAGACTTTGTCAACTCAGCATCAACAGGAGAAACACGAACCAACAAGCTATCCTCGCCAATGTGATAGTTACCCTTGGTGAATGTAAACTTGCCATCTGCTACACCCTCTGCTGGGAATACATTATCAAGCTCTTCTACCTGAGCGAAATTCAAAGTTCTATCGAAACCAGTACGGTTTGGCAAAGCGAATTCGAACAACTGAACGTCAGTTACCATTGTAGAGTACTGACCGATGATGTCCTTCAACTGAGTCTCAATGTTTGTAACCTTTGTAGCGAGACCGAGCTTAGTATCATCGTCCTTAACACCGTTCAAAACGCTCTCGATAGCACCCAAACGTGAATCGAGTGTACCGAGCTCCTTGTTAGGAGTACCAATCTGACCCTTGATAGCCTCGATTGCAGCAGCTACAGTGTTCTCTTTGCTATAACCCTTACCGAGAAGCTCGAGAGCATCAGCAATAGCCTGCTTGTTTGTATTAGCCTGAGTCAAAGCATCACTAGCCTTCTGTATTGTTTCAGCCAAGCTTTCAAGAGTCTTCTTGTCACCATCTTCAACATCGCTCTTTGTTGCATAACTCTTCAGAGTCTCGGTGATTGCATCCTGTGCCTTCTTCAAATTCTCTGCGTTCTTAGACTCAAGAGCTTCGATTGCCTTCTGAGCAGCATCAGCAGCATCTTTAAGCTCAGTCTTTGTTGCCAAAGTCTTCAATGTCTCAACAATCTCAGCATTTGCAGCCTCTGCATCCTTTGCAGCCTTGTCAGCAGCAGCCTGAGCTTTCACTACATCTTCCTTCAACTTAGCGATATCGCCAGTCTTGAGAGCATCAATAGCATCCTGCAATGTCTTGTCAGCATCATTAACATACTGCTTAGTTGCATAGTCAGCCAAGACAGCCTTAACCTCCTCAAGAGTTGTCTTCTTAGCCAACTCTGTCTGAAGAGAAGTGATGTCAGACTTGTTAGAAGAGATCAGAGCCTGGAGCTCTTCAACCTTCTGCTTAAGCTGATCGGCAGTAGCAAGCTTGTCGATCTGCTCTTGCAAGTTGCTGATGTCATCATCATAATCCTTACAAGAAGTAAATGTACTCATGGATGCCACTGTCAGTGTTCCCATAAGCAGCGCGCTTAAATACTTTCTTTTCATACGATAAAATTTAATTAAAATATTAATTGTTAACTTTAAGTTATAAACTTTCTCTGTGAGGGTGTGTCATAAGTCTGTGACGCACCCTTTTTTATTTTTTCATCTTTCCTCTAACACGAAAAAAGAAAATTTCATTTTTATTTACAACAAAGCCCAAACTTTCACAAGCTCGGGCTTTGTCTTTCCGCAAAAAAATATGTATCTTTGCAGAAAACTTCTTAAAGTATGGCAAAGATACAAATAAAATCTGAAACTCGGCACGAATTGAGTTTTTTTCCTAACTCTTTTGATGATTATGTACCAAAAGACAGCAAAGTGCGTATGGTAGACCGTATTGTTCGCAGTATGGACATCAACCCTCTTATGGATACCTATGCTGGGACTGGTGCTCCTCCTTATAGTCCAATGATGCTTCTGAGTTTAGTTATTTTTGCCTATATCAATGGCGTTTATTCTTGTCGTGGCATAGCGGACGTGCTTAAATACGATGTTCGCTATATGTGGATTTGTGGAGGCAAGCGACTGTCTTTCGCGACTATCAACCGCTTTAGAACCAATCATATGATAAAGTGCATCGACTTCTATTTTGATGCAGTTGTTTCCATATTGGTTGAAAAGGGCGTGATTAGTTTGGAGGAGCAATATGTTGATGGCACTAAGATAGAGTCGAAAGCGAACAAGTACACGTTTGTATGGAAGAAGACAGTGGAAAAGAACAAGGCCAAGCTCATGGAAAAAGCCTCTGCGGCACTGGCTCAGATAAAAGAACAAATTCGTCAAAATGGCGGAAGTGACAACAAGGAAGGAGACGACGAGCCTATCATCTCTTCCAAGGATATGGAGGCAAGCACACGTTTGTGTGAAAGATTAGTGCGAGAACTTCCAGACAAAGCACTTACAGGAAGGGAAAAGCAAAAGCTAAACACTCAGATTTCTCATTTGTTCAAGGCCTCAGACAAGCTGCGTGAGTATGAGAACTCTTTGGAGATACTGGGCGAGAGAAACAGTTACTCCAAGACGGATCCCGATGCTACCTTCATGCGACTCAAGGAAGATGCCATGAACAATGGGCAGACCAAACCTGCTTATAACCTTCAAATTGCGACGGAGAATCAATACTGGACGAACTTCGCCCTTTATCACAATCCAACGGACAGCCTGACATTCAAGCCTTTCTTGGATAAGTACAGGCAAAGACATGGAAAGCAATCCAAGTGCGTCACCGCAGACTCAGGATACGGATCAGAGGAGAACTATGAGTACATGGAGATGGAAGAGATGGTGGGATATGTAAAGTACAACTGGTTTCACAAAGAACAGCATAAACCTTTCAAGGAAGATGTCTTTAACCAAGCAAATTTCTACTATAATAAAGACGAAGACTATTACGTCTGTCCCATGGGACAACACATGAATTCTTGCGGACAACGGCAAACGAAAAGCGACTCTGGCTATGTGTCTGTCATTACATTATATAGAGCGCAGCGATGTGAAGGCTGTCCACTTGGGAGTCTTTGCAAGAAAGCCAAGGGTAACAGAACCATATATGTAAACCATAAGTTGAATGCATATAAAAAGGAAGCATTTTTGCTGTTGACGTCAGAGGAAGGTATGAAGCACAGGAGTCAGAGACCGATAGAGCCAGAAGCTGCGTTTGGACAGATGAAGGAAGACATGCATTACAAGCGATTCAGGCATTTCGGAAAGGACAAGGTTTACATGGACATAGGGTTGTTCGGTATAGGATTCAATTTGAAGAAACATTTGGGGATAAAACGATAAAACTCAATTTGGGCAGTTTTACCGTATGGGACAATTATGCCCTTTTGTGAGCTTTGGGGCTGTTTTGTTATCGATAAAACAAGAAAAGTAAAGTTTCTATACAATATAATAAGATTCCCCTTGTAAAGAAAGACTATGATTCAACTAAAATATACAGAAAAACACACAAAAAGGGTGCGTCACAGACTTATGACACACCCTCATCAAAAACAAGGTGTTTTGTAAAGAAAATAGAAGGAATGGCGCTCTATATATAATAAGGTGTAGAAAAAAGAGAGTATAAACGGGCTAAAAATGCATGAAAATAGTGATTTGAGCAGACCCCATGAGCCAATTTTATTAAAAACTAAAGAAAATAAGGGGTTTTTCGAAAAAAAAAGGTTAAATATTTGCGAGTGTGAATAAAAATGTCTATATTTGCACCGTAAAAAGAATATCTCCCCGCAGGAGATTAGAGTTTTAAGCGTAGAACGTTAAGTTAACAAATTAATATTTAAATTAAATTTTATCGTATGAAAAGAAAGTATTTAAGCGCGCTGCTTATGGGTGCATTGACAGTTGCATCTGTAAGTACAATGACTTCTTGTAAGGACTACGATGATGACATCAACAATCTGCAAGGTCAGATTGACGCTTTGTCAAAGACTCTCAGCGAGTTGCAGACAAAGATTAATGATGGTAGCATCTTGAAGAGCGTAGAGTCCGACGGTAATGGTGGTATCATTGTCACTGTTACAAAGAACGGCACGGACACTTCTTACAACATCAAACAGGGCGAGCAAGGCGCTGCTGGCACGGACGCTGACGTTTGGAAGATTGGTGAAGATGGTTATTGGTACAAGAACGACACCAAGACTGAGTACTATGCACTTGGAACCCAGGGTCCAGCTGGTGCTACTGGTGCTGCTGGCAAAGACGGCAAGTACTACGTTCCTAATCCTGAGACTGGCACATTCTGGGTATATGGTGACGGTGACAAGGCTGCATACGACTCTAGGATTGTCTATACAGCAACTAACAAGGATGTCATCACTGCAGTTTGGGACAACGATAACTTGACTTTGACAAACGTAGCAGGTGCTCCGGGCAAGAAGGTCGTTGTTAGCCTCTCAAGCGCATTGAAGGGTCTCGTATTCGATCCTGACTTCTATTATGCAGGTATCGAAGCATTCGACTTCGCTACTTACAAGTACAACCCTGCAACAGTCAAGGCTGTTGACGCTGATGGCGACTACTCTGAGGATGCTCCTACAGTAGCTGACGATGCGTTCACATACGCTCCTGACTTGGCTGCTACCTATTTCTTGAACCCATCAAATGCCAAGATGTCTAACGATGCTGCTAAGTATAGCTTCATCGCATATAACAAGGATTATGTGTCAAGGGCTGCCGCTGATTACGGTTCTACTTTCAAGGTAGAGAGCGCAGACTTGACAACAAAGGGTAAGGTTACTGTACACGCTAAGTATAATGGTAATGCCATCAAGAACCTTGCAGACAATAATCAGGTTACTGTTCTTGCATTGCAATATACTTCTGGCGACTCAGTTGTTACTTCTGACTTCGCAGCTATCAAGGCTAGCACTTACAGCAAGTTGGTTTTGAATAACCCAACATTGGATCATATTGATGCTATTCCTTCACACCTCTATCAGACAGCAAAGGATGCTATCGATAACAACGCACAGATCCATGTAGCTTGGAATAGCAAGGGTATCGACCTCCGTGAGTATGTCAACACTGACCGCACATACGACAAGGACGAGACTCCTACTTGTAAGGCTTGGGATAAGAATGCAGCCGAAGGCCTCGTAGAGAAGTCTGGCTTCAAGTACTCTTTCGAGTTGGTTGGTTACAAGTCTGGTGCTAACGAGACATCACAGAGTGCTCACGCTGCAATCGCATCTAATGGTTATACACTCCGCCCACAGATGACAGCTGGCGGTAAGCAGCAGGCTTACGGTGCAGCTCAGAATGAGGCTACTATCGGTCGTGAGCCATTGGTACGTGTTATCTTGAAGGATACTGTCAACAACAAGATTGCTGCTGTTGGTTACATCAAGGTTGTCATCGACAAGACTGTAGCTGAGAATAAGGCAGAGGAAGTTGACTTGGTAACAGTTAACAAGCCATACACAATCGCTTGTGGTGACGATAACATCGATCTCCAGAAGGTAACATGGGCACAGGTTGAGGAGCAGCTCTATGCTAAGCTCAACATGTCTAAGGAAGCTTTCGAGGATGCTTACGAGCTTGACGGTGGTACTGCAGATGCTAACCAGTTCGAGAAGGCTACAACCGATGCTGAGGCATTGGCAGCAAACAAGAAGATTGGTACTGTATCTCAGACAACAGCTGACGTAGCGGGTAAGCAGACTGAGGTTATCGCTTGGTCTATCAAGAACCAGGCTGCTTACGCTGCATTCAAGGCTGGTAAGACAACTTTGTCAACATACGTTCGTTATGCTTTGAAGGCTGGCAAGACTGCTGCCAACAAGTACGTTTACGTGAAGTTGACTTGGACTCCATCTGCTATCAACTTGAAGCCATCTACAACATTCGGCAACGAGAACAAGATTAAGAGCTACTGGTATGCAGCAAATAGCGCTGTAGCTGGTACAGGTTATGACGATGTTCACGGTAACGTTGAGGTTGTAGGTACAGAAGGTGCAAACGACGAGTACGTATTCGATTTGAAGAATGCTCTCGTAGGCAACAAGCTTTCAGTTAATCCTCTTACTGCTCCATACGCTGACTTGAACAACGAGTTGAAGTTGACATTCGGCTTCGTAACAGGTAATGGTCTCTTCGCTAGCGAAGATGGCAAGCTGGTTTACGCCGAGAAGGAGTTGACTAATGTAGTTGCAAGCTTGGATCCTGTTACTGGCATCGTAACATACGCAAAGAACGAGACAGCAAAGAAGTTGTTGAATGCTTACGGTCACAAGGATTTGAAGAATACCGTTACAGCTATCGTTGCAGTAAAGGCTACTATCTGTGGTAACATCGATGTTCCTGTTGCTTCTAATGAGTTCAATGTTAAGTTCCTCCGTCCTATCAACGTAGAGAAGGCTACAGCTAGCTTCGAGGATGCAGAAACTGCAGGTTCTACAGCTAAGATCAACTTGACATTCACGGACTGGCGTGATCACAACTTCACTGATACTAAGGTTACTAAGGGTCAGGATTACTTCCAGTACTATGGCGTAAAGGAAATCGCTGTTGACATTGATGATGCAACAACAGACCTTAACGGTAACAGTAGCCAGAAGTTGAAGGATCTTACAGACAAGGTTAAGTTCACATTCTCTGCTCCTGCTACTATCTCTGCAAACAACTATGGTGAATTGAAGTACGAGAACAATGGTTTGACAGTTGGTCAGTTCCACGTTTACTTCCCAGCTACGATCACTTACGATTGGGGTACAATCAAGACAACTATCACTGCTACTGTAGGTAAGACACAGAGCAATGCTAAGCGTCACTAATTCGCAAAGCTTAAGGCTATAACATAATTATAGGCAGGCATGATTAGCATGCCTGCCTATTTTCATTATCACCATGATGAAGAAAGTTAATATTATATTAGGTATCTTATTCTTGGCTATCGCCTCAGTGACACTCAGTGGCTGTGGTGAGAAGAAAAAGAACAGCCCCTTGACAGGTTTTGAGCAGGCTATCACCAACGCTGATTCCGTAGAAGTAACCCACTTGGTCAACCAGTTCTTTGAATACGCCGAGAATGGCAACTATGATGCAGCCGCTGGTATGCTGTTCAAGGACAATGTGGACTCCGTATACAACGAGCCGCAGCCCCTTGACAACAAGGCTATGACAGATTTGAAGAACATGCTTTCTTCCCTGCCCATCCAAAGCCACAAGATAGACTACATAAAGTTCAAGGAAGCATACGCCAACGAGGTAAAGTGTACAGCCATCATCATGCCGGCACACGACAATGTGCCAGAGATCAAGACCGTCTTTTACTTCAAGCCTATTGACTATCTTGGCAAGTGGAAACTTTGTATGATTGATTCTCATAACGGCGACCGACCTGTTGTCGAGCATGCCAAGAAAGACTCAATGCAGAGGGAATATGAGACAGAGACGAGGGAGAAGAACCTCGAGAAGCTCAAGAAGTAAATGAAAAGGCTTTTCTTTCTCTTATGGATGACGGGAATTGGCTGTCTGACGATGGCAAAGAATCCTGTGGGCAAGATTGAGTTCGAGAAGACTTCCTTTCATTTCGGAACCTTCGAGAAGCGTATCGTCAGAACTTGTGTCTTTGTCTTCAAAAACACGGGAAGCGCTCCTGTCGTCATCAATCAGGCCAATACCACTTGCAACTGTACTTCCGTCCGCTTTGACCAAACCCCCATATTGCCTAATAAAAAAGGTTATATCACCGTCATATACGATGGCAAGTATTACAACAAGGGGCATTTTAGAAAAAGCATCGACGTTTGGTCGAATGCAGAGAATGGTATGGTGCGATTGTTTATCTCTGGTACAACAAAGTAAGCGTTGATATTATTGAATCATTTTTTTCAAAAAAACATTTAAATATGATGATATCAAAAATTAAGTATGTCTTGTTTGCTTCAGCCTTGATGGCTGGCACAGCAACAAGTATGGCTCAAGCCACCTACACAGACAAAGATGGCAATGAGTACACATTCAAGAAGCACGCATTCCTCGATTTGCAGGGTGGTGCTCAGTATACACTTGGTGAAGCTAAGTTTGGTGACTTGCTCTCTCCTAACGTTCAGTTGGGCTTGGGCTACCAGTTCTCTCCTGTATTCGGTATGCGTTTGCAGGCTAACGGCTGGCAGAGCAAGGGCGGCTGGTCTGGTTTCCGCGCCAAGCCAGGCGATACTCCTTACAACGCTACTTATAAGTTCAAGTATGTAGCTCCTGGTGTTGACTTCATGTTCAACCTCAGCAACCTCTTCTGTGGTTGGAACCCTAACCGTGTGCTGAATGTTACTGCTTTCTTGGGTGGTGGTGCTAACATCGCTTGGGATAATGATGAGGTGAATGAGTTGGCTACTACCATGAAGAACCAGAATGACTACAACCTGGAGTATCTCTGGGATGGTACCAAGGTTCGCCCTTAC
>ERZ780167.3436-NODE-3436-length-11355-cov-5.355133_pt1 | contig 11355 bp, 13 predicted proteins | sample MGYA00510982_ERZ780167 | MGnify/ENA primary metagenome ERZ780167 (study PRJEB29588, sample SAMEA2146107) | human gut metagenome | biome: human gut; feature: human-associated habitat; material: faeces | place: Denmark | collected 2008/2010 ... | reverse complement strand
GCGGCGGGGCCGCCCCGCAGACGCCGCAGCAGAGCGGGGTCCCGCATCAGGCCCCGGCCCAGCATCACCGCGTCCGTTCCGGGATAATCCTGGCACAGGGCGGCGGCGTCCTTCGGCGTGAAGATGTCTCCGTTATACACCGCCGGCCAGGGGCCCGACACGGCGGCCCAGGCGTCCCGGTGGGGGACGCCCTTGTAAAACTCCTTCTGGATCCGGGGGTGGACGATCAGCTCCGACAGGGGATACTTGCGATAGATCGCCAGCAGGCCAGGCCACTCGACCGGGTCATTTTTCCCGATGCGGGTCTTGACGGACACGGACATCCCCCGAGGCAGCCCTGCGAAGATCTCCTCCAGACAGCGATCCAGCTCCTGGGGATAGGCCAGCAGGCCCGAGCCCTTGCGCTTGGCGGCCACGGTGCCCGCCGGACAGCCCAGGTTGAAGTTGATCTCCCGATAGCCCCGGGCATACAGCTCGCCGGCGGCCCACAGGAAGTGCTCCGCCCGGTTGGTCAGCAGCTGGGGCACCACATACAGCCCGGCGTTGTGGGCCGGGTCGATCTCGTCCAGCTCCTTGCGCTGGAAGGTGCAGGTGGCGTTGGGGGAAAGAAAGGGCGTGAAATATTTGTCCGCCGGGCCGAACAAGGCGGCGTGGACCTGCCGCCACAGGTAACCGGTAAGCCCCTCCATGGGGGCGGCGTAGAGCTTATTCATGAAATTCTCCCTCCAGACACATGGCGAGGGTCACGCCCGGCACCGGTTCGGCGGCAACGCCCGGCAGCAGGTCCGCCGCCGTTTCCGGCTGGTGCAGAAGCGCCAGCTTCCCCTGCCGGGACAGCCGCTTCACGGCGTATTCCAGGCGCAGGGCCTCTCCCCGGCCCTCCGTGCGCCAGACACCGGCCAACTCCCGGGGCGGATGGGACCGGGTATACCGGGCGCAGGCGGCGCCGCCGTCCCGGTGCTGCCGCATCCGGCGGCACAGGTCCGACGCCGTGCCGGTATACAGGGTGTCGTCCCGGCACCAGAGCATATAGACATAGTACATTCCCTCACCTCACTGCCCCCAGCATACCACGATCCGCCGCCGGGCGCAACGGTCACGCCGGGGGATCGTCGTGAAATTCGATGAATTTCAGGGCGTACAGGTCGCAGCCGGTGGAGAAGTTCCCCTGCCGCAGCACCAGATAGTCCGTGCCCACGGCCTCCAGGATGCCCTCCTGCCGCACCAGGCGGTACGAGCCCACCAGGAAGCTGGCGGACGCGCGGCGGCCAATGTTCCGGCCCAGCAGGTCCCGCAGGGAGCCGCCGCCGGAGTCAGAGGCGTTATGTATGTTCATGGCGCACCTCACACATACAGATTCCCCGCCGTCTCTCCGGCGCGGGTACTCCATCCTATGCCGGGGCGGGTGAATGCGTTTCTGAATGCGCTGAATTACGATTTAAAGAGAATGGCGAATATCTAATAAAGCAGCCTGGTGCACCAGAGCGGCGACGCGGCGGTGAACTTCGGCAACACACCGCCGACGGCGGTGGGCGGCGTTACGTTGGTGGAGGAAAAGGTTGTGGTGACGCCGGTGTCCGGCCGCCACCGCAGCTTTAAGCTGGGAGAGTATTTTTCCGATACGCCGGGCGATACGCTGCATTATGTGATCGTATCGTCTCAGCTGGTCAGCGATACCGCGGCCATCGATGGGGATACCTTAAACGTGGAGACCAGCAAGAGCCGCAGCGGCGATCTGGTTATTGCTGCGGTGGACGCCCAGGGCGCACAGACACAGATCACCTTCCGGTTTAAGGTCACCAACCTGACGTTGGCCATTTTCATCATGCTGGCGGTGGCTGTGGTGGTGGGCGTCATTGTGGCGGGTGTCACGATCTGGAGTGTAACGCACCCGCTGTGGAAGGGGGAACTGAAGGTGGTCAACCTGGATCGTTCCTGTGCCGGTATGTCGCGGAGCCATGCCAGCTTTCGGGGCAAGCTCAAGCTGAGCTATTTTATGGCCGGACCCTGCGGCCTGAATGCGGACCAGTGCTGGTTTGCCACCAAGCCCGGCAGACGGCTGAAGTTCTGCTCCAAGACTCCGTTTTACGTCAATGGAATGGCACTGAAGGAGACAGATGTCTATGCGGGAATGACGCTGATCTATGCAGACGAAAAGAATCGCACAGGTATCCGCATTGACGCGGCACCCGGACGCCGATAAGCAATTACTGAAAACCGAACGATATACGACATACAGCGACAATGAAGGAGTATGTTATGGCCTATCTGGCAGAGGTGCAGCTTCCTGCTGCCAGCAAGAACGCAGCGGATGGAAGCAGTACGCCGGCACCGGAATACGGCCTGACCATGCGGGGCCATTTGGCCAATGTGGTTAACGGCATCAGTGGGCTGCCTCGTATGCACGGTGCCAACCTGTCCTATCACATTCTGGGAGCGGCAAGCGCGGAAATCCCCATGACTCAGATCTCTACCTATCTGGCGGCAGGCTTCATGCGCCGGTTTAAGGAGACGGTGGGAAAGGATCAGCTGAATCTGAAGCTCTCCAAGGATACGGTAAGCGATTGGGTGGATCAGATCGGCCTGACTGCCCAGCAAGTGTACAACGACGTGACACACGGATGCCCGGACCTGATGCTGCCGGATATCAGCATAGGCGTCATGCCGCCCAAGGGAGGGGGGGCGGCTCCCTGGGACACGGCGGCCCGCAACTGGTGCTCCCGCTGTGAGGGGCAGCGCTTGAGAAACCGCGCTGCGCTGGAGGGAGAACTGCCCAAGAGCCTCCTGGACGAAGATGCAACGGATGACTCCCTGATTGGCAGAACCTTCCGGAAGCTGTGTGATATTGCAAAGAATCCGGAACTGGGCCCCTATTATGCGGCATTCCTGCTTAGCCGCAACGGCGATGACCTGAAAGCGGCTGTAGAAGGCGCGATCCAGGAGATCCAGGGACGGAAACGGGACGAACAGTCGTATCTGGACAGTGCGGCGGACCGGGTTGTCCAGGCCAGCACTAATTTCTGCGCGAACCGTTTCTTTGGCATCGGCGACAAGAGGGCCTATAACGACTACGTGGACAGCGTCAAAGAGTACTGTAGGACCTATAATCGCGTGCGGGAATGCACAGACGTGGAGAACACGCTGCGGAGATTCCGGGAGCAGCTGGAGAATCTGAACAGCGGGTACTTTGCCTTGCTGACGGAGGTGCTGGACAATCTGCTGGAGACCTTTGAGGAGGATGAGCAGTGGCTGGATTCCTTCTATGCCATGCCTGTGTTCCGGGGATTTGAGGCGGATCCGCCCCAGACCATCCAGGTGTGGAGTATGATGGCGGTTCCGGGCGGGATTGTTCATCTTTATTACACACCGGGGCGTGAGGCCGTATGCTTTATTCCGCTGCGCTATTCCGCCGCGCTGCAGCGCAATGGCCTTCAGACTGTGCTGCAGGTGACTCTGAGCGATCAGTTTATCGGAAGCTATACAGATGGGGCGTTAATGTATCGGGTGGGGGAGTCTGATCCCATTCCGCTGCCCGGCGGCTGGCTCAACCGGGAGATACCGCTTCGGGTGTCCGATGGCGAGGAGGTCCGGGTCCTGCCGGCACCGGGCTTTGAAAATAGCTTCTTCCGGGAAGGCGTATAGCAGAAAGGATGGATGCGGAATGGGTAAAATTAAATGCCCCTATTGTTTTGAGGAGTTTGAAAGCGACAAGGTTTTGTTTCGGGCCAACACCGGCTTCACCCAGGAGGAACTGGACAGGGAGGAATTCACCAGCGGCGATGTGGACGAACACAAACGGCTGTTTGTGAAATTTTCCCAAAGAAATCCGGACGAAAAGTTGGACCGATACTGGACGAGCCGCGGAGGAACCGCCGGCTATTCCAGTGCAGACCCTCGCTGGAATATGCCGCACATCGACCCCAATGATGCCGACCGGTTTTGGGAGATGCTGGACCCTGACGCCAACGGCGTGGGCGCGGATGGCCTTGTGCGGGATCAGGATGGCTTTGCCATCAGGGTGTATGACCGGTATTCCGATCGCGCCACGCCGGTGACGCGGCTGTGCCCCCACTGCCACAATCCCCTGCCCTTGCCGAATTATGGCAAATATCCCACCATTTTTATCAGTGTTGTGGGCATTACCACCTGCGGCAAAACGGTTTATCTGAACCAGCTGCTGACCCGGCTGGCCATGGCCATGCAGAATACCGGATACTATATCACGGAAAACAATCTGCCAGATTTCAAGGAAAACGTGGAGGCCAATATGCCGCTGCCCGGCAGTACGGATGACAGCGTCATGCGCCGTCCTCTGGCGGTGAACCTGGTTGACCAGAACGACCGCAGCAAGGCATTTACCATTGTTTTTTATGATATTGCCGGTGAGAACTGCGTCAAGTGGAACGATGATTACGCCAAGCTGGGCGACCAGGACAGCCGGAACAGTCGGGCTAAGGAGGGAATCGCCAGCTTTATTGCCCGGGCAGACGGCCTGATGTTCCTGGTGGATCCCAATCAGGTCCCCGGCTTTTCGGCCTATCCCGATGTGAGCGGTGTCAACAAGGTGGTCGGAGTGGTGAATCAGATCCGCGTCGCCCTGAATATGAGCCAGAACACATGGGCGGATGTTCCGGTGGCGGTGGTTCTCACCAAAACGGATGAAATCCGGAATCAGTATCCCAAAGGAAACCAGAGTCCCATGTTCCGGCCTACGGCAGCTGTGTCCGGTGGCCTGAACCGGGAGGAGTATTTTGCCATCAGCCACGAGCTGGAGGACTACCTGAGCAACAATGCGGCCATGATCCTGGCGCAGCTGGGCCAGTTTGTCAGAAAAACCTTCTGCGGCGTGTCGGCCATCACCTGCGGCGTGGAACGGCGCTTTGTAAAATACAAAAACTGGTACATCCTGTACGATATCTGCGGCAGGAAGTATGACGAGCTTCGCGCGTGGATCAAGGGCTGGAATGAACGTTCACCTGAGGAGCGGAACTTTTATTATGCGTGCCCTGTTCAACGGATTACCTCGCTTGACCCGAAAACCCGTATGCCGGCGGTGGATCCGGTAACCCTGGAGCCGGAGCTGACCTCTATTGACATAGATATTAATGAGGATATCACAAAGGAGATTGCCTCCGGCATATGGACGGAGGTTTATGCCGACTGCACCAGCGGACGGATCTATCTGAACATGTGAGAAATCTGGGAAGGGATCAATCTGGTTGGCTTCCCCAAGGGCGCACCGAATCCCCGCCGGGTGGAGGACCCGCTGAAATGGATCCTCTGGCGGCTGGGAAGGATCGGCCCCTATTTTCAGGCGGATCCTCAGCCGAAAAAGGCGCTGCTGGAGTCTGCAAGGAAATATCAGGGGCGGCTTGACGACTGGATGAACGAACAAAGGTGCAAACAAGAGCGGTTTTATAACGGGGAGGATCTCCAATGAAAATGGAGCAGGCATGCCGGTTCCGGACGGATGAAGCCGGATATATGGTCTGCGCCAGATCCCAGGGTCTGACGGCGGATAATGAGAACAACCTCGGCTATTTCAACAGTACCATGACGTCCTTGTTTGAAAAGGACGGATCCGGCCCGAGAATGGGTCAGTCTATCCTCAGCTACGCTGTCAGCGGGGAGAACGGCGGCAGGCGGCTGGAGGAGGACCCGTTTGTTGCGGAGCTTTTCCGGTATCTGGCATCTGCCGCCCCGGAGGAGCGCCGCCAGATGCTGCTGGATATGCAGTATATTTTGGGGGAGCTGGTGCCGCTGGAGTATGCGTCACTGGAGATGATCGCCACCGCATATCACATGCGGAAGATGAACGATGGAAACCGGCCGGAAAATGACGTGTATGATCGCGTGGTGGGGAATCTGCTGCTTTGCGGCAGGGTTCCGTCGGCAAACCAGGAGACGGTGAACAAGCTCCTGATCTGGATGCTGAAAAGGCAGAACGCTGCGCTGCCCAAGCGGATTATGGAGCTGTCTGTGGACCGCTGCGTCAAACAGGTGCAGGCGGATGCGGCAGGCGGGCGGGAGCTCTGCGACTGTGTTTGCCGTCTTTTGCAGTACGCAGAAGCGCTGAGCAGCTGGAGCTGCTGCAGAAAACGGTGAAAACCTTCGATGTGCGCTATGCCGGGCTTGTGCATGCCCTGCTGCGCGGCATCTCTTCGGACCGGGCATGCAGCATTGACCCGCAGACGGCGTGCAGTCTGATCCCGGAGATGCTGCGCTCCGGCGATGAAATGCTGACCGGGGATTGCGTGGAGCTGACCACCTGCCTGGATGCAGGGCAGTGCCGGCAGCTGGCAGAGAGCATTCTGCGGCATGTGGGGCTCCGCCAGATGACGCTGATGGAGCAGAACGTTCTGGCCAATATCCTGGACGAGCTGAGCCGGTCCGGCGGTGTGCTGGGAAAAGAGAGCTGCGAGATCCTGGACCGCAATTCCTGCGTTTATAACGGCAGACTGCTGGATGCCTGCGTGGGCTATATGGTGCAGGTGCGGCTGCGGCAGGAGCTTCCCGTGGAGGAGCGCTGCGCGCTGCTGGCCGGGCTGGAGCGGGAGTATCCGGCCCTGTATGATGACGTTGCGGCTGCGCTGAAGAGCGGCGGCAGCGGGCCTATTTCTGGAGCTGCATGACCTATCGCACAATGATGGACTATGTGTTGGACGGCGCGCCCAGCAGCAATGTGCAGGCGCTGCTTCAGACCCGGGACAGCGGAGCGGATGGCAATAAGCTGCACTTTCTGGATGCCGTGTGGCAGCTGTACCGGGATCCGAGCCGGACTGAGCCGATGACAGAGCTGGTGCTGGACGGACACCTGCCTGCCAGGGACAGGGAGGAGATCTGCAATCAGCTGCTGCCGCTGGCGGCAAAGCTGAAAGCTGCCTCCAACCAGGCAATTTTCGCATGGGATCTGATGCTTCTGCCCTGCAGCTGGGTGGAAGCCGGACGGGTCGTTTATGACTGCGGCAGTCTGATTAAGAAAATTGAGGGGATTCCGGCGCTGAAAATGGGAGTTTCCGGCAGCCAGTCTCTCCAGCTGGAGCATTCCGTCATACTGCGGGACGAGAAGGTGCGCAGCGACCTGCGCAAGGCCGCCGGCCGCGGCGACAGTCTGCTCAGTGAGCAGCTGGAAAAGACGCTGAAGGCGTGGGGAAAGGCGCGCAGGCCCGACAATGGCCACGGGAAAAGACTGAGCTCTGATCCGCCGGCCGCGGAAAAGAAGGGGATATTCTCTATTTTCGACCGCAGCGACAGAGGCGGGCGGCCGGAGAAGTCGGACCGGGGCTTTATTTTTGACGACTACGACGGCGACTCGGGAAAAAGAGGAAGGAATAGGAGAAGATGAGCGACAGCGTGATGTATCCGGAAGCCGGCCGCTGGGTCAACAGCTACCTGGTGGGCGCCAACGCCTACAAAATTATGTCGACCCCCGAGGAGGCACAGCAGCTGCTGCTGGACGATAGCGGGGACTTTCTGCAAACAGGGACGGAGCACCACTATATTCAGGTGCGATGCCGGAACGAGAATAAACCGCTGTGGCTGGTGCCGTTCCGGGTCAAGCGGGAGGAGTTGCTGCGGGTATCCGACGTGCTGGAGCAGATTCAGATGGGACGAATCCTGCGGGAGGGCTTTTTCTGGCCGTTCGATCTGGTCCGGAGCGATGAAATGCAGGGATATGTGCTGCATCCCTTCAGCATGGATGCGTATCCCTCTGTCCGCCGGTTTTTGCCCAGCTCTGACACGCCCAGGTGGACCATTGCCGTCCATCTGTTCCGCAGGATCGGGCAGCTGCACCGTGAGGGCCTGACGCTGAACGGCTTTGGCAGGGATCAGGTGCGCGTGGAGTATGGGACAAACCAGGTGTATCTGGTTCCGGGTGAAACAATTTCTCGGGTTTCGCAGATCGGCGCGGCCTTTCGCGGCGACTTTCTGTCTGTGCCGCAGGTGGTGGAGCAGCAGCTGGAGAAAAATGGCATCGTGCTGGACGGGCGCGTGCGCGACATATTCTCGGCAGCGGTAATTGCCTTTTATCTGCTGTTCTATACCCATCCTTTCATCGGGGAGGAGTACAGCCACTTGATGCGGGAGCAATATCTGGAGTATTTTCAGAGTCGCCCGGTCTTTCTGTTTGACGCCGGAGGGCACAATGGAACGGGACATCATCAATTCGGCGCGGAGATAACGGCCCAATGGTGGAGAGCGCAGCCGGAGCTGCGGCAGCTGTTTTCAGATTTCTTTGCGGCGCTGTGTGCAGGACAGATCGATGAAAATGCCCCGTGGAATGACACGGAGAACTGGGTCCGCTGCCTTCTGGAGGATGCAGCCGTGAACGATAACGATAAGAGCCGCACAAGCTACGAGCTGGAGCTGGAAAAATTCCATCTGGTCTGAGGGGTAAGGCATGAGAGAGATATTGAAAGAAGTAGTCAACGAGCAGGGATTACAGATTTTACAGACGCCCGCGATGCTGCGGGCAAAATTGGAAGAAAAAGGCGACGACCGCAGCGATGCGCTGCTGTGGGAGCTTATCCTGACGGCCTGCCCCAGCGTGGCGGATGTGGCCGTGCAGCCGGAGCTTTCCCGCGCGGAGGTCAACACGGTGATCGGCGCGGTGACCAAGACCACCATGCTGTCTGCCTCCCTGGTGAGAAGGATGGTCCAGCAGCTGCTGGATGCCGCGCAGGTGAAGCTATCGCCGGTGCCGCGGTTTCTGATCCTCGCCAACGGCAGGCACGGCGGAGCGTGCTCGGTGGAGGATCAGCGGGAGGGCGAGGTCCTGCAGGCGGCTCTTGCGTCGCTGGAGACGGACACGGAAACGGCGCTCAGCGACCTGCAGACCCTGTCCCAGGCCGGGAACGCCTATGCCAGCTACCAGCTGGGCCTGTACTACAGCAGCCACGAGAGGAGGGGATGGATACCCAGCAGGTGGCGCAGAACTTCTTCAACTGCGCCGCGCAGCAGGGCTATGGCCCGGGCTATGGCGCCCTGGCGGATTATGCACTGAACGGGCGGCGAAAGAATCTTCGCCGGGCGGCCCAGTATTTTGGGTATCCCACATCCCTGGCGGGCCGGGACGGCAAAAGGTGGAGCAAAAACGCCGCGGACCTGTTGGCCTATCGGGAGCAGAACGTCCGCAGCGGAAGACAGACCCTGCTGCTGGTGGTGGTCACGCTGGTGATAACGCTGCTGGCGGGTATTTGCAGTCCTCGCGAATTTGCGATGGCGGTTCCGGCGCTGGTGCTGGAGCTTGGCTGCGGGGTTCGCTGCGTGCTGGGACTGGTTATGGACCCCTACGGCTCCTACCGCTTTGTGTATGCCGCCCTGGCTGCCTGCTGGCTGCTGAACATCCTATGCCTGGTCTGAGGGGAGGCACAGTATGAGTACATCTTATTTCATGAACATCGGCGCGTATGTGGCCACGGTGATTTTTGCGGCTGCGCGTCTGGCTGTGGGAGGAGTGCTGACCGAGCCCGGCGCGCTGGTTCCGGCACTGCTGGTGCTGGGGATCCTGCTTATCCCCTTGGCGTCTAAGGGTGGATTTCAGATCAGACCGGGCCAGCCTTTGGGCTGGCATGGGGCGTCCTTTACGCCTTTCTGACACCTGTTGTCCTGGCTGCGGTATCCTCCGGATGGAGCGACCTTTGCTCCCGCGTGGGAAAGCTTACGCATCTGGGCTGGCCTATGGTGGCCGGGGCGGTGCTGCTGGCTGCGCTGACGCTGGAAAAAGGCGCGCAAAAGCAAAGTATATATCGGGCGGCCCGGCTTCTGGTATGGGCGGCCTACATCCTGCTGCTGAACTGGCGCGCCGGCGCCATGCGGCTGGACGCGGATGATTGCTGGCTGATCAGCGTGCTGGGCGTTCCGGTGGCGGGCGCGGTGTATGAGCTGCTGGAGCAGAAGGGTCAGGTCACTGCCAAATGGTATCATGCGCCGTTGGCGCTGCTGGGCGTTTCCTGGTGTGTGCTGACGGTATTCCTATCCGTGCGATACAGGGCGGCAAACGCAATGGAGATCTACCCGGAGGAGTACAGCACGGTTTACAGGCTCTGCAATGTGGTGCCGCTGCTGGCTGCGGTTCTTGCTGCGCTGTGCGTGATATTCTGACATAAGGAGGAGAGAGATTTGAAGCTTGATATCAGGACCTTGAGCGCGTCTCTGGTGGCCGGATTTGTGAGCTGGTACCTGTGCGCGGGGATTTACAATAAGAACGCGGATTCCATGTGGACGCCGCTGCTGGTGGCGCTGTTGTTTCTTGTGCTGGCGGCGATAACCTGCCTGGTGGTGCACCTTACAACGGGGCGGCGCACGAGATTTATGCAATTCAAGGGCATCGGCCAGATCATGACCATGCTGGCTGTGGGCCTGGTGGCGCTGATGACGCTGATTTATGGGAACTGCCCGGAGCTGTTCCAGATAGATGGCAATGCGACGTATTACTACAACAGCGTTGATCGAGACGGAGAAAAGATGGTGACGGGGATCAGCGAACTTTCTTACCATATGGATGAGGATACCTATCGCCGGGCCTATCAGCAGTGCGACCGGATCGTTCAGGAGGTGGTAAGCGGGGCGGCGGGCCTTTCTGCGCGAGAGGCGGAGCTGCATGCCTATCGCTACGTCACCGGCCACTGCGTCTACGACCTGTCCACGCCGTATTGCGGGACGCCCTACGGCGCGCTGGTGGAAGGCCGGGCCAAGTGTGACGGAACCGGAAAAACCATGCAATGGATCCTGGAGCAGATGGGAATCGTTTGCCTGTCGATTTCCGGCGCGCCCTTGGACGGCGGGAACGGGCACCAGTGGAATGTGGCGGAAATTGACGGCATATTCTATGATCTGGATGCCACCGCTGACCTGGGAAACCAGGGGGACAAGCTGCTGTATGGCCGGTTCAATGTGGATAACCACCTGATTCGGGACCTCTATCCCATCGGAGACGGCTATCTGTCCTGCTTCACTATTCCGGGTACCGACAGCATGTCGGGCAGCTATCATGCCCGCAATCATACGCGGGTGGAAAGCGACGCCGACTGCGGGCCGATTTTGGCGCAGCAGTTTTCACAGGTGATACAGAAGAACGGCGGCAGCTTTGCCATCCAGCTTGCGCAGAGTGCGCAGGTGGATGAACTGAGCCGGATCTTCGGAAAATGGGAGGGCGCCGAGCGCTTCCTGAAGGAGTATGGCGTATCGCTGCAGGGCTTCGGCTATTACTCGCTGACGCAGCCCGAGACAAACGTCTATCAGTTCACAGTGTACCGGGATTCGTGAGGACAAAAAGGACTCCTGCCAAGGCGGCAGGAGTCTTCTTGTGTCAAGTAGGAACTAAAAAATTTTTGAGATTTTACAAACCGTTCA
>ERZ780167.3430-NODE-3430-length-11377-cov-5.920597_pt1 | contig 11377 bp, 8 predicted proteins | sample MGYA00510982_ERZ780167 | MGnify/ENA primary metagenome ERZ780167 (study PRJEB29588, sample SAMEA2146107) | human gut metagenome | biome: human gut; feature: human-associated habitat; material: faeces | place: Denmark | collected 2008/2010 ... | reverse complement strand
TGCCGGAAGCCGTCATTGCCAGCGCAATGGTGCGCCGGCGCATGGAGTTGCTGCTCTTCCGCGCGGACGACAGGCGCGAGGCGGGCTATGCGCTCGTGACGGTCTGCTCGCCGTATGGCTACGTGCTCGTGCACGCGCTCACGATCTATCCGTATCTGCGCGGGCAGCTGCTCGGCCGCGTGGCCATGGAACTCATCGCGCGCTGCTACGCCGGTAAGAAGGGCATTCTCTATTGCCAGAGCCGCACGTGCGTGGCGCTGCCGGAGCGCGAGCGGCTGCTCACGAAAAACGGCTACCGCGACACGGGCTTCCGCTTCCGCTGGGGCGGGCAGCCGGCGGCGCTGTATCTGCGCCCGTGCCAGAGCACGGAGGACATCACGCCCGTGGCGCAGCTGCTGCTGCGGGATCTGTACGGCGATCTGCTGCCGCCGGTCAATGCGCGGCGCATGATCCAGCCGGAGGCGTAAACAGGAGGACAATATGGGACAAAGTGTAGATCTCCGCGTGCTCACGGCGGAGGAATTCGGGCCGTTCCGGCAGCGCAATATCGCGCGCTACGCGCAGGAGCTGCTCTTCGCCCGCGCCACGGACACAGAGGAGCACGCGCTCACCGAGGCGCAGGGCGCGCTCGACGAGATGCTGCCGCAGGGCGCGGAAACGCCGCGCAACTACCTGCTCGCGGCCGAGTCCGGCGGTGAGACCGTCGGCGAGCTCTGGTGCGACACGACCGAGCCGGAGACGGTGTTCATCAACGACTTTTTCGTCTATCCGGCCTGCCGCGGCCACGGCTGGGGCAATGCGATGCTCCGCGCCGTGGAGGAGCTGGCGGCCGCGCAGTCGTTCGAGCAGGTCGTCACGCACGTGTATCACACCAACCGCATCGCGCTGGCCATGTTCGAGTCGGCTGGCTTCACGCAGATCGGCCCGCCGAAGGGCGGCAACATCTTTCTGCGCAAGCGGTATATGCGCTCGCCGTTTCTGGCGTAATGTTATAAAAAAACCTCCGCACTGTTTGCGCAGTGTGGAGGTTTTTATAAGGTCAGGCGGTAAAAAAATAGACCACCGGGGCGCGACAGATGCACTGAGTTTCATGGCACCAGAGCCGCAGGGGAGCCCGAGGGGGCAAGGCCCGCCTCGGATGGGATCGGGCAGTATTTTTATGCAGAGCATAAAAATACTGCCTCTGGCTGAGATGGGACCAGAGGCAGACCCGCTGCTGCGGGAAGGGGGGAAATGCGGCGCACAGGGTGGAGAAGGATGGAAGGAAGTTGCCTGGATGGTGGCAATGGGATTTTGCGCCGCAGGGAAGAAAGCAGTTGGATCAGGATGCGTAGATCTTGCCGACGATCCGGGTCGCAAGCCCGGTCGGCAGGATGCGCATGAGAAACACGAACAGGGCGTACTTGTGTCCCATCGTGCAGATGAGCTTCGCGCGCTTTTGCGTGGCGCGCCGGGCCACGAACTGCCCGGCGTATTCGGCGCTCATACCGGTCTGCTCGTCGTGCTCCATCACGGCGACGGAGCGCGCGATGCGGCCGTGATAGACATCGTCGCCGTCGCAGCTCTTGCGCCGCGCGGCGGTGAAGCCGGTGGCAATGTCACCCGGCATGATGACGCAGACCTCGATGCCGAAGGGACGCACCTCGCTTGCGAGCGCGAGCGAATATGTGCGCACGGCGGCCTTGGAGGCCGAGTAGTACGCCTGAAACGGAATGGCGATCGGCGCGGCAACGGAGCTCATGTTCACGATGCGGCCGCCGCCCTGCTGCCGCATGATGGGCAGGACTGCACGGTTCATGTTCACCATGCCGAAAAAGTTCACATCAAACTGCCGCCGGGCCTCCTGCGCCGGCGTGAACTCGATCGCGCCGGAGATGCCGAAGCCCGCATTGTTGATGAGAATGTCGATGCGCCCCTCGCGGCGCAGAATCTCCGCCACGGCGGCGTTCACCTGCGCTTCGTCCGTCACGTCTGCCTGCAGGTGCGTTACGCCCGGCTCCGCGTTTTCGGCGCGGCGGCTGAGCTCATACACGTTGAGACCGCGGCCGCGCAGGGCACGCGCAGCGTGCAGGCCGATGCCCGAACTGCCGCCGGTGATGACGGCCACGCGCGCTTCGGTGGTGGATGACATGGAGATCGCCTTCGTTTTCTTCGAATTTTTTAAGTATTTTCTAAAATACTAGCAGACCATATGGAAAAATGCAAGGGACAAGTTGTGAACTTTTCTTGACACCGGTCACGGCCCGCCCCCGTGCCCATTGACGCATGGCCGGATTTTGGGTATACTGTGTGCAGAAAAATATAGACAGATCGGGCGGCGCGGGCTTACCCGGCGCCATGGGAGAAAGTATGCATCTGAGTAAACAAATCGAATCCATGTATGACGACGCGGTGCGCATCCGCCAGGACCTGCACCGCATTCCCGAGATCGGCTTTCAGCTGCGCGATACGCAGGCCTATGTCCTGCGCGAGCTGAAGCAGTGCGGCCCGGACCGCATCGAGACGCCGGCCGTCTGCGGTGTGAAGGCTGTGTTTTTCGCTAAGGACGCCGAGACGACCATCGCCTTCCGCGCCGATATGGACGGCATCCACAATGACGAGGCCAATGACGTGCCCTACTGCTCGCAGCACCCCGGCAACATGCACGGCTGCGGCCACGACGGGCATATGACGATCCTTTTGCTCTTTGCGCGCTGGATCGCCAAAAATCGCGCGCACATTCATTGTAATATTGTCCTGCTGTTCCAGCCCGGCGAAGAGGGCTGGGCCGGCGCGCGGCGCATGATCGACGACGGCGCGCTCGAAAACCCGAAGGTCGACCGCATCTACGGCCTGCACCTGTGGCCGACCGTGCCGAAGGGCAAGATCGGTGTGCGCTGGGACTATCTCATGGCGCAGACGAGCGATTTCGAGATTACCGTCCACGGCAAGAGCGCCCACGCCTCCACGCCGCAGATGGGCATCGACGCCATCGTCGTTGCGGCGGAGCTCATCACGATGGTGCAGACCGTCATCACGCGCGACGTCGATCCGCACCAGGACGCGCTGCTCACGCTCGGCAAGATCCAGGGCGGCACATCGCACAACGTTATCGCCGAGGAGGTCACGATCAGCGGCACGCTGCGCGTGTTCAGCAACGACCTCTACCGCACCCTCAGCCACAAGATCGCCGCGCTCATGCAGGGGCTCGAGACGGCCACCGGCGCGCAGATCGACATGGACCGCAAGGTCCGTTACCCCAGCGTGCGCAACCCGCGCGAGCTGGTGGAGCAGTTTTACACCGTGCTCGACTCCATGGACGACGCGGTCCTGGTCGAGCCCGTCATGGCGGCGGAGGATTTCGCCGAATACCAGCAGGAGATCCCGGGCCTGTTTTTCTTCCTCGGCGTGCAGGAGCCGACCGGTACCGCCCCGCTGCACAGCAGTCATTTCAATTTCGACGAGCGCGTTTTGCTGACCGGCGTCGAGACGTTCAAACGGATACTGGAGTGTGAGTCAAAATGTACGAAGAAAAAATAATCCCACCGAAAAAGTCCATGCCGCAGGCCGTGGACGGCACACTGCGCAAGTTTGCCCTGCGCGTGCCGGAGGTCATCTATCAGTGCAGCGGCATCATGGTCTTTGGTAAGCGCATCAAGTCGCTCGTGTTCTCGACCGACCTGTCCATCATCAAAAACGTGAACGCGGACGCCATCATCGCGGTCTACCCGTTCACGCCGCAGCCGATCATCACGCAGGCGCTGCTGCTCGCGGCCGATATCCCGGTGTTTGCCGGCGTCGGCGGCGGCCTCACGCAGGGCCAGCGCGTGGTCAACCTTGCCATGTTCGCCGAGATGCAGGGCGCGACCGGCGTCGTGCTCAACGCGCCGACGGCCAGCACCGTCGTCTCGCACGTGGCCGAGACGATCGACATCCCCGTCGTGCTCACGGTCGCGCGCGCGGACACCGACTTTGACGAGCGCATCCGCGCCGGCGCGGACATCTTCAACGTTTCCGCCGCGGCGGAAACGCCTGCCGTCGTGCGCCGCATCCGCGAGCAGCACCCCGACGTGCCCATCATTGCGACCGGCGGCCCGACGGATGAGAGCATCCTCGAGACCATCAAAGCAGGCGCCAACGCCATCACGTGGACGCCGCCGTCCAACGGCGAGATCTTCCGCGACATCATGGCCGCCTACCGCGAGAACAAACCGCACCCCTGACCCGGTGCATAGAAAAACCGACCCGAACAAGCGTTCGGGTCGGTTTTTTTGCGCTCATCGCAGCGTCTGTGCGTCCTCGGGGAAAAACTGCAGCGCGTGCTGTACGGTGTAAAACGCACCGGTATTCCCGAAGGCGGACGTCATCCGCTTTTCCATCGCCGTCACGGCGGGATATTGCAGCAGGCTCTGCTGGTGGGTGTAGTTGCACCAGCTGTTGAGCAGATAGCCGCTTTGCACCGCCGCGGCGGTGTAGGCGACATAGCCGCGCGCGTGCTCTGCGTGCCGCGGCATGGAAAAGGGCGCGAACAGGTCGCTGTTCGTCCGCTGCCCAAAGAACACGGAGTCGGCGGTGTAGGTCTGGCGTCCGAGCGTGTGGTAGGACGCGGTGAACGTCTGCCCGTCCCGGTCATACAGCACGCGGCCGGTCACGTCTCCGGCGAAGCGCCATCCATCCTGCATGTTTTCGTCGGCAGGCCAGATCTGGAGCACCTCCGTGCCGCAGAAGCCGGGGGCGGTCGTCCAGAGGAAGTGGTGGAACACCATCCACGTCTCCCGCTCGCCGGGCAGCTGCACGCCCACACTGGTCAGGCGCAGCTCCCTGACGTCGTAGACCGTGTCCTGCACGTAATAGCGCTCATGTTTCTCGTTGTATGTTTCCCACAGCACGTTTCTGCCGTCGTTGACGGGATAGTCTTCCGTTTCGACCACGACGCGCAGCGCGCCGTCGCAGGCGGCGATGTCCTCCGGCGTGAGGTCGTTGAGCACAGCCTCCGGAAAGCCGAGATCCAGCAGCTGCTGCCGGATCGCCGCCATCTGCGTCTGCTTGGACGTGTCCGCGGGCTGCCAGTCCATCCGATAGCTGCTGCCGAAGAGATACCCGAGCGTGCAGCCGATGCCCAGCACCGCAGCAATCACGAGCACGATGCACCGGTCCGTCACCCGCACCGGCCCCGGCGCGATGGCGTATCCGGCCTCGTCCAGTGCGCCGGACAGCCGGTAAAGGCTGCGGAGGATGCACCCGTAGCCCACGAGCATGGCGATCGGCACGATCCAGCCCGTGTAGTGGACGGCGGCGAGAACGCACACGAGCGCGTACCACACGATCAGCGCGAGCGCGCCGCCGGCCTGCGCGGGCAGGCCCGCCTTTTTCTGCACCGCCAGCAGCCCCCGCCAGAAGCAGAAGTACAGGGCGAGGAGCAGCACTGCGTTTATGACGGTGAGCGTGGTCGTGACGGCGGGCGTGAACACGGCACTTTGCAAAATCGTCGTATTCAGGATCAGCGTGGCGAAAAAGCAGGCCGCGCGGATCACGGTGACGGCAAAGCAGCCGCCGAGCCAGCGGTTTTCCCGCCGCAGCGTGCGAAAGCCGAGCAGCAGCAGCACCGTGCCGATGGCGGGGAGGATGTAGTTTAAGCACCAGAAGTTCAGGGTGATCGCGCACAGCGCCATGCCGAAGAGGATGCGGTTCATGGCCCGCCGCCACGGGGTCACGTCGGCGACGATCTCCTCCGGCGGAACATCGGGGACGCTCCGGGCCAACATGGCCTCAAAGTCCGCGTCCGTCATGGTCTCCCACGGGCGGTCACACATGGCCCTCACCTCCCAACATCCTGCGCAGATGCTTTTTCAGGCGATAGAGCCTGCCCTCGACGGCCCGGGCGGTCATGCCCAGCTCGGACGCGATCTGCGCGGTGGACTGTAAGTAATAGTACTTTCGGTAAAACAGCGCCCGGTCATTCTGCCCGAGCCGTGCGAGCGCATCGTGTAGCGCGGCGCGGCGCTCGGCTTGTATCAGCGCCTCCTCCGGGGATGCCTCCGGCGACGGCGCGTCCTCCGGCAGAGTCTGCGTGCCGCCGTGCCGGGCGGCGCTGCGCTGAAAGTTCAGCGCCGTGCTGCGCGTGACCGCCGTCAGCCACGCATTCCAGCTCCCACGCGCCGGGTCAAACTGCGCGATGCGACTCCAGACGCGCATGGACACCTCCGACAGGCACTCCTCCCGATCCTGCGGGTCCGGCAGGATCGGTACAATGATGTAGCGCATCAGCGGCCCGTAGTGCAGCAGCAGGGCCTCCATGCCGCGCTCATCCTGCTGCAGCAGCTGTGCAATCATCTCCTGCTCCTGCACGTCCTCGCCTCCTCCCGGCTGTGTTTCTACTCCATTATACACGCCGCGACCGAAAAACCCACGCATATTTTTCCACCTTCGCGCGGGAAGAAAAAAACAGTGCCCGGCTGTGATGCCGGGCACCGTCTGTTTTTTATCTGTATCTGTGTTCTCACACGGGCTTGTTCGAGGTCTTGAGCACGACGTCGTGCGCGCCGCCCTCGACGATGCTCACCGAGGACACGAGCGTCAGACGGGCCTTCTCCTGCAGCTCGCGGATGGTCAGCGCGCCGCAGTTGCACATGGTCGAGCGGACCTTTGCCAGCGTCTGCTGGACGTTATCGGAGAGCTTGCCGGCGTAGGGCACGTAGGAGTCCACGCCCTCCTCGAAGGACAGCTTCTTGCTGCCGCCGAGGTCGTAGCGCTGCCAGTTGCGCGCGCGGTTGGAGCCCTCGCCCCAGTACTCCTTCATGAGCGTGCCGTTGACGTTGACCTTGTCCGACGGGCTCTCGTCGAAGCGGGCGAAGTAGCGGCCGAGCATCACGAAGTCCGCGCCCATAGCCAGCGCGAGCGTGATGTGGTGATCGTGCACGATGCCGCCGTCGGAGCAGACGGGCACGTAGATGCCGGTCTCGCGGAAGTACTCGTCGCGTGCGCGGCAGACCTCGATGACGGCGGTCGCCTGGCCGCGGCCGATGCCCTTGGTCTCGCGCGTGATGCAGATCGAGCCGCCGCCGATGCCGACTTTCACGAAGTCCGCGCCGCAGTCGGCCAGGAAGCGGAAGCCGTCCGCGTCCACGACGTTGCCGGCGCCGACCTTGACGCTGTCGCCGTAGCGCTCGCGGATCCACTCGAGCGTGCGCTTCTGCCACTCGGAGTAGCCCTCGGACGAGTCGATCACGAGCACGTCCACACCGGCGTCGACCAGCGCGGGCACGCGCTCGGCATAGTCGCGGGTGTTGATGCCCGCGCCGACGAGGTAGCGCTTCTGACTGTCGAGCAGTTCGTTCGGTTTCTGCTTGTGGAGGTCATAGTCCTTGCGGAACACGAACGCGCACAGGCGGCCCTCGTCGTTGACGATGGGCAGAGAGTTGAGCTTGTGCTCCCAGATGATGTTGTTGGCTTCCTTCAGGGACGTGCCGTCGGGCGCGGTGATCATCTTCTCGCGCGGGGTCATGAACTCGCGCACCTTGGTCTGGGGGTCCATGCGGCTCACGCGGTAGTCGCGGCTCGTGACGATGCCGACCAGGCGGCCGTCGGCCGTGCCGTCCTCGGTGACGGCGACGGTGGAGTGACCGGTCTGCTCACGCAGGGCCAGAATGTCGGCCAGCGTCGCATCGGGGCTGATGTTCGAATCGCTCTGGACAAAGCCCGCCTTGTAGCTCTTGACGCGGGCGACCATCGCGGCCTCGTCCTCGATCGACTGCGAGCCGTACAGGAACGACACGCCGCCCTCCTGCGCCAGCGCGACGGCCAGCCGGTCGCCGGACACGGACTGCATCACGGCCGAGACCATCGGCACGTTCAGCGACAGGGCCGGTTCCTCGCCCGCGCGAAAGCGCGTCAGCGGCGTGCGCAGAGAAACGTTGTCCGGGATGCACTCGCTCGACGAGTAGCCGGGCACCAACAGATACTCATTGAACGTGTGCGACTGGCCGGAAAAGAAGTAAGCCATGGGAAAGACCTCCTTATAACAATATACAGTGTGGAAAGCGGAGCGGGTCGCGCCCCGGTGATGATTTTTGCTATTGTACCGCGAACGGGCGCGCTTGTCCAGCCCGCAGCACGGAAAAAAATCAGGGGTGTGACCGCCTTTTTTTGGACATATGATAAAAACTGCGCACCGCCGCCGGCGGTGCGCAGGGAATCACAGTTTGCGGATCTTGTCCTTCTCCTCGATGAGGGGCAGGTAGTCCATGTACGGCGTGTCGTTGGCGCAGGTGAACTTCGCCTCGGAGCTGAACGCCTCGACCTCTTTGTGCGACTGCTCGATCGGGCGCAGCGTGCCCGCACCGGCGATGCAGCCGCCCGGGCAGGCCATGCCCTCGAGCAGGTAGCCGTCGTACTTCCCGACCTTGGCCATCATCAGCAGCTTGCGGCAGTCGGCCAGACCGGTCGCCGCGGCGACCTTGACCTCCCGCTCGGGTTCCATGTCGTGGATGGCGTTGACGACCGCCTGCGCCACGCCGCCGGAGTAGGCAAAGCGGCGCGCGTCGCGGCTGGAGTCGGCGGGCATCTCCTCCTCGTCCTCGGGCGGGAACGCCTTGTCCATGCCTTTGGCCGCGAAGATGCCGAGCGCCTCTTCAAACGTGAGCACGAAGTCCACGTCGCTGCGCACGCTTTCACGCCGGGCCTCGAGCTTTTTCGAGTCGCACGGGCCGACGAACACGACCTTGCAGTCCGGGTGGCCGCGCTTGATCATGCGCGCGGTGAGCACCATGGGCGTAAAGGCCACGGAGATGTTCTTTTCAAACTGGGGGAAGAGCTTTTTGACCATGTCGCTCCACGACGGGCAGCAGGACGTGACCATGAATTTGTGCTTTTCGGGCACTTCTTCGAGGAAGTCCGCCGCCTCTTCGATCACGCACAGGTCCGCGCCGATGGCGACCTCGTACACGTCCGCGAAGCCGAGACGCTGGAACGCCTTGCGCATCCGCTCGGGCACGCCCTCGGGGCCGAACTGCCCCACGAACGCCGGCGCGAGCGCCACGTAAACAGGCGTATCGCTCTTGACGGCCTGAATGGTCTGAAAGATCTGGCTCTTGTCCGAGATGGCGCCGAACGGGCAGCTGACCATGCACTGGCCGCAGGACGTGCACTTGGAATAATCAATGTCCGCGCGGCCGAGCCCGTCGGAATGGATGCAGTCCATGCCGCGGGCAGACCGCCATGCACGGATGCTCCAGACAGCCCTGGCACACATTCGTGATCTTCACAACGTTGTCCGGGCAGCGGTTGCACGCGAACTTGATGACGTTGATGAGCGGCTTTTCGTAATAGATCTCCGGGTCGAGCGCCTTTTCCACGCCGTCCGAGAGCAGGGAAAACTCCGAAAACTTGCGCAGCGGCAGCCCCATGGCCAGCCGCAGCCGTTCGCCAACGACGGCGCGCTCGAGGAACAGACTGTCCCGGTAGGAACCGATCTCGCCGGGGATGATCTTGAACGGCAGCTCTTCGAGTCGCTTTGCGTAATCGCCGCCCTCATAGGCCATTCGGGCGATCTCCGTGAATACTTCGTGACGGATACGGGTTTTTCCGGTTTCAATGCCGCGCATAGGTTCAGTAGCTCCTTTGTAAAAAAGTGAATTCCGATTCGTGAAATTTGCGACAAAACACTTGACGTAAGGTCGCGGAAAACATTATACTAATACATAATAAATTTCGCAATTCTTTTTTATGTAATTTTGCCGAAACGTTGGGCATCGGCGAAAAAACTGTTGAAAAATCAAAGAAAACGGCGCATGTGTCTGGGAATGACATCCTGTGTTGGGGCAGGTTTGTGACCTGGACACAGAAAGATCTGCCGGATCTGTGGTAGGATGGATGCAATCGAAGCCGCAGCTTCCGCAAATCTTTTCAGCCGTCAGGAGGGAACGCACTATGGAAGAAAACAAAACGAAAGCCAAGATCATCGCAGTCGCCGGCAAGGGCGGCGTCGGCAAGACCTCTCTGTGCTCGGCGATCGTGCGCGAGCTGGTGGAGGCCTTCCCCGGCAAGCGCATCCTCGCCATCGACGCAGACCCGGCCGTCGGCCTGTCCACGGCGCTGGGCGTGCACGTCGAGCACACCATCGACGACATCCGCAACGAAGTGATCGAGACCTCGGAACGCGGCGAGTACCGCCAGGCCATCGAGGTGCTCAACGAGGCGCGCTTCCGCATCTTTGACACCATGGTCGAGTGCGACGGCTTCGCCTTCCTGGCCATCGGCCGTCCGGAGGCCGCCGGGTGCTACTGCTCGGTCAACTCCTACCTCAAGGAAGTCATCAGCATGCTCGCCAATGATTTCGATTATGTGGTCATCGACGGCGAGGCCGGCATCGAGCAGATCAGCCGCCGCGTTATGGAGCAGGTCTCGCACCTGGTCCTCGTCACGGACCAGAGCGCCAAGGGCGTGAACGTCTGCCGCGAGATCAAGGAGGCAGCTGACGACCTCATCACCTACGAGCGCATCGGCATGATCGTCAACCGCGTGGTCGACCCGAGCATGAACGATCTCGTCAAGCTCGACGGGGTGGACGTGCTCGCCTACATCCCCACCGATCCGATCCACGCTGCCAACGACATCCACGGCAAGAGCGTGTTCGAGCTGCCGGAGGACTCCAACATTATGGTCGGCGTCCACCAGGCGCTGCACAACCTGGGCATTTTTTGAGGAGGGAACAACATGAAGGATATGGAACTGTACGACAGCTTTATTCGGGAAACGACCGACCTGCTCGGCGCGCCGACGCAGAAGTGGGCCTATAAAGAGCGCGACGCATGGAAAGACAACGGCGAGAGCGAGCTTGTGCTCCTGCGCGACGCTGCGTATGAGCTCGGCGGCGGCGCGAACGACGCCGTGAACTTCACCTGCGTCACGTCCGACAGCAGTCTCGTCCCGGCGGACGAGGTGCTGCTCTACGGCCCGGATATGAAGGAGATCAAGGGCGACGTGCCATTTGCCCGCCTCGTGATACTCGGCGTCAAGGACATCGACGTCGAGAACAAAGACGCGACTTACACCGCCATCCGCAACATCGAGTTCGTGAAGTACCATGTCTTCCCGGACGGATACATGATGCGCGTCTCGCCCGAGAGCAGCCGCGAGCAGATCCGCGTGAGCAAGAAGGCCATCAAGAAGGGCATCTCGTTTTACAAGGTCGGCTGCGACTTTATCCGGCAGTATAAGAAAAACCCGAACATCACGAATGTGCGCGTGATCTTCATCACGAAGAACGTCGACTTCAAGACCCTGCACGACACGGCCAAGAAGATCGACGACGTGACCAAGACCATGAACACCATCCTCGAGGGCATGCCCGAGGATCTCGACTGCGCGAGCTGCAGCTTCAAGCCCGTGTGCGACGAGG
>ERZ780167.3428-NODE-3428-length-11379-cov-3.587425_pt1 | contig 11379 bp, 10 predicted proteins | sample MGYA00510982_ERZ780167 | MGnify/ENA primary metagenome ERZ780167 (study PRJEB29588, sample SAMEA2146107) | human gut metagenome | biome: human gut; feature: human-associated habitat; material: faeces | place: Denmark | collected 2008/2010 ... | reverse complement strand
GGGCCTCCGCCGATAATGGCAAGCTGTACGTGTTTCATCATGCTTCCTCCTTGGTCCGCCCGGCCAGCAGCCGGGATGCTCCGCCGTTTTTCGTCAGCTCCGTCTGGGGTACCCCCAGTTCCCGGGACAGGATCTCCATGACCCGGGGGGTGCAGAAGCCCCCCTGGCACCGGCCCATACCGGCCCGCACCCGGCGCTTCACCCCATCCAGGGACCGGGCCCCGGGGGTGCGGTGGATAGCGTCCACGATCTCGCCCTCGCTGATGCCCTCGCACCGGCACACGATATTGCCGTAGGCGGGGTTTTCCGCCGCCAGACGCTGCCGCTCCTCAAAGGGCAGCTCCCGCAGGTGGACGATGTCCCGGCGCAGGGGGTCGAAGTCCGGCTTTTCCGCCGCCCCCAGATACGCCGCCGCCTGCTCCGCCAGATAGGCCCCGATGGCCGGAGCGGAGGACAGCCCCGGGGACTCGATGCCCAGGGCCTCGAAATAGCCGGGGACAGGCTGCCCCACGCGGAAATCGTCGTCCCCCTCCGCCAGATGGGCCCGCAGCCCGGCAAAGCTGGTGATCACGTCCCGCAGGGGCAGGCCCGGCACGCTCTTGCGGGCCATATCCTGGGCAAAGGCCAGGCCCTCCGCCGTGGTGGCGGTCAGGTCCCGCTGGGGCTGGTCCGCAGCCGTGGGGCCCACCAGCAGGTTGCCGTGGACCGTGGGCGTCACCAGAACGCCCTTGCCCATGGGGCCCGGCAGCTGGAAAACGGTCCGCTGCACCAGGCCGCCGTCCTTCTTGTCCAGCAGGCAGTATTCTCCCCGCCGGGGCACAATGCAGGCGGTGTCGCCGCAGACCTGGTTATGGAGCACGTCGCCCCACACACCGGCGGCGCTGATAACGGCCCGGGTCTCCAGCGGCCCCCGGGACGTCTCCAGCACATAGCCCTCCCCTGTCCGGCGGATGGTCTCCACCCGGGTGTCGAAGCGGAACTCCGCGCCGTTATGGGCGGCGTTTTCCGCCAGGGCGATGGTCATGCCGAAGGGACAGATGATGGCGCTGGTGGGGGCGTACAGCGCGGCCACGGCCTTCTCCGACAGGGCGGGCTCCAGCTCATGGAGCCTGCCGCCCCGGAGGATCTCCAGGCCCTCCACGCCGTTGGCCCGGCCCCGCTGCAGAAGCTCCTCCAGCCGGGGCAGGCCCGCCTCCTCAAAGCACACCACCAGGGCGCCGTTGCGGCGATAGGGGAAGTCCAGCTCCCGGGACAGCGCCTCCATCCGGCGGCTGCCCTCCACGTTGAACCGGGCCTTCATAGAGCCGGTGGGGGCGTCGAACCCGGCGTGAACAATGGCGGAATTGGCCTTGCTGGTGCCCACGCACACGTCCTCCCCCTGCTCCGCCAGACAGATCTTCAGCTTCCAGCGGCTCAGCTCCCGGGCCACGGCGCAGCCCACCGCGCCGCCGCCGATGATGACGGCATCGTACATAGCGATCTCTCCTTTCCGTGAAAAAAGAGCCATGCCAAAGCCCGCCCGGTCTCCCGGACGTTCCCTGTGCATGACTCAGACTCTCAATGCATTCCCATATTGGATTATGACCCCATTATACGCCCTGCGCCCCCGCTTGTCAACGGCAAGCAGGGGCGCAGACGGCGCGTTACTGCGCCTCGATCTCCTTGATATTCACTTCGTTCCCCTGCACCAGCCAGGTATCCTCGCTGCCGCAATAGGGGCAGGTCCGGCCCTGGGGTACGGTGTCGTAGTCCCGGCCGCAGCCATCGCAGTGAGTGATGGCGTGGACCGTCTCGAACCGCATCTGTGCCCGAGGCATCAGCTCCGTCCGGGCTACGGCCCATTTCCAGCAGCTCTCCAGCTCGTGGGGCACCACGCCGGACACCTGGCCCAGCTCCAGGGTCACCGACGCCACGTCGGTGAGGCCCTGCTCCCGGCCGATGTTCTCCACGGCCCGGATCACATGAAATACGATTCCCAGCTCGTGCATTACTTCTTCCCGGCCTTGCGGATCTTGATCTCCCGCTTGACCATGTAGGGCAGGATGGCCTTCATCTTGTCCTCGGCGGGGATCATGTGGGTGCACTCCGGACGCTCCCGGTGCAGATGAATGGCGTCAAAGGCGCACTTGGTGGTGCACACGCCGCAGCCGATGCACTTGTTGGGGTCCACCACGGAGGCACCGCAGCTGAGGCAGCGGGCCGTCTCCTTCTGCACCTGCTGGGCGGTGAAGGCGATGCGCTCGTCCCGGAAGGTCCGGCGCAGGGCCTCGTTATACCCGATCTGCTGGCGGGGCGTGTTGTCGAAGCCCACGGGGATCAGGGCGTTCTCCTTGTCCAGCTCCACGAACTGCCGGCGGTTGCGGCCAATGGTCAGGGTGGCCTTCTGGACGAACCGGTGCAGGGAGATGGCGCCCTCCTTACCGGCGGCAATGGCGTCGATGGCGAACTTCTGGCCGGTGACGGCGTCGCCGCCGGCGAAGATGCCGGGCTCCGCCGTCTGATAGGTCACGGGGTCCACCTGGGCGGTGCCGTTGGGGTTGAAGGTCACGGCGGTGCCCGTCAGCAGCTGCCGCCAATCCACCTTCTGGCCGATGCAGTACAGCACCGTGGCGCACTGGGCCTGGCAGGTGTCGTTGTCGTCAAACTCCGGGGCGAAGCGGCCCTGGTCGTTCTTCACCCGCAGGCACTTGCGGAAGCGAATCCCGGCGGCATGACCGTCCCGGGTCACCACCTCCGTCTGGCCCCATCCGGCGTGGATGGTCACGCCGTCCCGCTCACACTCGCCCCGGTCCTCCGGGCCCATGGGCATATCGTCATAGCTCTCCAGGCAGTACAGGTCCACGGACTCCGCGCCGCAGCGCACCGCCGTCCGGGCCACGTCGGCGGCGATGTTGCCGCCGCCGATGACCACCACCCGGCCTTCCAGCTTCGTCTCCTGGCCGCCGTTGACCCGGCGCATGAAGTCGATGCCCGCCGTGACGCCCTGGGCGTCGTCGCCGGGGATGTTCAGCCTGCCGCCGGACTGCAGGCCCACGGCCACATAGAAGCCCTGATAGCCCTGCTCCCGCAGCTGGGCAATGGTCACGTCCTTGCCCACCTCCACGCCGCAGCGGAACTGGACGCCCATTTCCCGCAGCACGTCGATCTCCGCCTGGACCACGTCCTTCTCCAGCCGGAAGCTGGGCAGGCCGTTTTCCAGCATACCGCCCAGGCGGCGCTCCTTTTCAAACACGGTGGGGCGATAGCCCTTCTCCGCCAGGTAATAGGCGCAGGACAGGCCCGCCGGGCCGCCGCCGATGATGGCGATCTGCTGATCGAACGCGCCGTCTACCTTGGGGATCACCTTCTCCGGCACGAACCGGGTGGCGGCGTCCAGGTCCTGCTGGGCGATGAAGCGCTTCACCTCGTCGATGGCCACCGCCTGGTCCACGGTGCCCCGGGTGCAGGCGTCCTCGCAGCGGCGGTTGCAGATGCGGCCGCACACGGCGGGGAAGGGATTCTCCCGCTTGATCAGCTGCAGGGCCTCCCGGTACTTGCCCTGGGCCGCCAGCTTCAGATAGCCCTGCACCGCGATGTGGGCGGGACAGGCGGTTTTGCAGGGGGCGGTGCCGGTGTCGTAGCAGTTGACGCGGTTCTTGTCCCGGTAGTCGACGGCCCACTTTTCGGGGCCCCACTTCACCGCATCCGGCAGCTCCTGCCGGGGATATTCCACGGGGCCGTCCTTGGTGCACAGCTTCTGGCCCAGCTTCACCGCACCGGCGGGACAGTATTCCACGCACCGGCCGCAGGCCACGCACTGGTCCGTCTCCACCCGGGCCACATAGGCGCTGCGGGACATGTTGGGGGTGTTGAACAGCTGGCTGGTCCGCAGGGCGTTGCAGACGTTGACGTTGCAGTTGCACACGGCAAAGATCTTGTCCTCGCCGTCGATGTTGGTGATCTGATGGACGAAGCCGTTGTCCTCGGCCTTCTTGAAGATGGCCATGGCCTCGTCATAGGTGATGTACTCGCCCCGGCCGGTTTCCACGATATAGGTGGCCATGTCGCCCACGGCGATGCACCAGCTCTCCGGATCGTCGCCGCAGCCCTCGCCCAGATACTGGCGGCTGGCCCGGCAGGAGCACATGCTCTTGGCGTACTTGCCCTCGTACTTGTGCAGCCAATAGGAGATCTTTTCCAGGCCCACAGCCTCGTTCTCCGTCTCGATGGCCTTTTCCACGGGGATCACGTGCATGCCGATGCCGGCGCCTCCGGGAGGCACCATGGGGGTGATCTTTTCCAGGGGCAGGAAGGTCATCCGCTCGAAGAAGGCCGCCACCTGGGGATGCTCGTCCATCTGGCTGCGGCGCATATTGAAGAACTCGGCGCTGCCGGGGACGAACTGGGGCAGAACATAGCGCTTTTCGTGGTCGGGGTTCTTCCCGTCCAGATTCTCCCAGTTATACTCGATCAGGCCCACCCAGGCCATCTGGTCCAGCAGCTTCTGCAAAGGTTCCCGCTCCAGCTTGGTCAGCTTCATCAGCTGCCCGATGGTCTTGGGCTTGCGGACCCCCATCTTCAGGGCCACGTCCGCCATTTCGTCGCTGACCAGGTCCGCCAGGCCCCAGTATTCCGGGTCGTTGCCCTTGACGCCCTTGAGCTTGGCGGGCACCCGGTCGGTGATCATGGCCACCAGCTTGGCGATCTTGGGCCGGGGCTCCTCCACCACGGGGATGGTAAAGGGCAGCTTCTCCTGCTCCAGGGGGAACGCGGTGGGCCGGTCGCCGTTGATGTTCTTTCCCATGTGAAATCTCCTTTATCTCCGCCTCAAGGGCGATTTTTCTGCATGAACTCACCTTAATGATACCAATTTCCGGGGCAAAAAGCTATTGACTGTTCTTATAAAGTTATGGTATCCTATTTTATGGTCCTGGTCGGACCAGAAGGAGGGCGACCTATGGATTTCCGTCCCATTGTGGCCCCGTCTATCCGGGAGCTGTTTATCCAGCAGGTGGAGGGGGCGATTCTGTCCGGGCAGCTGAAGCCCGGCGACCGGCTGCCCCCCGAGCGGGAGCTGGCCGACACCATGCACATCAGCAAAACCGTGGTCCATGAGGGCCTGCGGGAGCTGCACCGCCTGGGCTTTCTGGACATCGCCTCCCGCCGGGGCGTCACCGTGGCGGACTATGCCCAGACCGGCAGCCTGGAGACGCTGATGGCCATCATGGACTATCACGGGGGCCTTCCCGACGAGAAAACCGCCCGCAGCATCCTGCGCCTGCGGTACTATCTGGAGGCCCCGGCCCTGCGGGACCTGGCCGCGTCCCACACCCCCGCCGATCTGGACACCCTCCGCGCCCTCCAGCGCCAGGCGGAGGAGGCCCCGGACACCGCCGCCCTGGCCCAGGCCCTGTTCCGCTATCACCGGGGGGTGACGTTTTTAAGCGGCAACACCATCACCCCCCTGCTGTTCAACGCCTTCATGCAGGTGAACCTGGAGTTCTGGTCCGGCTATATCCGGTCTGTGGGCCGGGAGGAAAGCCTGCGTACCCTGGCCCGGTTCACGGACCTCATCGCCGCCGGACAGGGGGACCGGGCCGCCCAGCTGCTGGACGACGGCCTGCGGCGGTTTGTGACCACGCTGTAAATTCACATTTTGTTCAAAATATCCGCCTGTTCTTGTGGAAAAGGCATAGATTCCGTTCGGATAATTCTGCAATTTGCCAATTGTGCCCCCCCCGGGTGTGGTATAATGATGGTATCTTATATAAAGGAGGCTTTTCCATGAGACGCACAAAAGTTCTGCTTTCCTGTCTGCTGGCGCTGGCCCTGGTGATGCTGACCGCCTGCGGCGCCAGACAGCAGACCATCCACCGGCTGCCCGCGGACCGGGTGACCCAGGCGGCAACGGTGTCCCAATTGCAGGAGGTCAGCGACCTGATCGTGGTGTTTACCCCGGAGACTCAGGAAAACGTCCTCTCCCGCTACAGCGACGGCAACGTCGCCTCCGGCTATACCAAAACCACCGGCCAGGTGACCCAGGTGCTGAAGGGCCAGGCCCCGGAGCATCTGGTGATCACCGAGGAGTGCTACACCGCACCGCCTATGACGACGGCTCCGACTATGCGGGGATGTACTATCCCACGGAGCTGGAGCGGGGCAAGTATCCCCTGGGGCAGGCTCTGACCACCGCCGACTCCGCCGCCCAATGGCAGGTATACTCCCTGGACGGCGACACCCTGTCCGATTATCAAAGCTGGTACCGGCAGGTGTCGGCCCTGTATCCCGATCTGTTCTGACCCGCCAGACAAATATCCGCACCCCTCCGGCCCCGCCGGAGGGGATTTTTCCGCCCGGGGCCGTCCACCGGCGGGATTCGCCTTTCTTCGACTTGAAAAGCCGGGGGAAACGTGCTATACTTGATTATAATTTCGCGTATTGTGCTTTGGGAGAGGGGGAAGCGCCGCCATGGTGGATATTCACTGCCACATTCTGCCGGGGGTGGACGATGGGTCCCCCTCTATGGAAGACTCGCTGCAGATGGCCCGCATGGCGGCGGACTCCGGCGTCACGGACATCATCGCCACGCCCCACTGCAATCTCCCCGGGGACGGTCCGAAGAATTACCGCTCCGCCGCCCTGCGCACGGGCTTTTCCCGGCTGCGGCAGGCCCTGGAGCAGGAGGGCATCCCTCTGGGCATCCACCCGGGGGCCGAGGTGTTCTGCACCCCGGAGCTGCCCGAGCTGCTGGACCGCCGCCAGCTTCAGACCCTGGGCGGGGGCCGGTATCTGCTGGTGGAGTTCTATTTTGACGAGTCGGCGGAGTTCATGGAGCAGTGCTTCCACCAGATCCGCACCCGGGGCCTGACCCCGGTGGCCGCCCATCCGGAGCGGTACGATGCCGTGCAGCGGGACCCGTACATCATCCGCCGCTGGTTTGAGGGCGGCGTGGTCATTCAGCTGAACAAGGGCAGCATTCTGGGCCGTCTGGGCCGCCGGGCCCAGGACACAGCCCTGTGGCTGCTGGAGCGGGGACTGGCCCACGCCGCCGCCAGCGACGCCCACAGTCCCACCGTCCGCACCACCCATATGGAGCTGCTGCGCCGCACCCTGGCCGAGGATTTTTCCCCCGCCTGCCCCCGGCTGCTGCTGGAGGAAAACCCCCGCCGTATTTTAGAGGACCGCCCCCTGGTGGGGACGGACGAGCCTATTTTTTCCCCAAGGGAGGACGAGCTATGAGAGCCATCCGCAAAATGCAGCGCGTGATCGCTGCGCTGTTCATCCTGACCCTGCTGGCCTTCTGCGGCCTGCGGATCTACCGCCGCCTCACCGTGGACGTGACGCCCCCGGTGATCACCTGTTCCACCGATTCCATTGATGTCAGCGTCACCGCCGGGGAGGAGGCCCTGCTGCAGGGGGTCATGGCCTCCGACGACCGGGACGGGGACCTGACGGACCAGATCCTCATCAAGGGCGTGTCCCCCTCCCTGACCGACAGCAGCGCCCAGGTCACCTACATCGTTTTTGACTCCGCCAACAATATGGCCACCGTCACCCGCACCGTCCGCTACACGGATTACGAGGCCCCCCGCTTCGCCCTGTCTCAGCCCCTGGTGTACCCTGCGGGCCAGACCGTGACCCTGCTGGACCGGCTCACCGCCTCGGACGTGCTGGACGGCGACATCAGCAGCGGCATCCGCATCACCTCCCAGAACGTCATCAACAGCCAGCCCGGGGTATACAGCGTCACCGCCCAGGTGGACAGCCGCCTAGGCAACTCGGTGGTGCTGCCGCTGAAGGTGGTCATCACCGCCGGCGGGCCGCAGCTGATCACCCTGTCGGACTATCTGGTGTACCTGCCCCGGGGATCGGCCTTTGATGCCGCCGGGTATATCCAAAGCGTCACCGCCCCCGACGGAACGGCCCTGTCCGCCGGACAGGTCAGCATCGAGTCCCCGGTGGACACGTCCGTCCCCGGAACGTATCATGTGGGTTACAGCGTCACCGCCCAGGGCCAGAGCTATACCGTCTATCTGGCGGTGGTGGTGGAATAAAGGAGGGATCGTCATGGATGAAAACAATCAGGGCCTGCAATGGTCCCATATCGAGCCCCTCTGCATCCTGCGGGCGCTGGCGCGGCAGCTGTGGATGCTGCTGCTGGCGGCCCTCACCTGCGCCATGGCGGCGTGGATCGTGCTGACGTGCTTCGTGACCCAGCAGTATACCAGCTCCACCACCTTCTCCGTCACCACCCGCACCAGCAACCTGTACTATACGAATATCACCGCCGCCGCCGATGTGGCCGCCTCCTATTCCCAGCTGCTGCAGAGCCGGGTCCTGCGCCAGACCATGGAGCAGGATCTGGGCATGCCCCTGAACGGCGCCGTTTCCGCCCAGCAGCTGGGGGAAACCAACCTCATCCGGGTCACCGTCACCGCCGACACCCCCCGTCAGGCCCTGGTGCTGCTCAAGGCCGTGTCCGATAACTACGGGTCCCTGTCGGCCCATGTGTCCTCCACGGCGGTGCTGTCCCAGCTTAACTCCCCCAGCTATAACGTGCCCAGGATCTGCCTGATGGCCGCCATCGCCGGTGCGGCGCTTACCGCCCTAGGCGTTGCCTGGGCCAGCGTCAGCAGCGGCACGGTGCAGACCCAGGAGGGCGCCCGCAGCGACCTGGACGCCAAGATCATCTCCACCGTCCCCCACGAGGGCCGCCGGACCCGGAAGCTCCTGGGCTGGTTCGACGACCGCCGCCGGGAGCGCCGGGCCCGCCGGGGCGGCAAGCGCCTGCGCCGGAACCTGAACATCTCCTCCCCGGCCATCAGCTTCGCCTTTACCGAATCCATCCACCGCATCGCCGAAAAGTTCCAGCATGAGCATGCCAAGGGCCGCCGGGTATTCCTGTTTTCCAGCGTGTCCGCGGCGGAGGGCAAGTCCACCCTGGCCGCCAACACCGCCATTTCCCTGGCCTCCCGGGGGGTGAACGTGCTGTTCATCGACCTGGACCTGCGCCGCCCGGTGCAAAGCGAGATGCTGGGCCTGTCCGTGAAGCAGAAAAACGAGCTGGGCACCCTGCTGACAGAGTCCGCCGCCCCGGAGAAGATCCTCTCCGCCGCCGTCACGGACCCCGCCACGGGGCTGCACTCCCTGCTGAGCACCAAGTCCTATACCGACGTCATCGAGCTGCTGGCCTCGGACCAGCTGGCCAAGGTGGTGGCTCTGGCCCGGGAGCGGTATGACTACGTCATCATCGACTCCCCGCCTCTGGGCTTCTTCTCCGACAGTGAGCTTCTGTCGGACCTGTCCGATGCGTCGGTGCTGGTGGTGCGGCAGGACACCGTCCCCGCACCGGAGATCAACGACGCCATCGACGCTCTGCGGGCCGGTAAGGCGGAGTTTCTGGGCTGCATCCTCAACGATATGGCCCATCTGGCCGCCTGGTCCTCCGGCTATGGATACGGCTATGGCAAGAAATACGACAAATACGGCTACGGGCAGCACTCCGCCCGTAAGACGCAGTGAGGCGCACTATGGAACAACATACGACCCATACCAATACCGAGGTCCAGCCCATCGACCTGTCCGTCCTGCTGCGGCGGATGGGCCGGGCGCTGACGCGCCTGTGGCCGGTGTGCCTGGCGCTGATCGTGCTGTGCGCCGCCCTGATGGGCTGGCGCGGCCACCGCAGCTTCCGCCCCATGTACCGCTCCGAGGCGGTGTTCTCCGTGAATCTCAGCTTTGTGGGCGGCACCGACCTCTCCGGCTACAGCCAATATTACAACAAGTCCGCCGCCCAGCAGGTGGCGGACACCTTCCCCTATCTGCTGACCTCCGACCGCATGCAGGAGCTGCTGCGCCAGCGACTGGGAACCGCCTCCATCAACGGCGTCATCTCCTCCTCCGCCATCAAGGACACCAGCTTCTTCGTCCTGACGGTGGAAAGCCCCAGCCCCCAGGACGCCTATGACATCCTCTGCGCCGTCATCGACGTCTACCCCCAGGTGAACCGCCTGGTCCTGGGTGAAACGCAGCTGGTGGTGAACCAGGAGCCCTCCCTGCCGGACGCGCCGTATAACGCCGATCCCTGGGTGCGCAGCGCCGTCAAGGGCGCGGCCCTGGGCGTGGTGCTGGCGCTGGCGGTGCTCATCGTGGCCGCCGCCCTGCGGCGGACGGTGTCCTCCACCGGCGACGTCAAGCGCCTGGTAAGCCTGACGGCCCTGGCCTCCATCCCCCGCACGGCCCCCAAGCGCCGGAAAAACGGCCCCCAGCAGGGGCTGCTGATCACCCGCATGCAGACCGACAGCGCCTTCTGCGAGGCGTATCGCCTGCTGCGGCTGAAGCTGCTGCGGCAGCTGAAGGACGAGGACAAGGTCATCATGGTCACAAGCTCCATCCCCTCCGAGGGGAAAAGCTCCGTGTCCGTGAACCTGGCCCTGTCCCTGGCCCGGGAGGGAAAAAAGGTCCTGCTGATCGACGGCGACCTCCGGGGCCCCAGCGACAAGGCCCTGCTGGGCATCACCAAGCCCTCCGAGGGTCTGGGCCAGTGCCTGTCCGGCAGCCTGGACCAGGTGCACTTCCTGCGCTATGAGGACACGTCCCTGTACGTCTTTGCCGGCAGCGAGCCCATCCACGCCCCCATGAACCTGCTGCAATACGACAAGCTGGAGGCGCTGATAAACACCCTGCGCCCCATGTTTGACTACATCGTGCTGGACACGCCGCCCTGCGCCATGATGGCCGACGCCCTGGCCATGTGCCGCCATGTGGACCGGGTGATCTACGTCATCCGGGAGGATTTCGCCGCCACCACCCAAATCTTCGAGGGCATCCAGGCCCTGGCCGGGGCCGACGCCCGGATGGCCGGCTTTGTGTTCAACTGCGCCGCCAACGTCCGGGGCTCCTCCTCCGGCTACGGCTACGGCTACGGTTATGGGTATGGCTACGGCTATGGCTATGGCTACGGCAAGACCAAGCGCAAAAGCGCCGAATAAGGATTTTTCCAAGCCTCCGGCCCCGGCCGGGGGCTTCAGCTTGTCAAAAAAGACTTTTTCGACAGTCTCAAGCCCTCGAAAATCTATACAAACCCGGATTTTTGTGGTATACTGTTCTATCTGGTATGTCTGAATTTACAGAAAGTTCAGGAAAGTCCCGGCCGGGGCGGTATAATAAAGAAAAACACCAACGATACTCACAAGTGGGAGGCAAAGCGCATGGCACGCAACATTCTGGTGGTCGAGGACGACCGCAATATCTCCGACCTGATCCGCATGTACCTGGAAAAAGAGGGGTTCGACGTCCGCATCGCCTACGACGGCGGCAAGGCCGTGGAGGAATTTGACCGGGAGGCCCCGGACATGGTGCTGCTGGACATCATGCTGCCGGTGATGGACGGCTGGGCCG
>ERZ780167.3417-NODE-3417-length-11400-cov-4.101366_pt1 | contig 11400 bp, 8 predicted proteins | sample MGYA00510982_ERZ780167 | MGnify/ENA primary metagenome ERZ780167 (study PRJEB29588, sample SAMEA2146107) | human gut metagenome | biome: human gut; feature: human-associated habitat; material: faeces | place: Denmark | collected 2008/2010 ... | reverse complement strand
CGGTCAAGACGCGCCACAACGAGGTGGCTCCCAATCAGTTCGAGCTGGCTCCGGTTTACGAGGAGGCCAACCTGGCCAACGACCACAACCAGTTGCTGATGACCATTATGGACAAGATCGCCCGCCGTCACCAGTTCCGCGTGCTGCTGCACGAAAAACCCTTCAAGGGGATCAACGGATCGGGCAAGCACAACAACTGGTCGCTGGGAACCGATACGGGCGTGAACCTGCTCGGTCCGGGCAAGACCGCTTCGGAGAACCTCCAGTTCATCACTTTCCTGGTGAACGCCATTTCGGCGGTTTACAAGCACAACGGCCTGCTGAAGGCGTCGATTATGAGCGCGACGAACGCTCACCGGCTGGGCGCCAACGAGGCGCCTCCCGCCATCATTTCGACCTTCCTCGGAACGCAGGTGTCGGCCGTGCTGGACAAGCTGGCCGCATCGAAGGGCGACGATGCCATCCGTTTCGACGCCAAGAACGTCTTCAAGATGAGCGGCATTTCGCACATCCCGACGCTGCTGCTGGACAACACCGACCGCAACCGCACCTCGCCGTTCGCCTTCACGGGCAACCGCTTCGAGTTCCGCGCCGTGGGTTCGTCGGACAACTGCGCCGAGGCGATGATCGTGCTCAACTCGGCGATGGCATACGAACTGACCGAGTTCAAGAAGGCCGTGGACGCCAAGATCGAGGCCGGGGCCAAGAAGGAGAGGGCCATTTACGAGGTGCTCAAGCAGATGATCAAGGCCTGCAAGGCCATCCGGTTCGACGGCAACGGCTATTCGGACGAGTGGAAGGCCGAGGCGAAGCGGCGCGGTCTGGACTGCGAGACGTCGACGCCGCTGATCTTCGACCGCTACCTGGACAGGGAGAGCCTGAAGATGTTCGGCGATATGGGAGTTTTCACCAAGGTCGAACTCGAAGCCCGCACCGAGGTGAAGTGGGAGACCTATACCAAGAAAATCCAGATTGAAGGCCGCGTGCTGGGCGACCTGGCGATGAACCACATCGTGCCGATCGCTTCGAAATACGAGGCGCAGTTGCTCGACAAGGTCTATAAGATGCATCAGATCGGAGGGCTGAACGCCTCGTCGGACATTCTGCTTATCAAGAAGATTCAGGACCATACGGCCTCGATCCAGAAACTCACCGGCGAGATGATCGACGCCCGCAAGGTTGCCAACCGGATCGAGGACCCGCGTGAAAAGGCCATTGCCTACCACGATACCGTGGCTGTCTGCTTCGACGAGATCCGCCGCCATATCGACAAGCTGGAAGAGATCGTCGACGATCAGATCTGGCCGCTGCCGAAGTATCGCGAACTGTTGTTCCTGCGCTGATCGGGCTGATTACGGCATAGAAAAACCGGGAACATTCCTTTCGGAGTGTTCCCGGTTCTGGTTTCATATCTTGCGGAAATTATTCGTCGTCGCGGTACATGTGTTCCACGTAAATGGCGTGCTGCATCGCCTCGCGCTTCGCGATCGAAGGCTTGGTGAAGTACTGGCGGCGGCGAAGCTCCTTCAAGACGCCCGTGCGCTCGTATTTACGTTTGAACTTTTTCAGGGCGCGCTCGATGTTTTCGCCCTCTTTTACCGGCATGATAATCATAATATTCTTTGTTTTTTGTTGTTTTGAATCTGTTTGTTCGTTCTGAAAACTGCGGGGTGCGCATCCTCGATGCATCTTCCCCAAAAACGGTCGTTTTATTCGTCGGCAGGTCCGCTGTCCGACCCGAATTGCAGATAAGGAGCCAGCCGTGCTGCCTCCTCGCGGGTCAATATGTTCTGTTCCACCAATTCTCCAGCGGTACTCCAACCTCCTTTCAACTGTCTTGCTTTCAGCAATTTTCGTAATGCCTGCGGTGCTATGTAGGGGTGTTTCCCCAGCACTTTCGGGCTTGCAAAGTTAATATCAATTTTCCGAATTTTGCAACTATCGCAGTAAATTTGTTTCAAAATTTTTTCATAATTGCGTTCCCGCACTCCCGGAACCTCTGCGAGTTGCTCCGCGCGGACGAATCCGCCGAGCCGTTCGCGGTAGTGCATGATCGCCACGACGGTCCTGGGACCGATGCCCACAACCGAGCGCAGCGTCGCCGAATCGGCCGTGTTCAGCTCCACGGGCTGTTCGATCGGCCGCGCCTTCCGTTCTGGGAAGATGACGTAGGGTTCCAGCGCCGCGGCCACCGAGTCGCTCACGACGTAGCATTCGCGCAGGTCCTCCATGTCGTAGATGCCGCTCAAATCCCGCCAGCGGATGAACGCCTCGGCCTGACGCTTCGACAAGGCCCCGATGGCGCGCAGGTAGCGGGCGCTCACGGTGTCGATGCGGAACGGCCCGGGTGCGAGCGGTTCGGGGAGAATGCGCCCCGTGCGGTATTTTTCGGGTGCGATGGCGTATTTGCAGCCGATGCGCACCCAGGGTTCGAGCCGCCGGTAGAGCGAGTCGCTGATGCCGTAGCAGAGCGTCAGGTCCTCGGGTATGCGGAACACTTTGCCCGCGGCGCGGTATTTCAGCAGGCTCACCGCTTCGTGCTTCGTAAGCCCGAGTCGCCGCAGGTCGTCGAGCGAGGCCGTGTTGGGGTCGAAATGCGACATCACGACGCTGTCCGCGGGCAACGCCTCCTCCATCTCGGCCTCGGCGCGGCGGGCCGCTTCGGGGTCGGCTGCCGGGCGTACGAGCATCAGGGCTATGATCAGCAGCCCGGCCAACGGCAGGAATACCGCAATGGCGCGTATTTCGCGGTCGGAAAAAAGTTTAGCCATTGTTCTGTTTATGCGGTCATATGCTTTATCGTTTCAACTGCCGGGAGCATGCGTCGTCTCCCTTCCGGAGGGAGGCCGGGGCGGGGCCATGCTTGTAGATGGCTCCGCAGGCGGCAATGACGGCGGTCGAAAGCGATTTGTACGTCGAAGTGTGTATTCGTTTTGTCTATTTTCCGATCTCCTCCAATGCCCGCTTCACCGAACCCCAGCGCAGCAGCAGTTTGCGGGCCTCGGTTTCGTCAAGCCCCGACGCTTCGGCGACCATCCGCGTTCCGCGGGCCACGAGCTTGTCGTTGGTCAGCTGCATGTTGACCATGCGGTTGCCCTCGACACGCCCCAGGCGGATCATCACGGCTGTCGATAACATGTTGAGCATCAATTTCTGGGCCGTTCCGGCCTTCATGCGCGTCGATCCGGTCACGAACTCCGGTCCTACGACCGCTTCGAGCGCATACTCCGCTTCGGCAGCTACGGGCGACGCGGGGTTGCAGGTGATCGAGCCGGTCAGCAGTCCGTGGCGCCGCGCCGCGCGCAGTCCGCCGATCACGTAGGGCGTCGTTCCCGATGCCGCGATGCCGATCAGCACATCGCCGGCTGTGGGGTGGTAGGGCGCCATGTCGCGCCAGGCTCCTTCGGTGTCGTCTTCGGCGTGCTCCACGGCCCGCCGCAAAGCGCCGTCGCCTCCGGCGATCAGCCCGATCACCCGGTCGAACGGCACGCCGTAGGTCGGGGGCAGCTCCGAGGCGTCGGTGACCCCCAGCCGGCCGCTCGTCCCGGCGCCGATGTAAAACATCCGGCCTCCGCGCTGCATGCGCTCGACGATGCGTTCGACGAGTAGCTCCATGACGGGGATGGTCCGCCGCACGGCTTCGTGCACACGGGCGTCCTCGCGGTTGATGCCCGTCAGGATGTCGTGCACCGACATCCGTTGCAGGTCGTCGTAGGCCGAATCCTGTTCGGTGATTCTATCTTCCATAGTGGTATTTCAAAAGCCCTTCGGCGGGCGATTCTACGATGGTTTCCACGCGGCGGCCCTCCGCTTCCAGCGCCTCGCGCAGCAACGCCTCGAAGTGGGCCGCCACGCCGCCCAGCAGCGATACGGGGAGTTCCGCCGGATAACGGCTCAGGTTGCGGGACGCAAAGTCGCGGAACGACCGGAGTACCAGCTCCCGGATCTCCGGGCGGTCGATATGCGCGCGTATGAAAGGTGCGAACGAGGCCAGAAAGCGGTTGGCGTAAGGCTCGCGGTAGACGCGGCGGATGATCTCCTCGTAATTCAGCCCGTGCGCCGCGAGAAACTCCTCTTTCAGCGGAATGTGCCCCTTGAAGATGCCGTTCACCAGGTTGCGCCCCAGCACGGCCCCGCTGCCCTCGTCGCCCAGCACATAGCCCAGCGGTGGGACGTTTTTCAGGATTTCGCCGTCGCGGCACAGGCAGGAGTTCGATCCCGTGCCGAGGATGCAGGCGATGCCCTCCCCGCGGCCCCAGAGCGCCCGCACCGCGCCCAGCAGGTCCGATTCGACCGTAATGTCCGTCGTTCCGAAGTGCGCTTCCAACTCCCGGCGCAGCTTCTCGCTCGCTTCCGGGAAGGTCTCGCCGCACCCCGCGCCGTAGAATCTCACGCTCGTCACGCCGTCGCATGGCGGCAGTTCCGCGAGGGCTTCGCGTATCTGTTCGGCCGAGTGCTGCACGGCGTTGATCCCCTGCGTGCGCACGTTTGTCGTCCGTGCGCCGTCGCTGGCGATCCACGTGCATTTGGTCGATCCGCTGTCGGCTATAAGTACCATAATTCAAAGATACGGATTAATCTTCAAATTCCGGAAAAAAGTCATAACTAAATTTTTTAGTTTAAAAACTATGTAAAATAGTTGCATGTGAATTTTTTTTAGTTACCTTTGTTCCCGGGTGCATGAAAAAGGACCGATGAAGCGATGGGCGGCTGTTCCGGAGGGAGCATTGCCGGCCGGGCGTGTCCGGGAAGTCGTGGGACGAATCCGGCGTCGGTCGGACGCCTTCGGCAGGATCGTCGGCCGCGAGGGCGCCGTTCGCCGCATCGGGACCGGACCGGGCGTTTTGCTGCGCCGCCGTATGCTGGAATGCCTCCGTTTCAACTGAAAACGATACCTGATAAAGCTTGTTTGAGTGAAATATGAAAGAGAATCCTGAAAAACTGACACGCAGGGAAGAGGAGCTGATGCGCTGCTTCTGGGAGCACGGTCCGCTGTTCGTACGCGAACTGGTGGCCCTTTCGCCCGATCCCAAACCCCATTTCAACACCCTTTCGACGATGGTCCGCGCGCTCGAAGCCAAAGGCTATGTCGCCCACAACTCCTTCGGCAGCACCTACCAATACTATCCGGTGGTGAGCGAGGAGGAGTTTTCGCGCTCGACGCTCGGCAGCGTGATCAGCCGCTATTTCGAGAATTCCTACCTCGGGGCGGTCTCGGCACTGGTCGAGGAGGAGAAGATCTCGCTCGGCGAACTGCGCAGCCTGATCGACCGCATCGAAAATCAAAACCGATAGCGCCATGTACGACCTGATGATTTACAGCCTGAAAGTCGGCGTCTGCCTGGCTGTCTTCTACCTCTTTTTCAAATTGCTGTTGAGCCGTGAGACCTTCCACCGCTTCAACCGGATCGTGGTTCTGGGGGCGATGTTCCTCTCGTTCGTGCTGCCGCTGTGCGTGATCACGGTTTACCGCGAAATCCCCGTCCTGCCGGAAATCCCGGACGGGGAGGCTGTTGCGACGGCCTTCGCCGAACCGCTTTCCGAACCTTTTCCGTGGGAGATGCTCGCCGGGGCGGCATTCCTGCTCGGGGCGGCCGCCACGCTGCTGTGGACGCTTTGTTCGCTCATCGGAGTCCTGCGTCTGATCCGCGGCGGACGTCGCGAACGGCTGGAGGACGGGGCTGTGCTGGTGCGCACGGAACGGCCCGTGACGCCTTTCAGCTGGGGACGCTATATCGTGATGTCCGAGAGGGACCTGGCGGAAAACGGCGGGGCGATTCTGCTTCACGAACGGGCGCACCTGCGGCTGCGTCATTCGCTCGACCTGATCGTGACCGACGTTGCGGGCTGCCTGCAATGGTTCAACCCCGCGATGTGGGTGCTGCGCCGCGAACTGCGGGCCATCCACGAATATGAAGCCGACGAGGCGGTGCTCGACAGCGGCGTCGACGCCCGGAGTTACCAGATGTTGTTAATAAAGAAAGCTGCCGGCGGGAGGTGGTACTCGATTGCCAACAGCTTTAATCACAGTAAACTTAAAAACCGTATTACCATGATGTTGCGTAAAAAATCGTCGCGGTGGGCCGGGGCCAGGGCGCTCCTGCTCCTGCCGCTCACGGCCGTCGCCCTGGGGGCTTTCGCCGAAACCGCTTATGTCTTTCCGGAAGACAAAGGTAAAAAAGAAACCAGTACGATTTACATTCGGGGGTCGAAATCTTTTTCCGATGGGCAACAACCGCTGATTCTGGTCGACGGCCGGGAGGTGAAGTCGATGGACAGCCTCGCTGCCGACCGGATCGAGGCGATCACCGTGCTCAAGGATTCCGTTTCGATGGCTGTGTACGGCGAAAAGGCCGCCGACGGCGTGATTCTTGTAACGCTCAAAAAGACCGGAGAACCGGGCGATGGGGCGCAGGTCCCGGGACTGAAAGGCAAAGTCGTGACGGTCACCCGGGCGGACAGCGCCGGGACGAACGAGTCGACAACCGTGCGGGTGATCGGTCACGGTACGAGGCCGAAAGACGGAACGGTTGTGGTGAATACGGCCGGAATCGCGAAATCGTATCGGTTCAAGGTCGAGAACGGCTCGTCGGTCGAGTCGAATCCTGTATTTATCGTCGACGGCGTACAAGTGTCTGAAATCGAATCGCTCGACCCGGATCAGATTGAAAGCATGTCGGTGATCAAAGGCACGAATCTCCCCGGGGAGTTTGCCGACAAGGGGTATGAGGGCGTGATAACGATTACGACCAAACAGGCGGCTGCCGCGCAAAGAGCCGCCGCGAAGTCGGCCCGGGAGGGTATCGAAGCCGGGAGAGCCGGGATCGAAGCCGCCCGCGAAGGGTTGAAACTGGCCCGCAAGTATATGAGTTCCGATGACTGGAAGCAGGCCCAGAAAGCGCTCGACAAGGCCCAGAAGGAGCTTGAAGCGGCCCGCAAGGAGACTTCGGCACAGCTTTCCGAAGCGCAGAAAGCGGTGGGAACGTCGCTTAAACTTTCGGCGGACGCCGGGCATGCCGATAAGGTGACCATTCAGGGCACTCCGGAGAGTTCGGTGTCGGTTTATAAGGGACAGGTTACGCTGAAAGGCGGATTTCCCGACGGCATGCTGATCCGTATCAACGGCAGGGAGGCCTCGAAAGAGGATGTTGAACGGCTGGAATCCGGGAAGATCAAGCGCATGGAGGTCTATAAGGGCGACGAGGCCGTGAAGCGTTACGGCGAGAAGGGACGCAACGGCGTGGTCGAGATCCGCGCCCGCAGGTAAAGGCTTAAAGGAAAAACCATAAGCAGATAAAAAGTTCACGAAGGCGGGGGATTCCACGGGAATCCTCCGCCTTTTTTGTGCGTGCCTATTTGAATTCGACGATCTCGGGCCGCGTCGGCCGGTAGCGGTACTGCTCCATGCGTGTCGGGTTCGAAAGGCGGAAATATTCGCTCTCGACCAGCCCGCGTTTGCCGAAGGCCACGCCCAGCCGGATCTGGATCGTGTTGAACACCAGCCGTTCGTTTCGCAGCCGCACGCCCAGTCCGAACGAGGTGAAGAAGTCGTTTTTGAAGATATTGGGCGAATAGCCGATCAGCCCGAAGTCGGCGAACCCGAAGACGGCGATGCGGAATCCCAGCGGCTGGTAGGGGGTGAATACCACCGTCTCGGTGTTGAGGATCATGCGGTTGGTTCCGATGATGTACTCCTTGAGGGCTTGCAGGCCGTCGGTGCGCGTGAAGCGGATGCTCTCGTCGCTGCCCGTCGCACGGTTCCAGCCCTGCGTGTAGTTGAAGGCGAGGAACTGGCGGATGCGGCTGCGCTTGAACAGGAAAAGGTTGGAGAACCACCGCAGGTCGACATCTACGGCGCTGCGCTGCCACATGCCGTTTTCGAGGTCTATGTAGCTTCCGAGCGTGAAGCCGCCCATGATGTAGCCCAGTCTGCGGAATCCACCCGTTTCGTAGCTCGCGCCGAGGTAGAGGGCGTCGTTGAATTCGCCCCACGAATAGCCCGTCGTCACTTCGGCCTTGTAGCCCGTCGCGAGGTACTCGCGCGTACCGAATCCGTAGATCATGTTGGCCGTGTAGAATTTTTCGCGGTAGAGACCCCCGCCGACCAGCAGGGCGTCCTGGTCGTGCAGCGCGGGGTTGTAGTCCGGGGCCACGAGGGGCCTGCGGCTCACGCGCCGGTAGTTGTAGCGTCCCGAGAGATAAACGCTCGATTTGATCCCGCGCAGGTAGTGCGAGTAGCCGCCCCAGACGTCGAGGTTGCGCTCCTTCACCAGCAGCGACGTGTCCTGTTCGATCATGTAGCGCTTGGCTTTGATGTCGCTGTATGTAAGGCCTATCTCGTAGTCCGTCGGTTTGAGGAACTCTTTGCGCAGCCCCATGTTGAGCGTCGAGTTGTAGAAGTCGCGCCCTCCGCCGATCTCGGCGGTGTAGAAGGTCCCGAGCAGGTTGGGGATTTCGTATTCGACCATGTTGCCGCCGTAGGAGAAGTCCTTGCGGCTGAAGTTGGTCATAAATTTGAGTTTGTTGCCCGATCCGAAGATGTTGGCGTCGGAAAGCCCCACCATCGTCCGGCCCTCGGAATGCCATCCTCCGTCGACGGAGATGGTCCAGCTGTCGCGCGTGGTGATCAGGAGGTTCACGCGTGTCGAGTCCACCGCGTCGGGGAGCACCGTGACGTCGATGTCTGAGATGTAGTCGCGCGAGCGGATCAGCTGCTTGTTGCGCACGATGAGCTGTGGGTCGAGCTTGTCGCCCGAGCGGAACAGCAGGTCGCGCCGGACGACGCGGTCGCGGGTGAGCATGTGGGTTTTGTTGGCCATGCGTTCGAGCCGGTTGCCGCCGGGGTCGAAAACCTGCTGGCGTTCGATGGTGATGTCGCCGATGGTTTTCCCGGCGTAGGGTTCCAGCAGGCGGCTCTCGTCGGTGACGCGGCCGCTCATCGTGGTGTCGAGCACGGGTTTTACGAAGAGCATCCGGTAAAGCATGCGCGGCACGGCGCGCCGGCTGGTTTTCGACTGGATGCTGTCGTAGAGGCGCTGGTTGCGCGCCGATGCGTCGGGATTCGCCACACGGGCGCTGTCGGGCGTGAACCGGTCGGGGGCGTGCGTGCCGGGTCCTGCGGCACGGACCGAGAGGACCGTTGCCGCCCCAATCAGGATTAGGGAAAATATGCAGAACCGGGCGAACATTGTGTCAAAGATAACGGATTTTTTCGGCAAAAAGTGCGACACAGGGGCCTAAATTGAGGATTCGATACCCAAATCCCGATTATTCCGTCTCGGCGGCGGGTGCAGCTCCCCGCATAGCTTATAATCCGTGTTTTCCATCCCTCTCTTTTCTTTGCCGCGACATCCTCCCCCGGAGAAGACGAAAAAGACGGCCCGAAGGTCGTCTTTTTCCATTTTCCGTTCAGCGTGGAATGGGGTCATCCCTTCCCCGCCTTATCTGCGGCCCTCTTTGGCCTCGATGCATTCCGTGGCGTGGGGCACTTTCATCAGCCGCTCCTTGGGAATGAGCTTTCCGGTCGTTTTGCAGATGCCGTACGTCTTGTTCTCGATGCGTACGAGCGCCATTTCGAGGTTGCGGATAAATTTCATCTGATGGGCAGCCAAACGACCGCTTTCCTCTTTGGAAAGAGTTGCGGCGCCCTCCTCCAGCACCTTGAACGTCGGCGATGTGTCTTCCGTATCGTTGTCGGCGGTATGGGTGATCGTGGCGCGCAGCAGCTCGTAGTCCGCACGCGCGTTCTCAAGCTTTTTCAGGATAAGCTGCCGGAACTCTTCGAGTTCGGCGTCGCTGTATCTTGTTCTTTCGTCTGCCATAATAATCTCCTCTCTTTTAAGGTTTACTGTAAAATTAAGCAATAATTCCGATATTACCAAATTTTACCGGAATATATCAAGGGGCTATATCCGCGTCACGGCGATGCGCAGCGGTTCGTCGTCCACGTCGGTTTCGACGACCGTTTCGCCTGCCGGTTCCGCTGCCGGACGGACCTCCACGGCGAGGGTCTGCGAAGCGATGTAACCGGCGAATCGGGCGATTGCGTCGGCCACCAGGGGCTTCTGTTCGATCTCTGCGCGGATCTTGTCCGTGACCTCGAATCCGGAGTCCTTGCGGATATTCTGGATGCGGTTTATCAACTCGCGTGCCACACCTTCGGCTTTCAGCTCCTCGGTGACGGTAATGTCGAGCGCCACGGTGAGTTTTCCCTCCGAGGCAACGAGCCATCCGGGCATGTCTTCCGAGGTGATCTCGAAGTCGGCGGGCGTCACGGTGATCCGCTCCGCTCCGAGGTCGAGCACCGTTTCCGGCGCGGCCTCCACCTCGGCGATACGTTCCTGCGAGAACTCCGCGACGAGGGCGGCGATCTGCTTCATCCACTTGCCGTAACGCGGCCCGAGGGTCTTGAAGTTGGGCTTGATGCGTTTGGTAATCAGCCCCGTGGTCTTTTCGATCAGCTCGATCTCCTTCACGTTGACCTCGTTCATAATGAGGTTCTTCACGGCCGAAATATGCTCCGCCGTCGCGGGGTCGAGCACCGGGATCAGGATTTTGGTCAGCGGCTGGCGCACCTTGATCGACACTTTGCGGCGCAGGGCCAGCACCATCGACGAGACCTTCTGCGCCAGCGACATCATCTCTTCGAGGCGGGCGTCGATCAGCCGTTCGTCGGCCGTCGGGAACGCCGCGAGATGCACCGATTCGTCCTTGTGGCGGCCGCTCACGGCGTTGAGGTCCGTGAAGATGCGGTCGGAGATGAACGGCGCGAACGGCGCTGCGAGCATCGTGACGGTCTCAAGACAGGTGTACAGCGTCTGATAGGCCGCCAGTTTGTCCTCCGACATGCCGCCTCCCCAGAACCGCTTGCGGTTGAGGCGCACGTACCAGTTCGAGAGGTTCTCGCCCACGAACTCCTGAATGGCGCGGGCCGCCGGAGTGGGGTCGTAGTCTTCGAGAGATTCGGTAACGTTCTTCACCAGCGTATTCAGGAGCGAGATGATCCAGCGGTCGATTTCGGGACGCTTCTCCATCGGAACCTCCTCTTCACGGCCCGTGAAGCCGTCCACGTTGGCGTAGAGGGCGAAGAACGAGTAGGTGTTGTAGAGCGTTCCGAAGAATTTGCGGCGCACTTCGTCGACGCCGTCCCTGTCGAACTTGAGGTTGTCCCACGGCTGCGAGTTGGAGATCATGTACCAGCGCGTCGCGTCGGCTCCGTAGGTGTCGAGCACCTCGAATGGATCGACGGCGTTGCCCAGGCGTTTCGACATCTTGTTGCCGTTCTTGTCCAGCACCAGACCGTTCGAAATGATATTCTTGAAAGCCACCGAGTCGAAGAGCATCGAGGCGATGGCGTGCAGCGTGAAGAACCAGCCGCGCGTCTGGTCGACACCCTCGGCG
>ERZ780167.3414-NODE-3414-length-11404-cov-2.430611_pt1 | contig 11404 bp, 7 predicted proteins | sample MGYA00510982_ERZ780167 | MGnify/ENA primary metagenome ERZ780167 (study PRJEB29588, sample SAMEA2146107) | human gut metagenome | biome: human gut; feature: human-associated habitat; material: faeces | place: Denmark | collected 2008/2010 ... | reverse complement strand
AAAATGAACTAGAGAAAGAGAGAGGTACAAAAATGGAAGACAATAAATTATGTCTTGAAAAGCAGCCATTATCTGATGAACTGCTCAACAAAATGAATGCCTACTGGCGTGCTGCCAACTACCTGTCAGCCGGTCAGTTATACCTTCTTGATAATCCGCTTCTGAAAAAGCCATTGACCATGGATCAGATCAAGAAAAAAATCGTCGGACACTGGGGAACCGTACCGGGACAGAACTTTGTCTATGTACATTTAAACCGTGTGATCAAAAAGTATGATCAGGATATGATTTTAATTTCCGGTCCGGGACACGGCGGAAACTTCTTTGTTGCCAATACTTATCTGGAAGGTACCTATAGCGAGGTATATCCAAATATCGGAGAAGATATGGATGGACTGAAGAAACTGTGTAAGCAGTTCTCTTTCCCGGGAGGAATCTCCAGCCATGTAGCTCCGGAAACTCCGGGTTCCATCAACGAAGGTGGTGAGCTGGGATATTCCCTGGCACATTCGTTTGGTGCGGTATTTGATAACCCGGATCTGATTGCTGCCTGTATCGTGGGAGACGGTGAGTCCGAGACCGGACCTCTTGCAACTTCATGGCAGTGTAATAAGTTCTTAAATCCGGAGAGCGATGGAGCGGTTCTTCCAATCCTTCATATGAATGGATATAAGATCAGTAATCCAACCATTCTTGCACGTATTTCTCATGAAGAACTTGAGCATTTCTTTGATGGATGCGGATGGAAACCATATTTTGTAGAGGGCGATGATCCAATGACCATGCACCGCAAGATGGCAGAGACACTTGATACCGTTATGGACGAAATCAAGGCGATCCAGAAGAATGCAAGAGAAAACCACGATACCACAAGACCAAAGTGGCCAATGATTGTACTTCGTACTCCAAAGGGATGGACAGGACCAAAGGTTGTAGACGGAAAGCAGATCGAGGGATCTTTCCGTGCGCATCAGGTTCCGATCATGATGGACAAACCGGAGCATCTGGAAATGTTAAAAGAGTGGTTACTCAGCTACCATCCGGAAGAATTGTTTGATGAGAATGGAAAACTGATTCCGGAACTGAAAGCACTTGCACCGACCGGAGACCGCAGAATCGGTTCTAACCCACATGCAAACGGTGGTAAGCTCTTACGTGACTTAAGACTTCCAGATTTCCGTGATTATGCACTTGATGTTCCGGCGCCGGGAAGCGTTGAGGCACAGGATATGGTAGAACTTGGCGGATTTGTCCGTGATATCTTCAAACTGAATGAGGATTCCAAGAACTTCCGTATTTTCGGACCGGACGAGACAATGTCAAACCGTCTGATGAAAGTCTTTGAGGAGACAAACCGTGACTGGAACAATGAAAAACTGGATTCCGATGAATTCCTTGCTACAGATGGCCGTGTTATGGATTCTATGTTAAGTGAGCATATGTGTGAGGGATGGTTAGAGGGATATCTTCTGACAGGACGTCATGGATTCTTTGCAAGTTATGAAGCATTTATCCGTGTGGTAGATTCTATGTGTGCACAGCATGCAAAGTGGTTAAAGGTATGTAATCAGCTTCCGTGGAGACAGTCCATTGCTTCCCTGAACCTGATTCTTACATCCAATGTATGGCAGCAGGATCACAATGGATTTACCCATCAGGACCCGGGATTTTTAGATCATATTGCAAATAAGAAGGCAGATGTGGTACGTCTTTATCTGCCACCGGATACCAATTGTCTGCTGTCCTGCTTTGATCACTGCATCAGAAGCCGCGATTATGTGAATGTGCTTGTTACATCCAAGCATCCGAGACAGCAGTGGCTGACTATGGAACAGGCAGTAAAGCATTGTACACAGGGTATCGGCATCTGGGAGTGGGCAAGTAACGACCAGGGACAGGAGCCTGATGTGGTTATGGCATGCTGTGGAGATACTCCGACACTGGAGACATTAGCAGCAGTTACGATTTTAAGAAAGGCAATGCCGGAGATTAAGATTCGCGTGATCAATGTTGTCGATCTGATGAAACTTGAGCCAAGCACCAAGCATCCGCATGGTCTGACAGATGCAGAGTACGATGCACTGTTCACCAAAGATAAGCCAATCATCTTTGCATTCCATGGGTATCATACACTGATCCACGAGCTGACCTATCGTCGTACCAACAGAAATATTCATGTATACGGATATCAGGAGGAAGGAACCATCACAACACCATTCGATATGCGTGTACAGAATGAGATTGACCGTTTCCATCTGGTAAAGAGCGTAATTGAGCATCTTCCACAGTTAGGAAATCGTGGCGCTTATCTGACACAGAAAATGAATGACAAGCTTGTAGAACACAAGCAGTACATTCATGAGTATGGTGTTGATATGCCGGAGATCCGTGACTGGAAATGGGATTTATAAAATAAAATATCAACAGGATTCTTTGCGGAACTGTGCCGGAGTCATCCGGTGCCGTTCCGTAAATATTTTGTAGAAATATCCTTTGTTTTTGTAGCCGACTTCGGCAGCAATCGCATCGATTGTCAGTCTGGTGTGCAGCAACAGTTCTTCGGCTTTCTGCAGACGCAGATGCTGCAGATATTCCGTATAAGTCATTCCGGTCCGGTTTTTCAGTAACCGGTTGAAATAATCTTCCTGAAAATGGAATTCTTCACAGAGCATTCGTATGGAAATGTTTTTCATATGCTGCTTCATATAATCAGAAATTTCTTCATATAAAATCCAGTTCATTTTCTGTCGCAGTTTTTTTGACAGCGAAAATTCATATTGTGTATTTAAAATACGAAAAATGCGCAGGAGAAGTCCCCGACAGATGATCGGAGAAGCCTCATCATGACGCTGTAATTCCAAAAGAAGTGATGTCATGGTTTCATCCATCTGTGAGACTGCCTCCTCTGCCTGAGGGAGAAAATGCAGATATTGCTGGAGCGATTTCTGTTCCATCAGTGCCATCTTCAGGAACGAGCTGATACGCTCTGTTGTAATCTGCCGTTTCATAATGTCCTGAAACATCACATTGGTAATGCCAAGAAACAGAAGTGTGGCAGAAGTTCCTTCCATGATTTCCTGATGCAGACAGTTTTTGTCGATCAGGCAGACTTCACCCCGGTGAAAAGTAAATTCATTGCCCAGAATTTTCTGCCGGTATTCTCCGTCAATGATATAAAACAATTCCAGATATTCGTGTGAGTGCATCTGCGTGCGCATGCCGGGTGTAAACTCTTTTTCATAAAGGAACGAGGGCTGGGAGGGCAGAATCGTTGCAGAAAGCATATGTCCGTCATGAATATCCCACAGCAGGGAAAACAGATGTTCATTTTCCGGAAGCGGATAGGTTTTGACAACGCTTTCATGAGCCGAATATTCCGGATGCAGAATCTGAAACCGGCTGAAGTTATCCGGGATCTGTGTATTTGCACTCTGATAAATCAAATGTTTTGTAAAATTCTTCAAATCCATGGAACGTCTCCTGTAAAAAATTACTCCACCATGGAGGTGGAGTAATTGTAAGTGTATGTTTTTGCCTGTTATTTATTTCATGGCATTTTTCTTGGCGATGGAAGCACGCTTGCGCATCGTAGGATCCAGAATTCTCTTGCGGATACGCAGGCTTTCCGGAGTTACCTCAAGAAGCTCGTCGGTATCAATGAAGTCAAGAGCCTGCTCTAAGCTTAATTTGCGAGGCGGAACCAGAGTCAGTGCCTCATCTGCAGAAGAGGAACGTGTATTGGTCAGATGCTTTTTCTTGCAGACATTTAACTCAATATCTTCGGCTTTGGAACTCTGTCCGATGATCATACCGGAATATACTTTTTCGCCAGGTCCGATAAAGAGCGTACCACGCTCCTGTGCGGAGAACAGACCGTAAGTTACGGATTCACCGGTCTCAAATGCAATCAGGGAACCGGTAGAACGGTAAGCGATCTCACCGCGGAATGGCTCATATCCGTCAAACATGGTATTGATGATACCGTTTCCTTTGGTGTCGGTCATGAACTCCCCACGATATCCGATCAGACCACGGGAAGGAATCTTGAACTCCAGACGGGTATAACCGCCGGCAATGGAACCCATATTTAAAAGTTCACCTTTCCGCTGCTGCAGTTTGGAGATGACGGCGCCGGTAAATTCATCCGGTACATCCACGTAAGCAAGTTCCATTGGCTCAAGTTTTTTGCCATTCTCATCGTAGTGATAGAGAACCTCGGCTTTGCTGACTGCAAATTCATATCCTTCACGGCGCATATTCTCGATCAGGACGGACAGATGCAGCTCACCACGGCCGGATACTTTTAAGCTGTCCGGGCTGTCGGTTTCTTCGACACGGAGAGAAACATCGGTATTTAACTCACGGAACAGTCTGTCGCGGATATGACGGGAAGTGACATATTTTCCTTCCTGACCGGCGAGAGGACTGTCGTTTACGATGAAATTCATGGAGATAGTCGGCTCAGAAATCTTCTGGAACGGAATAGCTACCGGATTTTCCGGAGAACAGATGGTATCTCCAATGTGAATGTCCGCAATACCGGAGATGGCTACGATGGAACCGATCTTTGCTTCACTGACATCTACTTTATTTAAACCATCGAACTCATACAGTTTGCTGATGCGGACTTTCTCAAGTTTGTCCGGATCGTGATGGTTGACAACGACTGCTTCCTGGTTGACTTTCAGGGAACCGTTGTCGACTTTACCGATACCGATACGGCCAACATATTCGTTGTAATCGATGGTACTGATTAAAACCTGTGTGTTGGCATCCGGATCTCCGGTCGGGGATGGGATATAGTTTACGATCGTCTCGAAAAGAGGAGTCATGTCCTTCTTTTCATCGTCGAGATTGTACATAGCGTATCCGTCTCTTGCGGAAGCGTAGATGAACGGACAGTCAAGCTGCTCATCGGAAGCATCCAGATCCATGAAAAGCTCTAACACCTCATCAATCACTTCTGCAGGGCGCGCTTCCGGACGGTCGATCTTGTTGATGCAGACAATAACCGGGAGATTTAAAGCAAGTGCTTTCATCAGTACGAATTTGGTCTGCGGCATGGTTCCCTCGAATGCGTCTACGACGAGGACTACACCATTTACCATCTTAAGAACACGCTCTACCTCACCACCGAAATCGGCATGGCCAGGCGTATCGATAATGTTGATTTTTGTATCCTTATAAAATACAGCGGTATTTTTGGACAGGATAGTGATACCACGCTCACGCTCGATATCGTTGGAATCCATGACACGTTCCTGTACTTCCTGATTGGCACGGAACACACCGCTTTGTTTTAACAGCTCATCGACCAATGTGGTTTTACCATGATCGACATGGGCGATGATTGCGATATTACGAATGTCGTCTCTTGTTGTTACCATAAATTTAACCTTCTTTTTAATATTGTTTAACTTTACATAAATACCCTATCCTATTTTATCATAAAAAGCTGATTTCGCAAGCTTTTTTCAGCGTACACCGGCGATTTAAGCGTTTTAGATAGTTTTCGCCGGCCTTATCGACAAGGTTTGATGATTTCTACCAACCATTAAATGGTAAAACAGAAGCCTATCAAAAATTTCCACAAAAGGAAGGAGTATTCATGGCAGATAAAATGTGTGAAAACAATCAGGTCACTATTATGGGAGAAATTGTATCGGACTTTTCGTATAGTCACGAGGTATATGGGGAAGGATTTTATATGGTGGAAGTATCTGTCCACCGCCTGTCCAGTTTCGTCGGTTATATTCCGGTGATGGTATCGGAGCGTCTGGTCAATGTGCAGGAGAGTGCGGAGGGAAAATGCGTCTATATTACAGGACAGTTCCGTTCATTCAACCGGCATGAGGAGCATAAAAACCGTCTGGTGTTATCGGTTTTTGCGAGGGAGTTTGAACTGGTTGAGCAGTTTGAGGAAGAAAATGCAGCCAACCAGATTTTTCTGGATGGATTTATCTGTAAGGAATCGGTATACCGAAAAACACCTCTGGGAAGGGAGATCGCGGATCTTCTGGTCGCAGTCAACCGGTCATATGGCAAATCGGACTATATTCCCTGCATCTGCTGGGGCAGAAATGCAAGATTTGCATCCGGATTCGAGGTCGGATCACATGTGCAGATCTGGGGAAGAATCCAGAGCCGCGAGTATGTAAAGAAAGTCAGTGAGACACAGGTGGAGCAGAGGGTTGCTTACGAGGTATCCGTCAGCAAGATTGAATTCCTGGAGTAGACTTGATTATTTGACGCTTTTGTGTTATCTTACATAGGATTTCATTTGGTTAAGAGATATCATGGAGGCTGAAATGGACAGAGGAGTGATTCAGGTTTATTATGGAGAGGGACATGGTAAATCGACCGCGGCAATCGGGAATGCAATTCGTATTGCCAGCGAGGGAAAAAGCGTCATTATCATTCAGTTCTTGAAGGGAAAAAATGAAAACGAACTGACATTTTTAAGCCGGCTGGAGCCGGAAATAAAAATATTCCGTTTTGCAAAATCGGATGAGTGTTTTGAGGCACTTTCCGAGGAGGCAAAACAGGAAGAAAGTATGAATCTGCGCAATGGATTCAATTACGGAAAGAAAGTCGTTACGACAGGTGCCTGTGATATGCTAATCTTAGATGAGGTACTTGGAATTGTGGACGAAAAGGTGATAAGCCCTGAAGAAATTTGTGAGCTGTTTGCCGCAAAGCCGGAAGAAATGACTCTGGTCTGCACAGGACGCGTTCTGGATGAAAAAATCCGTGAGGCAGCAGACGAGGTTTATAATATCGCACCGGAGAAATAGATTGACAGACTATGCCGGTGGTGGTAGAATGAAAGAAATACATGGGATAGAGGTCGCGTAATTCATGAGTAGCCTGTTGGATGTGGCAGACACAGTCGAATGCAGGTAAAAGGGGAAAGCGCCGAAAGAACCGGATGACTGCAGTCTGGTTTTTGGGCATGCGGTGAATAATCGTATGACTGTCAGAAGCGTATGAGCGTGGATGGAGAGCTATCAGATCTAAAAAAGGTTAGATTGACCAGCTCGTTTTGAGCTGGTTTTTTTATTTAGAAAGGAGAATAAAACAGTGGCAATTTTTAAGGGAGCCGGAGTCGCAATCGTGACACCAATGAAGAACAATGAGGAAGTTAATTATGATAAACTTGAGGAACTGATCAACCAGCAGATTGACGGTGGTACAGATGCCATCGTAATTGCAGGTACGACAGGAGAAAGCGCAACACTTACGATGGAAGAACACCGTGATGTGATCAAGGCAGCCATCGAGTTTACAAAACATCGTGTTCCGGTTGTGGCAGGTACCGGTTCAAACTGCACACGTACAGCCATCCAGCTTTCACAGGAGGCAGAAGAGGCAGGAGCAGACGGACTTCTGATCGTTACACCATATTATAACAAGGCAACACAGGCAGGCCTGATCAGCCATTATTCACAGATCGCAGACAGCACCAAGTGTCCGATCATTATGTATAATGTGCCGGGACGTACCGGATGTAATCTTCTTCCGGAGACGGTTGCCGAGCTGGTCCGCACCAAGAGTAATCTCGTAGGATTAAAGGAAGCAACCGGAAATCTGGCACAGGCTTCCAAGACGATGGCACTTACCGACGGAAAACTGGATCTTTATTCCGGTGAAGACGGTCTTGTTGTACCGCTTATGTCAATCGGTGCAGTCGGTGTGATTTCGGTATGGAGCAATGTGGCACCGGGCAAAGTACACGCAATGTGTGAAAGCTTCTTCAAGGGTGATATTAAGACAGCAAGAAAACTGCAGCTGGAGGCGCTTCCACTGGTAGATGCACTGTTTTCCGAAGTAAATCCGATTCCGGTTAAGAAGGCATTAAACCTGATGGGTATGGAAGTAGGACCTCTTCGTTCCCCACTCTGTGAGATGAGCGAGGCTAATGCAAAGAAACTTGCAGAAGTAATGAAAAATTATGGAATTTTAGCATAGATCAGGGAGGCACAAAAGAAAATGACAAGAGCGATCATGAATGGCTGCAACGGGAAGATGGGACAGTGTATCACAGGAATCTGTGCGCAGGATGAGGACATTGAGATTGTTGCAGGAATTGATACTTATGATGGAATCAAAAATGATTATCCGGTATTTGCCAGTCTGAAAGAGTGTACGGTGGATGCGGATGTAATCATTGATTTTTCCAATGCAAAAGCAGTGGATGCGCTGCTTGCATATGGTGTGGAAAAACAGATTCCGATCGTGCTTTGTACGACAGGACTTTCCGAACAGCAGCTTGCCGATGTGGAAAAAGCATACGAAAAAGTTGCAATTTTAAAATCCGCAAATATGTCTCTCGGAATCAATACTCTGATGGAACTGCTCAAAAAAGCTGCGCAGGTATTTGCGCCGGCAGGATTTGATATGGAGATTGTAGAGAAACATCATAACCAGAAGCTGGATGCACCGAGCGGCACGGCACTGGCACTGGCTGATTCCATGAATGAGGCACTGGATGAGGCATATACCTATACCTATGACAGAAGCCAGAAGCGCAAGAAGAGGGATAAATACGAAATTGGACTCTCTTCTGTTCGTGGCGGCAATATTGTCGGAGAGCATGAAGTGATTTTCGCCGGACAGGATGAGGTGATTGAATTCAAGCATACGGCATACTCCAAGGCGGTATTTGCAAAGGGCGCTGTGGAAGCAGCAAAATTTTTAAAAGGAAAGCCTGCAGGACATTATGATATGGCAGATGTCATTGCGGCAAAATAAACGGGAAGAGAGGCACTGATAATCAGTGCCTTTTTTGCGCAAAATGTTTGACAGTGCAGCTGGTTCATATTTATAATGGAAAGAAGAAACCTGACGATAAGAAAGAGGTAGAAAATGAAAAATAAAACCAGAAGGCTTGCAGCATTTTTGCTTTCTGCAGCAGTTGTCATAACTGCTGTTCCGGGAATGCAGGAACGGGTTTATGCCCAGAAAACCGGCGGATACACAGAGTCACCCAAAAGTGAAAATGTTCCGGTGGTACAAGAAACAAAATCCAGGCTGAAAAAGGCAGAAGCAGTGCCGTCCGCCTATATGAACAAGTTGTCGGAACTTACGATCCGCTATCCTGGCGTGCGTGATCAGGGAAAATATGATACGTGCTGGGCATTTTCCGCAATCGGACTTGCGGAGTTTGATCTGATTGCAGACAATCAGACGGCAGACAAAAGTATTGATCTGAGTGAATTGCAGCTTGCCTATTTTACTTATAATAATGTAGAAGACCCGCTGGGTGGAACGTTTGGCGACTCTTTAAATATTATGAACCATAAAAATTATCTGACCATGGGCGGAAATTTGGATTTCGCGAGCCGGACGCTTCTGCAGTGGGAAGGGGTGACGGACGAGAACCGTGTACCATACGCTCTGGCACCGACCACCACGACACTGGCAAAAAGTTACGCTTTTGATCAGGATGTGGCACATCTGCAGAATGTATATATTATTAATATTCACAAAAATGTTACCCAGGTGAAACGTGAGATTATGCAGCACGGATCTGCCGGGCTGGGACTGTATATGGACGGAACGGCCAACTATGTGGGATCTGCAGTCTATGCAGAAACAGGAGAGAATGTGGCAACCTATTACTGCCCGACAAGCAGTGTTGCATCGAACCATGCAGTAAATATTGTGGGCTGGGATGATAATTTTCCGGCATCTTCGTTTAAAAATAAACCGGCAGGAGACGGAGCATGGCTTTGCAGGAACAGCTGGTCGGATAAGACAGAAAACAATATCAACAGTTATTTCTGGCTTTCTTATTATGATAAATCCATCGAGGATGCTGCATGGATTTTTGATTTTGAGTCTGCGGATAATTATGATTATAATTATCAGTATGATGGTGGGGCAGATGTGGGAAAACTGCGTGGAATTTCGACTTCAGCGAATATTTTCAGGGCAAAAAAGGCAGATAATGAACTGGTGAAAGCAGTTTCAATTTCCCTTTCCAAAGATGCGAATGTTCCATATACGATCCGTGTATATACGAATCTGACAAACCTGCACAATCCTAAGAGTGGCATACTTGCAGCAAAGGTGTCCGGTACAACAACGTATGCCGGAACCCATACCATCAGGCTGAATAAAGCGGTATCCGTACCTCAGGGAACTTACTATGCGGTTGTGGTAGAACTGCAGAAAAGCGGTGTCGGACTCGATATGGAATATGCAGTCAGTGACAGCAGTTTAACCAGCCGGGTATATTGTGATTATAATCAGAGTTTCCTCTATCGCGGTGGCAGCTGGGAAGATGTGGCGGATGTAAGCACCAGTTACGGTGGAAGAATCGGAAACATCTGTATCAAGGCATATGCGGATAATGCAGGGACAAGTATCGGTGCGGTAGAGAATATAAAAGCGGTCCGCTGTGCAAAAAATGCAGTGCGTATTTCCTGGGGCAAAACGGCAGGTGCGAAAGGGTATGAAATTTATCAGGCATCCAGCAAGAACGGAACTTATAAAAAGATTGCAGCTACAACGTCCACAAAGTACAAAATTAAGACAACCTCAAAGAAGTCGGTATATTATAAAGTACGCGCTTATAAGACAACGCAGGGTATTCGGATCTGTGGGAATTTTTCGGGATCTGTTGCTGTGAAACGTTAAAAGAAAGGAAAAAGAATGACCATTTTAATCAAAGGGGGACATGTCATCAATCCGGCAACACAGATGGATGAGGTGGCAGATGTCCTGATCGAAGATCAGAAGATAAAAAAGATTGGAAAAGAACTTCCGGAAAAAGAAGCCGAACGTGTGATCAATGCGGACGGATGTTATGTGATGCCGGGATTTATTGATATGCATGTACATTTCCGCGATCCGGGATTTGAACAGAAAGAGGATATTTATACCGGGATGCAGGCCGCTGCGCATGGTGGATATACGACAGTGCTGACCATGCCGAATACAAAGCCGGTAGCAGACAATCCGGATATTGTCAATTATGTGCACAACAAAGCAAAATCCGGGAGCTGTATTCATGTCCTGCAGGTTGGTGCGGTGACAAAGGGACAGCAGGGAAAAGAACTTGCGGATATTGAAGGAATGGTTAAGGCAGGAAGTCCGGCAATCAGCGAGGACGGAAAATCTGTCATGGATGCCGCTTTGTATCGGGACGGTATGCTTGAGGCAGCGCGTCTGGGCATTCCGGTACTTGCCCATTGCGAAGATATCCATATGGTACGCGGAGGTGTCATGAATGCCGATGCAAAAGCAAAAGAACTGGGACTTCCGGGAATTACCAATTCCGTGGAGGATGTGATTGTTGCAAGAGATATTATTCTGGCAAAAGATACCGGGGCACAGCTTCATCTGTGTCATTGTTCCACAAAGGATTCCGTGCTCATGGTAAAAGTGGCAAAGGAAGAAG
>ERZ780167.3410-NODE-3410-length-11413-cov-3.300669_pt1 | contig 11413 bp, 7 predicted proteins | sample MGYA00510982_ERZ780167 | MGnify/ENA primary metagenome ERZ780167 (study PRJEB29588, sample SAMEA2146107) | human gut metagenome | biome: human gut; feature: human-associated habitat; material: faeces | place: Denmark | collected 2008/2010 ... | reverse complement strand
GACGCAAGATTTTCATTCTTGAAAGGGGGGTTCGATTCCCCCACGGGCTACAAATAAAAATAATAAAAGAACAAAATTAAAGATTAGTCGAAATGGCAAATCACAAATCATCATTAAAGAGAATCAGACAGGAAGAGAAGAGAAGACTTCATAACAGATATTATGCAAAAACAATGCGTAACACTGTTAAAAAACTTCGTGCAACTACTGACAAGGCAGAAGCTGTTGCAATGTATCCGGGCGTTCAGAAGATGTTGGACAAGCTTGCTAAGACCAATATCATACACAAGAACAAAGCCGCTAACTTGAAGTCAAAATTGGCTGCTTACATTAGCAAACTCGCTTAAGCAAAGTCTTAAACTAAAAGATAAAATAGGCAGGATTTTTCAATCCGGCCTTTTGTCTTTTTATGTGTTTCATAAAACACAAGCAATACATATTGCAAACGTAACATCGAAAAAATACGCAATTCCTCGCTCCGCGGAAAACAGCCCTGAAGAATCTGAAGCATTCATGAAGGATTTAGAAGAGAATCATACATGATAAGATGCTGATAAAAAGCCTGTTAAGCGTCAATGAAGGATTTGAAGGAAAAAGAAGCCCCATTGATCTTCAGAAGACTTACCCTCGAAATAAATACATCACTCCCCTACTTTTCCCGGCGTTCACGGACAGACCTCATTCCAAACCCGTCCAATCCCCTCTTTTTTACGTTTTTTAGTCCATAAAAGCTGCCTGTCTCAGCAATTTTTCGTATCTTTGAAAGCTAATATTTAAGATAATTGAATCAAACATGAGTGAAGAAGAAAAGATAAACGGCGAAAACAATTACTCGGCCAGTAACATTCAGGTGCTGGAAGGACTGGAAGCCGTACGCAAACGTCCGGCGATGTATATCGGAGACATCAGCGAAAAGGGATTGCACCACTTGGTTTACGAGGTTGTGGACAACTCTATCGACGAGGCATTGGCCGGCTACTGTGATCATATAGAAGTCACCATCAATGAAGACAATTCCATTACCGTACAGGATAATGGCCGTGGTATCCCGGTAGACTTTCACGAAAAAGAAAAGAAATCTGCATTGGAAGTGGTAATGACCGTGCTGCACGCGGGAGGTAAGTTCGACAAAGGTTCTTACAAGGTTTCAGGCGGTCTGCACGGTGTAGGTGTTTCTTGTGTGAACGCCTTGTCTACTCACATGACCACACAGGTATTCCGCGGTGGCAAGATCTACCAGCAGGAATACAGCTGCGGACATCCTTTGTATTCTGTAAAAGAAGTAGGAACAGCTGATATTACCGGAACAAAACAGACTTTCTGGCCGGATGATACCATCTTCACTGTTACCGAATATAAGTTTGACATTCTACAGGCACGTATGCGTGAATTGGCCTACTTGAACAAAGGTATCACCATTTCACTGACCGACCGCCGGATCAAAGAAGAAGATGGCAGCTTCAAGAAAGAAATATTCCATTCGGACGAAGGAGTGAAAGAGTTTGTACGTTTCCTGAACCGTAACAACGAAGCGCTGATTAATGATGTCATTTATCTGAATACCGAAAAAAACAATACCCCCATTGAATGTGCCATCATGTACAATACAGGCTATCGTGAAAGCCTGCATTCGTATGTAAACAATATCAATACAATAGAAGGCGGCACACACGAGGCCGGTTTCCGCAGCGCATTAACCCGTGTACTGAAGAAATATGCGGAAGATACCAAAGCACTGGAAAAAGCAAAAGTCGAGATTTCGGGAGAAGACTTCCGCGAAGGCTTGATTGCCGTCATTTCAGTGAAAGTAGCCGAGCCGCAGTTCGAAGGACAGACCAAGACCAAGCTGGGCAATAGCGAAGTGAGTGGTGCCGTGAACCAAGCTGTAGGCGAAGCGCTTACATATTATCTGGAAGAACACCCGAAAGAAGCAAAACAGATTGTTGACAAAGTGATCCTGGCTGCAACAGCGCGTATCGCCGCACGCAAGGCACGTGAATCTGTTCAAAGAAAGAGTCCGATGGGCGGTGGCGGACTGCCGGGTAAACTGGCCGACTGCTCGAGCCGTAATCCGGAGGAATGTGAACTATTCCTGGTCGAGGGTGACTCGGCAGGTGGTTCTGCCAAGCAAGGACGTAGCCGTGCCTTCCAGGCAATTCTACCTTTGAGGGGTAAAATCCTGAATGTGGAAAAAGCGATGTGGCACAAGGCTTTTGAAAGCGATGAGGTCAATAATATCATCACCGCCCTGGGTGTCCGTTTCGGTGTGGACGGAAATGATGACAGCAAAAAAGCGAACATCGACAAGCTGCGTTATCACAAAGTGGTGATCATGACCGATGCCGATGTCGATGGTTCTCACATCGACACCCTTATCATGACATTGTTCTACCGCTATATGCCGGAAATTATAGAAAACGGACATTTGTACATTGCCAATCCGCCATTGTATAAATGCAGCAAAGGAAAAATCAGTGAATACTGCTACACCGAAGAAGCACGCCAGGCATTCATTCAAAAATATGGTGACGGACAAGAAAACGGAATCCATACACAGCGATACAAAGGTTTGGGTGAGATGAATCCCGAACAACTGTGGGAAACAACAATGAACCCTGAAACGCGTATTCTGAAACAGGTAACAATTGACAATGCCGCCAACGTAGACTATATCTTCTCCATGCTGATGGGAGACGATGTAGCTCCACGCCGCGAGTTCATAGAGAAAAACGCGACATATGCGAATATAGACGCGTAATTTTTCATTCATTATTTTTTAATCAAAATCCATCCTCACATCTTACAATTTGAGGTAGCCCCGATCCTGCTTTTCTCTGGATCGGGGCTTTTTTATCAATGAAAACCAACCTGACCCCATTTATATTTTTCCTCCTTTAAATGCCCGAAGAAACAGATACTCATACCGACTCTTTTTTTCGATGAAATGGGCAAAAATTGTAATAGTTCACCGCCGGTAACAAACATAACCTCATTCATTTTTCTTATAAATTAATTGGATGAAAGACGATATTCTGCCAGAAAGTCTTAATTTTGGGACATTAAACCATTTAACTCGAATAATAACATGAAACTCACATTTCGAATTGAATACCGTACAGCCTGGGGAGAAGAACTGGGGGTGATACTGGACGGAAACAATAGTGAATCTATCATCCTTCGCACTCCAAACGGGGAACATTGGGAAGGTGAAGCTGAAATGCCGGACCTCCCTGCATGCGTGCCTGTTTCCTACCGCTATGGAGTATATCGTGACGGACAGTGCATCCGCCGTGAAAGCGGAACCATGGCTCATTTGTTTTGCCCCGGAAAAAAGAAAAACTGCCACTACATATTAAATGATTTCTGGAAAGACCTTCCGGCTGAATCTTACTTATACAGTTCCGCCTTCAGTGGTGATTATCAGTCTGAGACAACTATAAAAGTCACAGCAAGCGCCGATGGAAGCATTACTTTCCGGGCCTTATGCCCTTGTCTGCATCATAAGCGTCAAGTGCTGGCTATCAGCGGAGATTGCCCGGCTTTAGGCAATTGGGATATTCAAAAGACGGTCCTGATGGAAGAAATACAACCGAACGAGTGGACCATCACACTGAATGTTTCTACTTTGGAGTTTCCGCTAAGTTATAAGTTCGTAGCCTGCAACGCCGACAGCAAGCAGGTAGAGGAATGGGAGAACCACGACAACCGGATGCTTAATAATCCGGAATTAAAAAAAGGAGAAATTTACCTGACACCGGAAACTGAAGTTCATTTCACTTCATCGGCCCGTAAAGTGGCGGGAACAGCTATCCCTGTATTTTCTCTCCGCAGTGAGAAAAGTTTTGGAGTAGGAGATTTCGGAGATTTGAAGAAACTGATAGACTGGGCGGCAAAGACCCACCAGCAAGCTGTACAAATCCTCCCTATCAACGATACGACCATTACCCATACCTGGATGGATTCTTATCCCTACAACAGCATTTCCATTTATGCATTCCACCCGATGTATATTGACCTGAACCAGCTGGGTAAGATGAAGGATAAGGAAGCGCTGGCTGTTTTTGAAGCCCGCCGGCAAGAATTGAACGCTCTTCCCCAAATAGATTATGAAGAAGTGAACAATGCCAAACGTGCCTATTTGAAAGTGATGTTCCAACAAACCGGAAGGAAAGTGCTGGCTTCGGCCGAATTCAAAAAATTCTTTGAAGAAAATGAACATTGGCTGCTGCCATACGCTGCATTCAGCTATCTAAGAGATCTGTATGGCACTCCGGATTTCAGCCAATGGCCTGAGCATACAGAGTACAAGGCAGAAGAAATAGCAGCCTTATGCGCACCGGACAGCTCTTGTTATGAAGAAATCGCCTTTTACTACTACACACAGTACCATTTACATATCCAATTACTTGATGCAGGAAACTATGCCCGCGAAAAAGGTATTATCTTTAAAGGTGATATCCCTATCGGCATCAGCCGCAACAGTGTGGAGGCATGGATTGAGCCGTATTATTTCAACATGAACGGTCAGGCAGGCGCGCCGCCCGACGCATTCTCCGTGAACGGACAGAACTGGGGCTTTCCCACCTATAATTGGGAGGTAATGGAACAAGACAACTACCAATGGTGGCAGAAGCGTTTCCGCAAAATGGCAGAGTATTTCACAGCTTACCGCATAGACCATATTCTTGGTTTCTTCCGTATCTGGGAAATCCCATCTCATTCGGTACATGGTTTGCTGGGACAGTTTGTACCGGCATTGCCTATGAGTGTGGACGAAATTCAAAGTTACGGGCTGCCGTTCCAAAAGGACTTCATGACCAAACCGTTCATCAACGAAGAGATGCTAAACAAGATGTTTGGTGACAAAGCTGCTTTTGTAAAAGAAACATTCGTACAGCATGTTCACGATGACATTTATGAAATGCGCCCGGAATATGATACCCAACGCAAAGTGGAGGCTTATTTCTCCGATAAGAAAGATGAAGAAAGTATCCATATACGCGAGGGAGTATATGCCTTGATAAGCAATGTATTATTTGTTCCCGACCGCAAGCACCCCTCCATGTATCATCCAAGAATTGCCGTTCAGAATGATTTCATCTTCGGGCGCCTCGACTGGAAGGAGAAAGATGCTTTCAACCGTCTGTATAATCATTATTATTACCAACGCCATAACCAGTTCTGGTATCAGGAAGCGATGAAAAAGCTGCCTATCCTGACACAAGCCACTTCTATGCTGGTGTGCGGAGAGGATTTAGGAATGGTTCCCGACTGTGTGCCTTGGGTAATGGACCAGTTGCAAATACTCAGTCTGGAAATCCAACGTATGCCCAAGAATCCCAAACACGAGTTCGGTCACGTGTGGGAATATCCGTACCGCTCGGTCTGTACTATTTCCACTCATGACATGTCTACTCTGCGGGGATGGTGGGAAGAAGATTATGAACAGACCTGCCGCTACTACAACCATGTAATGGGACACTGGGGAGAAGTTCCGGTTTCAGCCCCGGGATGGGTTTGCGAGGAAATAGTACGCCACCATCTGGAATGTCCGTCATTGCTGTGCATCCTGTCCTTTCAGGACTGGTTGTCAATAGACGAAGAAATCCGCTATCCCGATGTGAACGCGGAACGTATCAACATACCTGCCAATCCAAGACATTACTGGAGATATCGTATGCATCTCACTTTGGAAGAACTGATAAAGAACAAGAAGTTCAATGAAAAGCTGGTAGAGATGATTGACACCACCGGCAGATTCTAACCATCCACCACAGACAGCCTGGGGCTGTCTGTGGTGACTCCCTACCCCAACGATAATCAATAACACACATACCATGAAAAAAATTCCCGATTTAGGTTTCTGGAAACTATGGAATATTAGTTTCGGATTCTTTGGCGTGCAGATAGCCTACGCTTTGCAAAGCGCGAATATCAGCCGTATCTTTTCCACTTTGGGAGCAGACCCACACAGTTTAAGCTATTTTTGGATATTACCTCCGCTGGCAGGAATCATCGTCCAACCCATCATAGGCGCACTGAGTGACCGCACTTGGACGCGTTTCGGACGGCGTATCCCCTATCTGTTTGCAGGAGCTCTGGTTGCTGTCTGCGTCATGTGCCTGCTCCCTAATGCAGGTAGTTTCGGAATGACAGTCAGTGCAGCTATGGTATTCGGTCTGATATCACTGATGTTCCTTGATACCTCTATCAATATGGCCATGCAGCCCTTCAAGATGATGGTGGGCGATATGGTGAATGAAAAACAAAAAGGACTGGCTTACTCCATTCAGAGTTTTCTCTGTAATGCCGGCAGTCTGGCAGGATATCTTTTCCCGTTTATTTTTGCCGCCATCGGCATCAGTAATATTGCTCCCAAAGGTGTTATTCCCGACTCTGTCATCTATTCTTTCTACATCGGCGCATTGATACTGATTCTATGCGTGATCTATACTTCGGCCAAAGTAAAGGAATTTCCTCCCGAAGAATATGCAGCATATCATGGCATCACCCATGAAAGCAAAAAAGAAAAGACAAATATGTTCAAATTGCTGGTCAAGGCTCCCAAAGCCTTTTGGACAGTAGGACTGGTACAATTTTTCTGCTGGGCAGCCTTCATGTTCATGTGGACTTACACCAATGGAACAGTTGCTTTGAATGTGTTCGACACACCGGTCATAACAACCATGACAAACGGTGTTTCCAGAGTGGTACTGGATACACAATCCGCACAATACCAGACAGCGGGAGATTGGGTCGGGATCTTATTTGCTGTCCAAGCCATCGGTTCCGTTATTTGGGCAACGATCATCCCGATGATTCAGAACCGCAAACTTGCCTACGTACTCAGTCTGGTATTGGGAGGCATTGGATTCATCTCCATTTTCTTTATCCATAATCAATATGCTTTATTTGCATCCTTCATCCTGATAGGTTGCGCATGGGCAGCCATGCTGGCCCTTCCCTTTACCATTCTGACCAATGCATTAACAGGAGGACATATGGGAACCTATCTGGGATTATTCAATGGAACTATTTGTGTTCCACAGATTGTCGCAGCTTCTTTAGGAGGTATCGTACTGAAGATGTTTACCAGTCCGGGTAGTGTCGCTCCGGAAGTAAACATGCTGGTATTGGCTGGAGTGTTCCTGATTATCGGTGCCGGCTGTGTAAGTATTATCAAAGAGAGGTAAAGCATTTCCCGAAAGTAATATATGCTCATTCCATCACCACCGTTCAATGTTCTGTTTCCCGAAACTGAAATTCACTCCGCGGTGTCAAAACTCTGTTTTTGAAAACATGAACTTATAATCTGAAATTTGAGCATCCTAAAAGACTAAAGAAAGGATCGTATCATTACTCAATACAGAGTTTGATACGACCCTTTTACGCGTTATAATTACTATCTGCAACTTTTCAAAGCTGTCATTTTGGTTTTGACACATTCATCTTCATTCCGTCCAGCATTATTCCAACTTCTCCATGAATTCTGGATGCCGATAGAAAAAATCATACGCCATATAATAAAGTACAAAGCGGTACTCATTTCTGACACATGAGTTACATTCTGCGCCCAAGTATATAATAAAACGAAGAGATAAATAATTGATTTTTACCTGTTTAGACTACAAAATACAAGATAGGTTTTTATCGATCTCTTAGTAAGAGATATATAATTCTCGTGCAAAAATAAGGAAAGTTTTGATAACTAATACACTTTTCATTAAAAAAATACGATCTAAAGCAAAAAAAAGCCTTTTTTCTTATTTAATCTTTCTCTCAACAGCCCACTTCTCATTGATTTAATTATTTGATTTTATGCATATTACATCTATTTTGTCGATCTCTTACTAAGAGATCGACAAAATAAGCAAATAAAAAAACGAAAAAAGAATTGAATGGAATACCTGTTTCTGCGACGTAAAAAGACCCGCTACACTTCGGTGCGCCAAAAGACTTTGCTCTATCGTGCCGCCTCTCGCCGATGGGAGAAGGAGTTTGCGTTGCGGACGGACGTCCGCCGGATAGATGCTCTTATATATAAAGGTATATTATACCTGATGGAAGTGCGTCAAGTATTCCTCGATTCCTCTCTTTCGCTGAAGACACTGAGTGCGATGCTGGAGACAAACCAGACTTATTTAAGTAATGTGGTGAACCGCTATTTCGGCTGTAACCTGAAAGAACTAGTAAACACTTACCGAGTGGAATACGCCAAAGAGCTGCTCCGCAGCGGACGATGCCCCATAGAGGAAGTTCCCGTACGCAGCGGCTTCGGTTCGAAAAGCCCTTTCTATGTGGCGTTCGGAAAAGTGACGGGCATGACGCCCCGGCAGTATGTGGCACACGAGAGGAATCCGCTGAAACAGGAGGAAAACAATTAAGTCCTTTTATAATAAATGGTATGTATAACCAATTTTAGTTTTTTAAATTTATAAATTTAAAGTTTTTCTATTATGAACAAAAAGTTTTTAAGTGCAATCCTGTTCGGAGCCTTAATGGTGACCTCGACAGGAACATTTGTGTCTTGTAAGGACTATGATGATGACATTGACCGCATCGACAAGGAATTGAGCGAAGTCAAGGAAACCATTGCAAGTCTTGACTCGGCAATTAAGGCAGGTAAATTCGTTCAGTCATGTAATGAGGTTACCGGTGGATATGAACTGGTTTTCACTGACGGTTCCAAAATTACTATCAAGAATGGTACTAATGGAGCAGATGGTACTACTGTTATCCCTGAATTCCGTGTGGAAGGCAATTACTGGCAGGTTAGCACAGACAAAGGTGCTACTTGGGTGGATGTGAAAGATACCGAAGGTAACAAAGTTCCGGCCAGAGGTCAGGATGGTGAAGCTGCCGGTTCAAACGTGTCTTGGGTGACAGTGGACGGTGTGGAATACATCAAGATCGGTGACAAAGTTACTGATTTGAAGCAGAACAATGAATTTCCTAACATTGCTGTAGATGCTGAAAGCAAGACTGTAATCGTGACTATCGACGGTCAGAACTATACTTTGCTGCAGGAAGGTTCTGCATTCAAAGGGTTGCAGACTGTAGTTTACAGAAAACAGGCTGTTGATGATCTCAAGGATATTTGTAAAGCTTATGATATCTATTGGCTGGAAAATGAAGGAACTTTTGACTCAGATAAGGATGTTTTGTTTGCATCTGTTCCTGCTTATGCTTCATTCAAAGTATATCCGGGTGATTTCTCATTGAATAATGCGAAATTCTCCTTTGTTGATACGTATCAGGTTCGTAGTGTCGCTCCTGCTTTGACCTATATGGAAGGTTCTGCAAAATTAGAAAACGGTATTTTGAGCCTTGCTATTTTGCCGAATGAAGGTATTGAAACCTATAGTGATTATGCGACCTCATTGGATGTAACTATGTATGGTCAATATACATCAGCTTCCGATTATTTCACGGTAAGAAGAACAAAGGCATCTGTAAAGAGCATTGTTAATGCTTTTACTTCAACTAATATGGATGAAAATGATTATCCGGCAATTATTACTGAGGATGGTGAATCTTATGATGGTAAATCTTATGGATGCTTTGACTATCAAGGTGTTTATAATGTAAATGATTCTATTGACGCTTACATTTCCGGAGATGCAAAAGTATGGTTGAAGTCAACCAATATTTCATATACCAGAGTGTTCAGACTGTTGGATCAGAATGAGGATTATACATTTAATGGACAACCTATTAAAACTCGTCAGGGTATCTTTGAATTTAAAGATAATGTTTTGTCTGTAAAATCGACTAACCAGGCATTTGCTATTGATGAATACGCTGCGATAGAAGTGACTACTACAGTTAAGCCACAGAAAGAAGGTGTTAAAGAATACGAGGTGAAGAATGTAGTCTTCATCAAGGCTGTTCGTCCTGCTGTTAATCCTGTATTTGGAACCGTTGCTTTGAAACCGTTGGATGCTAAGGAAAACTTTGCATTTGCATACAATAGCTCAAAAGCTCGGATCATCACTTTGGATGTTCGTAACTTTGAGGCTGCTATTGAAGGTCGTGATGTTATTGCTAATGATAATAATGAATATTGTACATTCATTACATTGAACAAGCCTGTATATGATGCTGGTGGCAAGTTGTTAAGTTATCAATCAATATCTGATAACTGTAATCAATATTATCAAAATAACAATTTATCGACTAATATTCCTGCAAAAGTTACAGACTTGGCTAAAAATCTTGAAACGGTTAAAAATGAAGCTGTCTTGTATTATAAGAACGGTGGAAACAATGCCGATAAGGACTCTTTGTTCTTGATTTTGACACCGGGTGCTAACTTTGCACAATTCAAGAATATGTCATTGCTGGCTGGAGCTTCTTCTTATCTTGATTGGGGAGCTACTGAGAAAATGACTAACGGAGTGAACACACCGTATGCTGTTTACAACAGCTTCGTAAGCAAGCTGTTCAAGGTTTCTGTAGATAACTTCTCTGTAACCTATAACTTTGATTGTCCTATCAAGGATGAATATAAGAGTCGTACTATTATCGGTACATGGACAAAAACTGGCGGTGCTTATAGCAAGTTCATCATGGAATCTCAAGAATTCGACAAGATGTACAATGTTGTTCCTGAAGATGCGACAGTTGAGTTTGAATTGGATTATAAGAAGCAGAATGCTTATGTTCAGGAAATGATGAAAGAAAATAACATTGAATGGACTAACACTAATCAGATTGCCTTTACTCCGCGTGTAGATTTGGCTAAGGTTGGAACTTTGAAAGTTGATATCTATGATGCTACAGCTGGTTCTGCTAAGCGTGTATTGTTTGCAACTGAAGACTGGAAGGTGGAACAACCTATCTTGGAATTCTCTGCAATAGTAGACTTGAAGTATAATAATCCGGCATTGGCTACAAACGATCAGATTAAGATTATCGATTTGATTAATGCTTTAGGTGCAGCAGACAAGAAGAAATGGACTGAACTGACATTGAAAGATGCTGTTAAAAATGTATTGGTAAAATACAATGCCACTACGATTGCTGCTGAAGAAACCATAGCTGAAACATTGTATAGAAAAAATGCTGCCGGTAATGCTGTTGCTGAAGCTACTGGATTGGAAATTTCTTTGGATGAGAATGAAAAAGACTTTACTTATGATGCAGCTACTGCAACTCTTACTTGGAAGGGAACTCCAACAGGTACAGTATATACTCATGATGTAAACTTGAACATTACTTATACTCATAACTGGGGTGTTGTAACCAAGACATTCAAGGTAACTGTAACAAGAAAAGTACAGTAAACATTCGGGCTAAGATAGAAAGTATAGCTTAAATTTGATATGCTTTCTTCTTGATGACTTCAAGCGAGGAGGGGATATGAATCTGATTACAGAAGAATATCCTCTCCTTTTTTATTATAAAAATATAT
>ERZ780167.3392-NODE-3392-length-11447-cov-5.372191_pt1 | contig 11447 bp, 8 predicted proteins | sample MGYA00510982_ERZ780167 | MGnify/ENA primary metagenome ERZ780167 (study PRJEB29588, sample SAMEA2146107) | human gut metagenome | biome: human gut; feature: human-associated habitat; material: faeces | place: Denmark | collected 2008/2010 ... | reverse complement strand
TACAGACATCATCATCGACGGCGGAAATGTAATAAAATGTGCCGACTGTGTGGCCGTAGATCGCCGAAGCCACACGGTTGCCCGCGCCGTCGATGTTGATGATCTCGCCCGTCTCGGCGATGCCGTTGGCCGAGAGCAGATAATGCTCGCTGCCCGCCGCCTGCGCGCGCAGCGCGGCGGCGTCCCCGCCCTCCGGCAGGTGCCAATGGCTGAACACCGTGTTGTGTCCGCTGAGCAGGGCATACAGCCCCAGCTCCTCGAGCGTGATGCTGCCGCCGAAGCCGACGGTCGCGCCGTCGATCTGCGTGTTGAGGTATTCGGCGGCCTCCTTTGCCGTCTCAAAGCTCGAGACCTTAAAGCCGCGCGCGGTCAGCGCCTTTGTCACATTCGTAAAGTCCATGACATTGCTTCCTTTCTTTATGTTCCGCCTCCCGCACTGCGAGAGAGATTTTTCCTTACAGCCCGTCGGGCTTATATTCGCCGAAGCCCTCGCCGAGCACCTCGCGCGCGTCGCAGACGATGAAGAAGGCGGTCGGGTCGATCTCGTTCACCAGCCGCTTGACCGCCACGATCTCGCGGCGGCGGACGGCGCAGAGCAGTACGGGCTTGTCGTTGTGCGTATAGGCTCCCTCGGCGGTCAGGCGGGTGACGCCCATATCGCGTGCAAGCAGCTCGTGCGTGATTTTCTCCTGCTCGTTGGAGATGATGTAGGCGAGCTTCGCGGCGCTGCCACCGTAGACCACCATATCCATCACCTTGGTGGAGATATAGAGGGCGATGCCGCCGTAGAGCGCATTTTCCAGGCTGCGGAACACCGCGGCATAGAACACGATGATCGTCAGGTCGATGGCAAGGCAGAGCGTGCCGATGGAGAGGCCCGGGATCTTCGCCTTCAGCAGCCACGCGCCCAGCTCCGTGCCGCCGGTGGTCGCCTCCTCGCGCAGCAGCCAGCCGAGCGACACGCCCACGAGCACGCCGCCGTAGATGCAGCCGAGGAGCTTATCCATCGGCTGAAAGGTATAGACGGCGTTGATGAGGTCGATGAAGATCGAGTTCACCGCCACGGCGAAGAACGAGCGCACCAGAAAGCGCTTGCCGAAGCGCTTGAGGCTCATCAGAAAGAGCGGCGCGTTGAGCACGATGACGGTGACGCCGACCGGCAGCGCGGGCACAAAGAAGTTGATGACCTGCGCGATACCGGTGAAGCCGCCGAGCGTCAGCTCGTTGGGCGCGTAGAACCAGTCGAAGGCCAGCGCCATGAGCGCGCAGCCGAGCGTGATGGAAACATACTGTTTGAGCAGCTTCAAGCAATGACTTCCTTTCTCAATCCATCAGGGAGATCTGTTTTTCGTCGCTGTCCTCCGCCTTTAAGAGCGCGCCGACCGCGGGGAGACTGCGGGCGCGGTAGCGGGCGAGGTTGGCGATGCCGGTCGCTTCGGCGGGACAGGCGTAGTCGAGCGTGAATTTCTTTTTGAGCGTCAGCACCGCGACGCCCTGCGTCGCGCGCGTGGTCTTGCTCCCCAGCAGCGCGGTGGAGAACACCAGCACGCGCGGCTCGGTGGAGTAGACCGCCAGCTCGCAGTCCTCGCGCAGGCACAGCGCCGTGCGCAGCGGAGACTTATCCGAGTACGCGCCGGTGAGCTTGCGGCGGTTCGAGGTCGTCCGGTAGGCGGACAGCTCCACCTTGGCGGCCTTGCCGTTTTCAAAGAAGAAGAGCATCCAGCCGCGGTAATCGCCGGGCGGCACCATATAGACGACGCTCTCGCCCTCGTCCATGCCGAGCTTTGCGGGCAGATAGTCGCCGAGCGCGGACGCCTTGGTGTCGTCGAAGTCCGAAAGGCGCGTCTTGTAGACCTGACACTTGTCGGTGAAGAACATCACCTCGGCGGCATTGGAGGTCTCAAAGCTCTGCGCGAGCGCGTCGCCCTCCTTATACTTCTGCTCCGCGTTCATGCGCAGCGAGGCGGGCGTGATCTTCTTGAAGTAGCCCTCGCGGGAGAGGAACACGGACACGGCGTAATCGTCCACCGTGGTCTCCTCGGTGTATTCCTCGACCTCGTGGCCGTAGACGATGCCGGTGCGGCGCGGCGCGGCGTACTTTTTGCGCACGTCCTCCAGCTCGGCGACGATGATCTTCTTCACACGCGCGGGGCGGGCGAGAATGTCCTCCAGATCCTCGATCTCGTCCTGCAGGGCGCTCGTCTCCTCCACGCGCTTGAGGATATATTCCTTGTTGATGTTGCGCAGCTTGATCTCCGCGACATACTCCGCCTGCACCTGGTCGATGCCGAAGCCGATCATCAGGTTCGGCACCACGTCGGCCTCGGCCTCCGTCTCGCGGATAATCCGGATGGCCTTGTCGATGTCGAGCAGGATGCGCTTGAGACCCTTCAAAAGGTGCAGCTTGTCCTTCTTTTTGCTCATGACGAAGTAGACGCGGCGGCGGACGCATTCCGTGCGCCACGCGCACCACTCGTCGAGCAGCTCGCGCACGCCCATCACGCGCGGCATTCCGGCGATGAGCACATTGAAGTTGCAGGACATGGTATCCTGCAGCGTCGTGGACTTCATCAGCTTCTGCATGAGCTTGTCGGGATCGGTGCCGCGCTTGAGGTCGATGGTCAGCTTGAGACCGTTGAGGTCGGTCTCGTCGCGCATATCGGTGATCTCACGGACCTTGCCTGCCTTGATCAGCTCGGCGACCTTGTCCATGATGGCCTCGGTCGTGGTGGTGTAGGGGATCTCATAGACCTCAATGAGGTTTTCCTTTTTGTCGTAGCGCCAGCGGGCGCGGACCTTCACGCCGCCGCGGCCCGTGCTGTAAATTTCGCGCAACGCGTCGACGTCGCAGATGACCTCGCCGCCGGTCGGGAAATCGGGCGCAAGCAGCGTCTCTGTCAGGTCGCAGTCGGGATTCTTGAGGTAGGCGATCGTCGTGTCGCACACCTCGCCGAGGTTGAAGCCGCACAGCTGGCTCGCCATGCCGACGGCAATGCCCTGATTGGCGCTCACGAGGATGTTCGGGAAGGTCGTCGGCAGCAGCGCCGGCTCCTTCATGGTGTTGTCGTAGTTGTCGATGAAATCGACGGTATCGGAGTCGATGTCGCGGAACAGCTCGGCGCAGATGGCGGAGAGCTTTGCCTCCGTGTAGCGGCTCGCCGCCCACGCCATGTCGCGCGAGTAGACCTTACCGAAGTTGCCCTTGGAGTCCACGAACGGGTGCAGCAGCGCACCGTAGCCCTTGGAAAGGCGCACCATCGTGTCGTAGATGGCGGCGTCGCCGTGGGGGTTTAAGCGCATCGTCTGGCCGACGATGTTCGCACTCTTTGTGCGCGCGCCGGTGAGCAGCCCCATCTTATACATCGTGTAAAGGAGCTTGCGGTGCGAGGGCTTGAAGCCGTCGATCTCCGGAATGGCGCGGGAGACGATAACAGACATCGCATAGGGCATATAGTTCGTTTCCAGCGTTTCTGTGATATTCTGCTCCACCACGTCCGCGCGGAGACCCATGACATTTGGGTCGGCACGGCGGTGGGTTTGCTTTGCTGTTTTGTCGCTTTTCTTCATTCGCATACCTCAAAATCGATCCGGTAGCGAGGTGGCTGCCGAACATACTATTTCTATGATATCCTATCACACTTTTTTCTACCGTGCAACACCGCAAAGGAAGAGAAAATCCGCCCGAAACTCTGTTTTTTCATTCAAAACCACATGTTTGCTTTTGCTTTCGCGCAGCAAAAAAGAACGCACTCTGCACAGCAAAGCGCGTTCTTTTCTGTTCTCTCACTTTCTGCGCCACACAGAGGGCATCAGCAGCACGAGCAGCGGCATGATCTCAAGCCGCCCGAGCAGCATGATGGCGCTCATCACGAGCTTGCTGACGCCGGAGAGGAAGCCGAAGTTACACGTCGGCCCCACCGCGCCAAGGCCGGGACCCACATTGCTGATGGCTGTGAGCGAGGCGGTGAAGGCCGCGGTAAAGTCGATCTCATCAAGCGTCAGCACCAGCGTACCGAGCAGCAGGATCGCAATATAGGTGAAGAAGAATACCGCAACGGACGAAACCGTTTCTTCCGTCACGCGATGCCCGTCGAGCGTGATGGGGCGCACCTCACGCGAGTGCATGATGCGCCGCAGATCGCGCCGCAGCGACTTGCACAGCAGCAGAACGCGCGAGACCTTGACGCCGCCTGCCGTAGAGCCTGCGCAGCCGCCGAAGAACATCACCAGAACGAGGATACAACGGCAGAACTGCGGCGAGAGGTCAAAATTCTCCGTACAGTAGCCGGTGGTGGAGATGAGCGTAACGACCTGAAACGCGGCGTGCTCGATCGCCGAACCGATGCTGCGCCCCGTGCGCATAACAAGATCCGCCGCGATCAGCGCCGACGAACCGAGCACCACAAAGGTGTAAACGCGCAGTTCCTCGCTGCGGACCGCCTCGCGGAAGCGGCGCGTTGCGGTGAAGTAGAACAGCGTAAAGTTCACAGACGCCGCAAACATGAAGAAAATGATGATCCAGTTGATGAGTGACGAATCATAATAGGCAACGCTTGCATCACGGATGGAAAAGCCGCCGGTGGAGATCGTGGTGAGTGCTGTGGTCAGCGCGTCGAACAGCGGCATCCCCGCAATGCGCAGCAGCAGCGCCTCGGCCACCGTGAGCGTGATATAGATGCGGTACAGGATGCGCGCCGTTTCGCCCGTGCGGGGACGGAGCTTCGTGCTGATGGGGCCGGGGGATTCCGCCTTCATCAGGTTCACGCTGCCCTCGCTGAGCTTGGGCAGCAGCGCCAGCATCAGCACAAGGATACCCATGCCGCCCATCCACTGCGTGAGTGCGCGCCAGAGCTGAAGGCCGCGCGGCAGCGACGAGGGAGAAGAGAAGATCGACGCGCCGGTCGTCGTCAGGCCGGAGACCGTTTCAAAAATGGCGTCGACAAATCCGCAGCTGCCGCTGAGAAAGTACGGCAGCGCGCCGAACACGCTCAGCACGATCCAGCACAGCGCCACGCAGACAAAGCCGTCGCGTGTCTGCAAACGGGTGTTGCGCGCGCGGATGAGCGAAAGCAGCACACCCACGCCGCCGCAGATGAGCAGCGCATACAAAAACGCGCGCTGATCCACGCCGCCGCACGCCACAGAGAGCAGCAGCGACGGCGCCATGCACAACGCCTCGATGCAGAGGATCACGCCGACGATTTTTAGGATAAGACTTTGGTTCATAGTAAACATTCCTCGCTGTCAGACCCGGTCATTCAGCCGAGAATATCGTTGAGATCCTGCAAAAAGAGCTCCTGCGCCATCACGATCACACGGTCGCCCGCGCGGATCTGCGACTGGCCGTTCGGGATCTGCATTTTGCCCTCGTGTACGATGGCGGCAACGAGCAGCCCCTTGCGGAAGGCAAGGTCGCTCAGCGGCCGGTCAAGGAAGTGCGTGGCGGGCGTCGCCGTAAACTCGACCGCTTCGATCGCGCCGCCGAGGATATAGTGCAGGCTCTCCACGGCACTGCCCTGCGAGTTGGCAAGGCCGCGCACATAGCTCGAGATCTGCCCTGCGATGACCGCCTTAGGGGAGATCACCGTGTCGAGTCCCGTGAGATTCACAATGTCGAGATAGCCCATGCGCGACATCTTGGGCACGACCTTCTTCACGCCGTAGCGCTTGGCCGTGAGCGCCATGAGGAGATTCTCCTCGTCGCGGTCGGTCACGGCGATGAACGCATCGCAGTGGAATATCCCCTCGGATTCGAGCAGGCCGTGGTCTGTGCCGTCACCGTGAATGATGGTCGCCTTCGGCAGCTTTTCCGCAAGGGCGAGGCACTTGTTCTCGTCCTTTTCCACGATGGTCACATGCGTGCCGAGGTCTGCCAGCAGCCAGGCAAGATACTGCGAGATGCGCCCGCCGCCGAGAATGCTCACGCGCCGGATCGGCGACATTGCGCGCCCCATTGAGCGCAGCACGCGCGTCGTTTCCGCAGGCGTGCCGATGACATACACGCGATCCCCTGCCTGCGGGACGAACGAGCCGTTCGGCACGATGACCTCATCGCCGCGCTTGGCGGCGCACATGAGAATACTGTTGGGGTTTTCGCGGTTGAAGTCGATGAGGGATTTGCCGACCAGGGTGTCGTTTGCCTCGGTCTGAAAGCCGATGAGCTCGACAAGGCCGCGGGCAAACGTCTCCACGCTGAACGCCGACGGCACGCGCAGAATGCGCGAGACCTCCTGCGCGGCGGCATGCTCGGGGTTGATGATCATATCGAGTCCGATCTCGCGGCGCAGGATCGGCGCATCTCGGAAGTATTCCGGGTTGCGCACGCGGGCGACCGTGTGCTTTGCGCCAAGCTTTTTCGCCATTAGGCAGCAGATGAGGTTCACCTCATCGTTTTCCGAAACAGCGATGAGCAGATCCGCCTCGCGCACGCCCGCCTCCAGCAGAACGCTCGCACTCGCGCCGTTGCCCTCCACGCACATCACATCGAGCATGGAGTCCACATGGTCGAGCACGGCGCTGTCGCGGTCAATGACGACCAGATCGTGATTCTCGCCTGTCATCTGCTCGGCAATGGCATAGCCGACCTTACCGATACCGACAATGATGATTTTCATAATTGCGATTCTCCTAAATTTTCTTCCGGTGTGCGCTGCTTGCGCAGCACCATCAAAACGCTGTTGAACTCCGCCCCCATGATAAGCATGACCGAGGCGAGATACAGCCACAACAACAACACGATCACCGCGCCGAGCGTCCCGTAAATGACGGAATAGCGCGCGACTTTTTCCACATAGTACGAAAAGAGGAATGACAGCACGAGCCACATCACAAGCGAAAAGACCGTGCCCGGCCAGATGCGGTTCATCTTGCGCGACTCCTGCGCAAGACCGTACATCATTGCAGTCGGGAAGAACACGATCCCGCCGAGGATAGCAAAGCGCAGCCCCGACCACAAGCTGATAAATCCATCGCTCAGGGCAATGTAGCCGGACAGATGCTCCGAGCAGAAATTCAGCACCCGCCCGCCGATGACCGAAAGGCCGATGGACAGCACGATCATCAGGATCAGGCTCAGCGTGTAGAGCAGGAGCTTGAGCTGATGGCGCACAAACTGTGTCGGCTTATGCTCGCCGTAGGCCCGGCGTACCGAGACCATCAGCGATCCCGCCGCGCGGTAAGGGAAGTAAACGGAAAACACCAGCGAAAACCACAGCAGCCTCGGGCTTGAATCGCGGCCAACATAAATAAGGTACTGCTCGATGATGTCGAGCGCCTCCTGTGGAATGAATGCGCGGATCTCATGCAAAAAGCCGCTGATGTCCACCGACATGATGCCGACCAGGTTGCTCAGGAAGATCAGCAGCGGAAAAAGTGCAAAGAGGAGATAATAGGTAAGCGCCGCACTGTCGCGGCCGACATGATGGTCAAAATAGCGTCTTCCCATCAGGTAAGCGCCTTTTAAAAAACGGTGTCGGTCAAGATACTGCTGCAAGGGCAATGCCCACCTCCTCAAAAAATGATTTCTCTTTAATCCTTGTAGTATAACACAGCATTTTTCGAAAGGGAAGCGAAAAAGCGAAAGCGTGCAAAGTTTCTCCTGAAATAAAGGCAGAAAAGGGGTTGACACAGCGGAAAAATGTGCATAATATAAGGGTGTTAAGTTCATATATCGTCCGGTAGGTAAGGCTACCACAAGGATACGGACTGCTGCCGCGGAGTAGTGGAGACACTATGAGAGGGTTTGAACAGGTTGCATCGAAAACAAGGTGCCATCTAATGCAGTTTCACTGCCTTGTGATGCTAAAGCTTGAACGGTAAGGAAATGCTGCACAAGGGGCAGTGTTTCGGCATCATCGCTCCCATAGCCGCGTCGCCGGACGCAGGATATGGGGGATTTTTTTACCCCCCGTTCCGCGTGGATCTATTTTACTTTGCACTATCTTCGGAAAGGAGGAGACGGCTATGGTCGGCTTTGAAGAAATGCGCGGCGAACTGCTGGAAAGAATTGAGGATTTGCTCAAGCGAAAACAATACACCGCGCTGCGCGATCTGCTCTCTGACCTCGCTCCGGCGGATATCGCCTCGCTTTTTGAAGATCTGGACGAGGACAGCATTCCACTCCTCTTCCGGCTCCTTCCCAAAGAGCCCGCGGCGGAGGTGTTCGTCGAACTCGATCCCGATGCGCAGGAGATGCTGATCCGCGGCTTTTCGAACACTGAGCTGAAAGAAGTCCTGGACGAGCTGTACCTCGACGACGCGGTCGACATCGTGGAGGAAATGCCCGCAAACGTCGTCAAGCGCATCTTAAAGCACGCAGACCCCGACACACGCAAGAGCATCAACGAAATTCTCAAATACCCTGACGACAGTGCGGGCGCGCTGATGACGACGGAGTTTGTCGACTTAAAGCGCGACATGACCGTTGAAGACGCCTTAAAGCGCATTCGCCGCACCGGTACGGACAAAGAGACCATCAACGTCTGTTACGTTGTCGACCCCGCGCGCAAGCTGCAGGGCATCGTTTCGCTGCGCACCATTCTCCTTGCCGAGGAGGACGATGTGATCGAGGAGATCATGGAGACGCACGTCATCTCCGTGACGACGCTTGAGGACAAAGAAGACGTTGCGCAGACCTTCTCAAAATACGACTTCATCGCTCTTCCGGTCGTTGACAAGGAAGACCGCCTCGTCGGCATCATCACCGTTGACGACGCCATTGACGTCATGGAAGCGGAAACGACCGAGGACATCGAAAAGATGGCGGCCATGCTGCCGACGGACAAGCCCTATCTCAAAACGAGCGTCTGGGATACCTTCAAGTCCCGCATTCCCTGGCTGCTGCTCTTAATGGTCTCCGCCACCTTCACCGGTCAGATCATCGCGCGCTTTGAAGATGCGCTGAGTGCCTTTGCTATCCTGACGGCTTACATTCCCATGCTGATGGACACGGGCGGCAACTGCGGCTCGCAGGCAAGCGTTACGGTCATTCGCGGTATCTCGCTCGACGAGATCGAATTTTCCGATCTTTTCCGCGTCATCTGGAAAGAGATCCGCGTGGCGGTCATCTGCGGCGCGACGCTCGCGGCGGCAAACTTTGCAAAGCTCATGCTCGTCGACAAGATGCTCTTCGGCAACCCCATCACTGTTTCCGTCGCAGCGGTCATCTGCCTGACGCTCGTGGTCACGGTGTTCGCGGCCAAGGTCGTCGGCTGCACACTGCCGCTGCTCGCCAAGAAGATCGGCTTCGACCCCGCGGTCATGGCCTCGCCCTTCATCACGACGGTCGTGGACGCGATCTCTCTGATGATCTACTTCAATTTTGCCTCGCTTCTTCTCGGAATCTGATAAAAATACGAAAAACTCTTTTCAATCGTGCATGAACTGTGTTATGATGCATGTTGTATGGCATCGTACGATAGGAAAAGGCGGCTGTGCCACGCACAGCCGCCTTCTTTTTTTGAGGAGGATCTTCATGGAAGAAAAACTCAGAGAATATGCAAAGCTGCTCATTGAAGTCGGTCTGAATGTGCAGAAGGGCCAGGCCGTCGTGATCCGCTGCCCGGTCGAGTGCGCGTATTTTGCACGCCTGTGCGCCGCCGCTGCCTATAACGTCGGCTGCCGCGAAGTCGTGATGCGCTGGTCGGATGATTTTCTTGAACGCGAGCGCTTTCTGCGCGCGGATGACTCCGTGTTCGACGTCTTTCCCGCCTGGCAGGCAGAAATGCTCAACGGCTATGCTGACGAGGGCGCAGCATTTCTCAATATCTCCGCCCGTGATCCTGAGGCGCTGCTCGGCGTAGACCCCGACCGCCTGACGCGCGCGAGCCGCAGCGAGACGGCCATCCAGCCTTACGTAAGCGCCGTAATGTCCAATGCCTGCCCCTGGTGCGTCGCATCCGTCCCCATTCCGAGCTGGGCGAAGAAAGTCTTCCCCGCTCTTCCCGAGCAGGAAGCGATGGACAAGCTCTGGGACGCGATCTTCACCTCCGTCCGCATCAGCGGCAAGGGCGACGCCGTCGCGCGCTGGCGCGAGCATGTGGCGCTGCTCAAAAGCCGCATCGCAAAGCTCAACGATCTTCACTTCACCTCGCTCTATTACCAGAACTCCCTCGGCACAAGTCTCAACATCAAGCTTCCCGAGACGCACGTCTGGGCCGGCGGCGACAACACCAGCCGCGCAGGCTTTCCGTTCGTCGCCAATATGCCGACGGAGGAGGTCTTCACCGCCCCGCTCAGAGACGGCATTGACGGCGTCGTTTACGCAGCCCTGCCGCTCGTGCACAACGGCAACATCATCGAGAACTTCCACTTTGTCATCAAGGACGGCAGGATCGTCGAGGCGCACGCCGAAAAGGGCGAGGACATTCTGAAAGCCGCCATCGCCGAGGATGAGGGCGCGTCGTATTTCGGCGAGGTCGCGCTCGTTCCCTACGACAGTCCCATTTCAAACCAGAAGATTCTCTTCTACAACACGCTCTTCGACGAAAACGCGGCCTGCCACCTCGCCTTCGGTGAGGCGTACCCCGAGTGCGTCAAGGGCGGCGAGGCCATGAGCAAGGAAGAGCTCAAGGCCGCGGGCCTGAATGATTCCAATACGCACGTCGATTTCATGGTCGGCACCGCTGACCTTTCCATCATCGGCACGACGAAAGACGGGCGCGAGATTCCCGTGTTCGTCAACGGCAACTTTGCCCTGTAAAAAATGATACTGCGGGCGCTTGTCCGCTCACAAAGGAGAAAAACCATGTCTATGAATTTTAACCGCCTTTCCACCGATGACAAAATTCTCATCATGGAGGGCGCGCAGGTGCTCGGCGATGTCGTCGCGGGTGAAGGCACGGCGTTCTGGTACAACAGTGTTTGCCGCGGCGAGATGCAGAGCGTGCGCATCGGCAAGCGCTGCAACATTCAGGATCTCGCCCTCATCCACAACAAGGTCACCATCGGCGACGATGTATCCGTCGGTCACAGCGCCATCGTCCACGGCGCGACGATTGGAGATCGCGTCATCGTCGGCATGGGCGCTACGGTGCTCGACGGCGCTGTGATCGGCAATGACTGCATCATTGGCGCGGGCGCGCTCGTCACGGGCAAGATGAACGCGCCGGACGGCTCGATGATCCTCGGCTCCCCGGCCAAGGTCGTGCGCGAGTTGACGGAGAAGGAAAAGGAGAGCATTCTGGCCAACGCCACGCTCTATCTTGAAAAAAGCAAGGAATACCGCGCCCACGCCGCCAAACAGGCGTAAGGCAAGCACAGGAGGAATACTCATATGAAAATCTTAGTCATCAACGGCGCAAATATGAACATGCTCGGCCGCCGCGAGCCGGACATCTACGGCAAGGAGGACTACGCCGCCCTCTGCGCCCGCATCTATGAGCACGCACAGAGTCGCGGTCTTGCCGTGGAGTGCTTCCAGTCCAACCACGAGGGCGCGATCATCGACG
>ERZ780167.3376-NODE-3376-length-11488-cov-3.205195_pt1 | contig 11488 bp, 9 predicted proteins | sample MGYA00510982_ERZ780167 | MGnify/ENA primary metagenome ERZ780167 (study PRJEB29588, sample SAMEA2146107) | human gut metagenome | biome: human gut; feature: human-associated habitat; material: faeces | place: Denmark | collected 2008/2010 ... | reverse complement strand
GCCCCGGCGGCGTAATCATCGCGCTGTGTTCCTGTTATGACGGCCATGGCAGCCAGGGCTTTTACGATCTGTTTCAGCAATATAAAACACCGGATGCTTTGATGCAGGCTCTTTTGGAAGCCCTGGGTTCGTTACGCGAGCTCGGCTCCGAGGGCCTTGCAAGCGGTCTCGCCCTCGTCGTCGGGCACGTCGTAGCAGATGGTGGAGTCCACGACGTTGACGCCGGCATCGTCGGCGTCGGCCTTCCAGTTGTCCATCCACTCGCCTTCGGCCCACGAGTAGGAGCCAAAGAGGACGACCTTCTTATCGCCGAGGGCCTCCTTGACCTCGTCCCACATAGGCTGGAACTCGTCATACTCAAGCTCCTCGGAACCCATGGCGGGGCAGCCGAAGGCAATGGCGTCATAGCTGGTGGCCTTGTCTGCGGAGAAGTCGGCGCAGGAGATGACCTCAACCTCGGCGCCGGCTGACGTCGCGCCCTCGGCGACGAAGTTTGCCATGGCCTCGGTGTTGCCCGTGCCGCTCCAGTAGACGACTGCGATCTTGCTCATATGTTTTCCTTTCGGTTGTGCGGCGTGCGGCCGCGGCTTGTACGTTCTATCGGGTTGCCTGGGCAAGTTGCGCCAGGCTGCAGCCCTGCTGATAGACAAAGGTGAAGTATTGGGTGCAGGCACGGTAGGCATCAAACGTCGCAAGCGCCTGCTCGACATTTGCGTAGACCTTCCAGGCCCCAAAGATCTTGTAGTTCTCGCCGCGCTGGACGATAAACTCGTGCACGTCGTCGTAGGGATATCCAAGGAAGTAGCCTATTTCGTGCGGAAACTCGCAGGTGCAGTCTTTGCTGCAGTTGGCTTGATGGTCCAATGCGCATCGGGTTTGGCCGCATGCGCATTCCGCGGCGTTATTGCTTGCGAGCGTGATGCGCGATGCCAGGCGCGCAAGGCATAATGGCAGATTGTCGGCGTCGTAGCCCTCCTTGGCGAGTGCCGTTTTGGCGCGCGGGTCAGCAAGGTAAGTGGCGAGGCTATTGGGCCGATATGCGTACACGAGCGCTCCGCAGGGCCGCCAGACCAAAACACTCAGGTGGATGCCGAGCGGGTCAAGCTCGCGATTGCACTGGGCGATAACGTTGAGCAGGCGTACTCGGCGATCTGTGATTGGCGCGGTCGCGCCCGAACCATCCTGATGGGCGTAGACGCCGGGATAGGTAAAGAGCGATGCCGGTTTGATGCCCGCGAGCGTGGGGGAGCAGTTGCGCACGACTGCTGCCTGAAACGTTGGGATGTCTATGGTTCGAGTCACAGCGCTCCTTACGGATCTAAACTGTTAGCCTAGGAAAACATATACACGAAAGTAAGCCATGGTCAACAAAAAAGTTTGAGTAGGGAAACTAATTGACCGAACCGACATGATTTTGGGTTAAGATGGGGACACCCCACGGGGGTATCTCTGAAATGGACCGTAAGGAAGGGGAGCGTATGAGCGACTTGCTCAACCCAGCAAATATCATCGTGCTGGGCGTGATTGCTATTGGTATGTTCTTTGGGCTGCGCCGTATTGCGGCGTCGACGCATGGGAAGAGTTGCTGCAGTGATGGCGCAAGCGGAGAGAAAGCCAAGAGGGTTGTTGTGGTGGATACCGATGCGTCGCACTATCCCTATAGCGATGAGCTGTTCATCGGCGGCATGAGCTGTGACGACTGCGCTCAGAACGTAGCCAATGCCCTCAATACGCTTGATGGCGTGTGGGCAACGGTAACGTATGCGGACCACACGGCACGCGTACGCTCGAAGCGCCCGGTTGATCGCGACACACTCGAGACGGCGGTGAGGGGTGCGGGCTATTACGTTATGAAAATGTAGGCGTTGCCCTCTCCGGTGGGTACCAGCCTCCTGCCCATTGTGACTATCGGCATCCAAAAATTTGCGCAAAAATAACCTTTAGATGCGGCAAAAGTGGAGTTTGGTGACGGTTTGCGCGGAATTCGCTACCAATCGAGCATCTATGAACCCGTCCAAAAAATTACAGGTGTATATTAATACACTGATTATTGCTGTGCTCAGATTGCAATTAACCGTGGACAGAAATGAAGAATGCTAAAACTGGGCTTTAGGACAGGGGAGGCTATAACCTTATGAGACGAGTGGGAACACTTGGCTTGGTGGCAGCGCTTGCCGCTATCTTGGTATCGCCGCTGCCGGCGCACGCCGAAGACGCATCGGGTGCCGTTACCTACAATGCGGGAAATGGGTATTCCTTTGAGAAGCTCTCGCATCCTACGGTAGGAACGTCGCAGCCGGATGGCATCGTCGACTACCAGGGTAACGGTGCCGTTGCCGTTCCGGGCGCCGATGGTAATACGGCCAACAACGAAGGCGATCGCGGCCAGAGCTACACTTGGGCGGCTGCGAGCTATGGTGACTGGCTTTATGTGGGCACCTGCTATGCGGCGATGGGCAACACGCTGACGCTCATGAACAGCACGCTGGGCGATTCCTTTGATGTCGAAACCATGCGCCTGACGCTGGAGGCCATGTTTAACGGTACCTTCTTCTATGGACAGCAGAAGGAGGACGGCACGGCCGACAAGGACAGCGGCGGCATCTTGGTCAAGATCAATACCAAGACCGGTGAGACCAAGCTGCTACTCTCTGAATCGCTCAACGGCGTCGCTCCTTTGTTCCGCAATGCCGTGAGCTATAAGGGTAAGCTCTATTTCTGCGGCAGCGTCAGGACCAATGGCGGCAAAGGCGGCCTGCCTGCTGTATACGAGATCGATCCTAAGACGGATGAGTACAAAGTTGTCTATCAGGGCCTTTCGAGCATGCAGGATTACGGTGCTGCCTACAAGCAGGGCATTTCTACCGGTATCCGCGGCATGTGCGTCCATGATGGCCAGCTCGTCATCAGTAATGTGGGTAAAAACGCGGCCGGTAAGTTTGTGTCGACAATCCTGACGTCGCCTGACCCGTCGAAGGGCCAGGACAGCTTTATCGAGATTGCTAACTCGGACACGTTGTTTAACTATCCGGCGATTCGCTATCAGGACAGCATCTACGGCGGCGCCATTTGGGATATGGTCTCGTACAATGGCCATCTCTATGCGACCATTTGCACCGGTACACCCGAGAACGCTCCCGATGATAACTCCATGCAGTCGTTTGCCATGGTTCGTGGCGACAAGAATGCCGACGGCATCTATTCGTGGACTCCCATTGTTGGCGATCAGAAGACGGACGGTGCAAAGTACTGCTTTGGCATTGATCCTGCCCGCACCCGTTCTGGTGCTGCCAACCTCATCGTCTACAACGACTACCTCTATATCGGTGAATACAACGACGAGGAGATTGCTCTCGAGCGCATCCTGTTCAACAAGTCCAGCACCGAAGAGGGCGGCAAGAGCAGCATGGGCGGCGTTGACTGCTCGTTTGTGAATGCCAATCTTGAGCAGTCGGTCAACATCTATCGCATGGACAAGGACGAGAACATGGAGCTCGTCGTTGGCGATCGCACCGATATGTTCCCCGAGGGCGGTATTTCTGGCCTGACTTCGGGCTTTGGCCGAAACGAGAACCAGTACATTTGGCGCATGCAGAAGTTCGACGGCAAGCTGTATATCGGTACCTTTGATACCGCGAGCCTGCTTGAGCCGATCGGCCAGTTCTCCAATGGCGACATTATCGATATGACGCCCGAGGAGTGGGACTCTCAGGTTCAGCGCCTTAGGGACCTGCTCGATCACCTGCTCGACAAGAAATCGCCTGACGACCCCATCGTTCCCGTGAACACGCTTGCGGACGATGATTCAAACGAGGCCGTCGAGGTCGATGATTCGAACGAAGCTGCCGAGGTTGATGATTCAAACAGGGCCGTCGATGTCGATGACGAGAAGACCGAGGTTGCTAAGGGCTTTGGCGATCTGAGCGATGCGCTGGAGGATGCCGCGGGCGGTCTTTGCGATCAGGCCGCGACGATGTCCCAGGACTTTGAGGACGACGCCGCTTATGTCCAGAAGATCGATGGCGAGATCGCGTACTTCAAGTCCTTTGCCGACCAGTATCAGGACATGCTCGATAGCTATGAGAGCCTTAAGCAGCAGTACGAGGATGCCTATGGCACCGAGCTGCCGAGCGATATTCAGGACGCGCTCGATAAGCTGCTGAGCGAGGAGAACCTCAAGAAGTTGCAGAGTGTCCTTACGTGCATGTGTTACCTGCGCGATGCCGAGCGCGGCTTTGATATGTATGTGACCGAGGACGGCGTGAACTTTACGACGCTGACGACTAATGGCTTTAACGATCCGTATAACCATGGTCTGCGCACCTTTGCGGTGACCAACCAGGGTCTGTGCCTTGGTACCGCCAACCCGTTCTATGGTTGCCAGGTCTGGATCCAGCGCAAGGAGAATTCGGAGAATCCGGTTGATCCCGGTACTCCGGATCCGACGGAACCCACCGATCCTTTGCAGCCGGGTGGCGGCGATCAGCCTGGCGGCAGCCAGACGGGTGGCAACGACCAGTCGAGCAGCACTACGACCACCGTCACGACGACCGCTAAGAAGACTCCGAAGGACGGCTCGCTGCCTCGCGCTGGCGACTCGACCCTCACGCTGGTCTTGGGATTGCTGGTTGCAGCTGCCGCAGTGCTTGGCATTGCTCTCGTCTTGCGCAAGCGTTCTCGTCGCTAGGCTCGTCCGCGTAGCTCAATGTCTTGGATATCGTCGAAGTTGATGGCGATATCCCTGAGTTTGAGCAGCTTGAATGCGGGTAACACTTCGTCGAGAATGCCCGTGCGGCTACGATAGCCGTACGTATCGTAATAGGTGACGCGTACCAGGTCGCCTCGTTTGAGGCCCTCGAGCTTTTTCGAAAGCTCGAGGGCTTTTTCTTCCGTGAGTTCGCATTTGGACTCAACAGTGATCTCTTGTTTGCGCACGAGCTCGTAGTATCCCGTGAGGGCGGCAAAGGGCATAAACTGCGCGGCGCGGCCGGCGCGCACGGCACCGTTGGCGGTGAGCTTTGGGTCGGCGGAGCGACGTCTTCCCTCAGGGTCCGCTAGGCGCTCGAAGGCGGTCGGCGGGCGCATGGGCTGTTGTTTGGGTTTAGGCACGATGTCCTCCTACCTGATCGTTGCGTTCGCGTGCGGTGGCGCCGGCAGTAAAGCTCAGTCCCTTAACCAGGGCGTTCTTGCCGTACTTGCCCTTTACGGCCAGAACGGCGCGTGCCAGGTCGCGCTCGCGCTCATCGGCCTCGACGTCGCTAAACAGATCGATGGTGGCAAATTCCTCGGGCACAAGATTGCCAAATCCCAGGTTGATGCGCTTGACCGGTCGTTTTGGATCGACAGTCTGCGCCCAGAGCTCATCGAAATAGCCCATGATCTTCTTAAACGAATTAGTGCGTTCAGGCAGCTTGTGGGATGCATTGGAATGCGCGAACAGCGCGGCATAGCCACCGCGCGGTTTGCCGCCATGCTCTCCTACAAAGATGCCATCGATTGCCTGCGCTTCGCGCACCAGGCGACGCCTTTCGTCATCGCGCTGGACGGGCTTGGGAGCACGGGGCGCGAGCTCGGGGCCGGCGGTTGGGGTGGGTTCGATCCTCGACGTACTCGAGCGCAGGTGCCCGCATCCGTCCACATATTGCGCTGTACCACTGGCGTCGAGGCGGCGTATGTCGGCGCGCTCGCTCGCGTAGCCCACAAAGAGTGAGATGCTGTCGCACACCACGTGCTTATCGACTAAGTCCAACACGGCGTTGTCGACCATCTCGCGCAAGACGGTGTAGGCCTGCTCGTAGGCATAGCCCTTCGAGAGCACCTGCCCTGTGGTGGTCGAGGTCGCTTGCGGGCGATAAGCTTGGATATCGGCGATGGTAGTCGGCTCACGCCCGAAGGCGTGGTCGATGAGATATTCGGCATTGACGCCGAGTTCGTCGTAAAGCAGGTTTTCGTCGAGCGCCGCGACGCCCATCAGATCGTAGACGCCGTATTTTTCGAGTCGTGCTGCCACGCCGGGGCCGATGCCCCAGATGTCGGTGATGGGGCGATGGGGCCAGATCTCCTTGCGAAAGGTCTCGTCGTCGAGTTTGCCGATGCGACTGAGCACGTGCTTGGCGGTGATATCGAGCGCAACCTTGGCCTGGAATAGGTTGGGGCCGATGCCGACCGTCGCCGTGATGCCGGTGCGCGCCAGGACCTCGTCGCGCAACATGCAGGCGAACCCTTCCGCATCGGTGTGATAGAGGTCCAGATAGGGCGTCACGTCGATAAAGCACTCGTCAATTGAGTAGACGTGAACGTCTTGCGGACTCACGTATTCCAGATAGATACCGTAGATTTGCGCCGACACCTCCATGTAGTGCTGCATGCGCGGTACGGCCTTGATGTAGTCGATGCCGTCGGGAATCTCGAACAGACGGCAGCGGTTGTGTATCCCGAGGTCCTTCATGGCTTGTGTGATGGCGAGGCAGATGGTTGTGCGCCCGCGCGATTCGTCGGCAACGACCAGGTTGGTAGTGAGCGGGTTGAGCCCGCGGTCGACGCACTCGACGCTGGCATAAAACGTCTTGAGGTCGATGCAGATATAGGTGTGCTGCTCGTGCGCCATCCGTGTCCCTCCATCAAACACATGTTCTTATCGAATATCTGTTCGATAATACCCGCTCGTCCGGACATCGTCAAAACCTGTTCCTTTTTGGCAGGTATAGTCGTGCAACTGCATCGGGTTTTAACGCAGCTCTAAAGAGTGCGAAACAGCTCGGAAAACCTCGCTTCGTAGCATGAGCCTAACGATTGATACCGCCTATGCACACGGAAGGGTTGTGGGAAAGATGGTCAATTATGGGTTTGGTATGCCGACGCGCCTTGTTGCGGATGGAGACGTGGCTCGCTGGTGCGGACGATTGGTCGCTCACTACGGTGGCACCAAGGCACTGGTCGTGCTGGGAGGCGACAAGCACACGCGTGATGAGCTTGTCTCGGCGGCGCTTGGTTCGCTCGATCGAGCTCTGCTCGAGCATGTGCTTTTCCGCTGCGGCTCGTTTGAGGGCGACAGGGGAGACGAACTGATCGACGAAGTCGTGGCCCTGGCGACCGACGAAGGCGTGGACTTTGTCCTGGCGATTGGCGATGCCGATACTGCCGGCTTTGCGCGCGAACTCGCGCGTCGCATGGCGGCGCTCGATGCCGGCGAAGATGGTTTTGTCCCCTATGGATGCATTGTCTCGGAGGGCAAGGTGCCTGCTGTCGTGGGCACCGGCGAGGTTCCCGTTTTTGCCATTATCGCACCCGAACTGCTGGAGGGCATCGGGTCTCCTCTGCGTGAGTTGCTCGGTAGCGTCTGCGCCGTGGCCTAATATTTGCCATAAAGGGATGGGCTATTTTTGGTTGGTAAAGCGTTTGACCTGCCAAAATAAGCCTGTCCCTTTTTAATCGGTTGCCGTTTGGGGGCCGATTGGCAACGCTCGCTGATTGTAGTCTTGACCTGCGCTAGAATAGTGGCATCTGAATGTCCGGGCGCATGGAGGCGTGCGCCCGTATGCTGAGGAGGACTCTATGGCAACTGTTGCCGCACCTATCGATGCTACGTCGACTGCCGCTTGGAAGGCACTCGAGGCTCATCAGGAGAAGCTTGAGGCCGATGGTATCGACCTCAAGGCCTGGTTCGCTGCTGACGCCGACCGCGTGAACAAGCTGAGCTTTGACGCCGGTGACCTGCACTTCGATCTTTCGAAGAACCTGGTGACCGATGAGACCGTCAAGCTGCTGTGCGATCTTGCCCGCGAGGTGAAGCTCGAGGAGCGCCGCGACGCCATGTTCTCCGGCGAGCACATTAACACCACCGAGGACCGCGCCGTCCTGCACACCGCGCTTCGCCGCCCGGTAACCGAGAAGGGCCAGCTCATCGTCGACGGCCAGGACGTCGTCGCCGACGTGCACGAGGTCCTCGATCGCATGTATGCCTTCGCCGAGCGCGTGCGCTCCGGTGAGTGGAAGGGCGTTACCGGCAAGAAGATCGAGCACCTGGTGTCCATCGGCATCGGTGGCTCCGATCTGGGCCCGGTCATGGCCTACGAGGCCCTGCGTCCCTACGCCGACGCCGGTATCGACTGCCGCTACATCTCCAACATCGACCCCAACGATCAGGCCGAGAAGCTCAAGGGCCTCGATCCCGAGACCACGCTCGTGATCATCGTCTCCAAGACTTTCACCACGCTTGAGACCCTCACCAACGCTCGCGAAGTCAAGACCTGGATGCTCGAGCAGCTCAAGGCTCAGGGCGCCATCGATGGCTCCGAGGAGCAGAACGCCGAGGCCGTGGCAAAGCACTTCGTCGCCGTTTCCACCGCACTCGAGAAGGTTGAGGCCTTCGGTATCGACCCCGCCAACGCCTTCGGCTTCTGGAACTGGGTCGGCGGCCGCTACTCCGTCGACTCCGCCGTGGGCCTGTCGCTGATCGTCGTGCTCGGCCCCGAGCGCTTTCAGCAGTTCCTCGAGGGCTTCCATGCCATTGACGAGTACTTCTGCAACACGCCGCTCGAGAGCAACGCCGTCGCGCTGATGGGCCTGTTCAACGTCTGGTACGTCAACTTCTTCGGCTCCAAGAGCCACGCCGTGCTTCCGTACTGCCAGTATCTGCACCGCTTCCCGGCCTACCTGCAGCAGCTCACCATGGAGTCCAACGGCAAGCACGTCCGCTGGGACGGCAGCGCTGTGACCTCCGATACCGGTGAGATCTTCTGGGGCGAGCCCGGCACCAACGGCCAGCATGCCTTCTACCAGCTGCTGCACCAGGGCACTGTGGTGGTCCCGGCCGACTTCATCGCTTTCGCCAATACTGCCAACCCCGCAACCGATAGCGGTCAGGATGTACATGAGCTGTTCCTGGGCAACTTCCTGGCCCAGACCAAGGCTCTCGCCTTTGGTAAGACTGCCGACGAGGTTCGTGCCGAGGGCACGCCCGAGCAGATCGTCCCGGCCCGCTGCTTTGAGGGCAACCGCCCGACGACCTCGATCTTCGGCGACACGCTGACCCCGTTCGCACTCGGCGAGCTCATCGCCCTGTACGAGCACATCACGTTTGTCGAGGGCACGGTCTGGGGCATTGACTCCTACGACCAGTGGGGCGTCGAGCTGGGCAAGCAGCTTGCCAAGCAGATTACCCCGGCCTTCCACGACGACGCCGCCAAGGCCGAGCAGGACGCTTCGACCCAGGCGCTCATCGAGTTCTACCGCGCGCATCGCAAGTAGTCGCTGCTGTTAACGCATCGCGTCTTATAGTCAGGGGCCCGTATCCTATCGGATGCGGGCCCCTTTGCTTTGCCGTGGTCCCGGGGCGCACGGCCTTTGTGGAACATCGCTGGGGCGCCGCGCGCCGCGAGAACCCTGCGCCTAGATCTCGGCCTCCGCATGGCCTCGCTGCGCCTCGGGCAGCTCCCCGTAGAGCGGATGGTCTTCGAGCCTAAAGCGCTCGACCTGTTCGGGAGTGCGACCGCGTACAAAGAGCCACGAGCGATCGATCGGCGTCGCCATGAGCGTGCTGGGCAGCGCGTCGGCGCGGTCAGAAAACACCCGGGCACTCTCGGGATCCTGGAACGCCAGCGCCAGATGCGTGTCGCAGTTGCCCATGATGGAGCGTGCGCGTGCCTCGCCATAGAGCGCATCGAGCTGGTTGGTCGACTGCAATAGCAGCGTTGCCCAGATGTTGCGGCTTCGGATAATCGAGAGCACGTTGTCGATCTGGGGGATCTGCAGATTTGCGAAGTCATCGAGCATAAAGCGCACGGGCACGGGCAGGCTGCCGTCGGGCTGCCTATCGGCTTCGCGAATGAGGCCCATAAACGCCTGCGTAATAAAGAGGCCGGTCAGCGGATCGAGATTGCGGTCAATATCGCTTACGGTTACAAACAGGGCGCAGGGGGTGTGTCCCATGGAAGCGAAGTCCACCTGATGGCACTCGCGATAGAGCTGTGCCGCACCGTCGAATCCCAGACACATGACCTTTTCGGCAAGGATGCCGACGATGCTCGCGTGCATGCGCTCGGCATTTTGCGTAATGGCGTAGCGCCGCCATAGCGAGAGGGCATAGCTTTGGGGGTCGGTCGTGATCAGATCGTCAAACAATCGGGCCGTGGCACCGTCCTGCAGGTGCTCGATCAGCTTGATGACTGAGCTGATCGTCTGCTCGTCGGCGGGTAGCTGTTCGGTGACGTAGGCGATAAGACACGACAGCAGGTTTGCCGCCGCATGATCCCAAAAAGGCTGGTTGTTGTCCTCGATGGGGCAGATGGCCTTTGCCACTGAGAGGATGTCCTGCTGGTTGGGCCTGCCGTCCGCCTTGCGGCGAATGTGCCTCAGGGGGTTGTAGCCGCAGTGCTCGATGCCGCATGCAAGGGCCGGGACGGTGTTGAGGTCGGCGAAGTTGAGACATTGCACGCGGTAGCCGTGGGCTGCCAGCACGGGTCCCACTTCGCGACAGAGCGTACCTTTGGTGTCGAGCACGATGTAGCTTGCGTTCATCTGCAGCAGGTTGGGCTTGAGGACGTTTCGGGTCGTGCCGGCTCCCGAGGGGCCGATCACAAGTGCGTTGTTGTTGAGTCCCGTTTGGCGGGTGTCGCAGGAAAGCGTTCGATCCTTGGCGAGGATGGTGAACGATGCAGACTCAGATGCGGCGAGGCGGCTGGCGAGGTTAGACATGGGCGACCTCCTTGGTGGTCGAGAGGATTTCGTGGGCAAAGCCGAGCTCGACGGCGCGCTCGGCCGAAAGGTAGGTGTCTTTTGCGGTGAGGGACTGGATGCGCTTGGGCGTGAGGCCGCTGCGTTCCGAGAGGATTTGCGTGAGGGTCTTGCGGGTCTGCATGAGACGCCGGCTGGTTTCCTGCAGCGCAAGTGCCGAGCCGCCTGCCCCCTGGGGGATCAGCGGGTCGTGAATCATGAGTTCTGCATGGGGCGCCATACGGCGATCGTCGCCGCCCATAAAGATCACGGCGCCCATGGACGCGGCGAATTCCAGGCAGACGGTGCGGATGGGGCACGATGCGAGGCGCATGGCGTCATAGATCGCAAGACCCGATCGCACGCTTCCGCCGGCGCTGGCGACAAATATGGTGATGGGGCGGCTGGGGTCGGTGGCATCGAGCAGGCGGATCTGCTGGCATAGGTCGTGGGCCATCGGGGTTTCGATGTTTCCAATGACGGAGAGCTCGCGACGGGCGAGCATCTCATCGTAAATGCTGGTGAGCGTGATACCTCGGGCGGATTCACGTATGGTGAGGGGGCTGATGATGGGGGAATGATTGGTGTCCATGAGGACTCCTTTCTGTTGGTTGTGTTGTGGAATAGGATTGTTGCCCGCGGAGGGGCTGGCGGGCTACAGGGTTCGTCCGAGCCTGAGATCGAGCTCGGTTGTGGGGCAGGCTGCCTGTTCGTGCGGCTCGCAAGCGCCAAGGGCTCCAAAGCGATGGAGCGTTGCGGCGGGCGTGGTGTAGGC
>ERZ780167.3370-NODE-3370-length-11508-cov-4.812800_pt1 | contig 11508 bp, 7 predicted proteins | sample MGYA00510982_ERZ780167 | MGnify/ENA primary metagenome ERZ780167 (study PRJEB29588, sample SAMEA2146107) | human gut metagenome | biome: human gut; feature: human-associated habitat; material: faeces | place: Denmark | collected 2008/2010 ... | reverse complement strand
TTATTAAGGTCTGTACCTGACAACCGATTGCACTTCTATCTTGAACTTGCGATATTTGCACCTTGGATATATTACAATTCTGAATTATCTCTTGAGGCACACAAAATCTCACCTGCATAAGATATAATACAAGATATTAACTATTAAAAAATCGACTAATTTATAACACTAATTTTATGAAAAAACTTTTACACACACACAAAGAAGAGGATTGGCGCTCTGGCTGCTGACCCTTATGTGCTTGGCCTCGGTAAATGTATGGGGACAAGAGACGGTTTACACATTTAAAGAATATGACAAGAATAGTCATATTGTTAATGGCGTAAATGGAGAAATTTGGAATACAACAGGAACTATTTCTACTAGTGACGTAAATGACTTTCCTTCTGATCCTAATTCAACGGGAGCGAACAAGCGTGGAGTTGCTTTCCAAAGTAACGGAACTCTTACATCTAGCTTTTCTGTAGAAAACATAACAAAAGTAATATTAGATGTTTCTTCTAATGGAAGTAAAACTACCACCATCCAATCAGTAAAAATTGGAGAAACTGTTTTTACCCCTGAAAATATTTCTATAAATAAAGAAAATCACCAAAAACTTACTTTTCAAAGTTCTACTCCTGCATCAGGACAAATATGTATTTCGGTTACAAGAACAAGTAAAACTATTTGGATAGGAGCGATATCTTTATCATCTTCAACCCCTGAATGCTCTGCCCCGACATTCAGTCCTGCATCAGGCACATCGTTCGCAAACACATTGACCGTTACAGCCTCAACAGCCACTGAAGGCGGAAAGATTGTTTATACTACAGACCCTGAGGCTACACTCGACGCCAACTCAACTGAATTTCCGAGCGAAGGACTTACTATAGACGCAACAACAACAATACGCGCCATAACAGTTGATCCTAACGGAGCATTGGAAAATAGCAGTGAAGTATCAGCCACATATACAAAGATTGATGCGCTGAACGGACTTGCCGAACTGCGCGCCAAGATAAGAGAAGACAACGTAACAAGCCAAAAGGACGCTAAAGAATATATTGTAAGCCTGAACAATGCCGTTGTAACAAAGGTTAGCGGCAACAATGCATTTATAGAAGAAAACGAAACCGGTATACAATATTTCAAGTATAACAACGACTTAAAAGAAGGCCAGGTTATCAACGGCACAGCCACTGTAAAAGGCTTTATGTATAACAACTGGGCCGAACTGACAAGCATCGAAGGCGACATAACTATAACAGACGGAGGAGCAGTAGCTCCGACAGAAGTTACTCTTGAAGAACTTACAAACAACTACGACAAATATGAATCACGCCTTGTTAAGGTAACCGCAGCTGAAGTAACTTCTGCTTTCAGCAACAGAAACGGCGAGATTTCACAAAACGGAACAACATTAGCCGTAAGAGCAGCCGACGAGTCTATCTCAATGACATTGGGAGAAACAATCGACATAATTGGAGTTCTCGGAATTTACTTCGACACAAAGCAGTTGAACGTCTTTTCACAGGACGACATAACAAAGTCTGAAAACACAAACACATTCTCATGGACTGCAACATCGGCTGAAATAGATATCAACAACGGCGACATAACCACTCTGCCTACCCTGACTAACACATACGAGGGAGCAGTAAACTACGACAGCTCAAACAAGGGCGTTGCCACTATCGGTGAGACTGACGGACAGATAACCATCGTAGGCGCAGGAACTACCACTATAACCGCAACACTGGCATCTGACCCTGAGGTTAAGTCTTCATATGAACTTACGGTAAACAAGACCACAGCAACACTCGAATTTGAACAGTCTATATATACCGTTAACTTTGATGAGATAATTACTCTGAAAGCCGTATCAAACAATCCGGATGCACATATAACCTATTCTGCAACTGAAGGCGACTGGTATATAGATGAAACATCGGGCGAATTCTTGGCTGGCACTACAGCCGGAAGTGTAACCGTTACAGCAACACTGGCAGAAAGCGACAAATATACCGGCGCAACTGCAACATGCACGGTAAATATCGTTGACCCGAACCAGCAGGTTTATAGCGACGTTATCACAGCTGAAGATTTGGCTGCGACAACTACACAATATATAGATTTCTCTGGCGTAACAAAGACTTCTGGTGCTGTTTATGCAGGTAATTCTGCCAAGAATAACACTGGCTCAATCCAACTAAGATCAAGCAACAGCAATTCTGGAATTGTTGCTACAACATCAGGTGGAAGAATATCTCAGATAATTATAACATGGGATAATTCAACTGCAAACGCCAGACAAATTGATGTCTACGGAAATACAAATCCATATACAAGTGCAGCAGAACTTTATGAAACAAGTGGTAATACAAACCAAGGTGAACTTATCGGCAGCTTAGCAAAAGGTGAAACAACACTGACCATCGAAGGCAACTATCCTTATGTTGGAATAAGAAGCAACGACGGAGCATTATACATCAAAGACATAACCTTTGTATGGGAAAAAGTGTCAGAGCCTACCACCGGTTCATTCTCAATAACCGACGCCGGATTCGCCACATACTACACCGACAAGGCGTTTGTAATGCCGGAGAATGTGCAGGGCGGAATTGTAACCAAAGCCAACAATGAGACAAGCCAGCTCACCGTAAGCTACAACTATCAGCCGGGCACCACTGTTCCTGCTAAGACTCCTATCGTGCTTAAAGGCGAGAAAGGCGACTACACCGTAAACTACACTACATCTGAAGAAACGGCTCCTGCAGGCAACATGCTCTATGGCGCAGACAACGTTGACGCAGACGGAATGACATTTGTTGAGGGAACCAACGTTAAATACTACAAGCTTGCACTTGGCAACGACGGCAAATGCGGATTCTACTGGGGCGCAGCCGACGGCGCAGCATTCGAATACACAGCCAACCGCGCATTCCTTGCCATCGACATAACAGACGCATCGCAGGCTCCTGAAGGCTTCTCGCTCGACGGCGACGGCGGCACAACTGGCATAGACGGCATTATGAACGGCAACGACGACAGCCAGAAGATTTACACCGTAACCGGCGTCTACGCAGGCAAGAGCCTCGACAAGCTGCCCAAAGGCATATACATCGTAGGCGGTAAGAAAGTAGCAGTGAAATAAACAACAACATTAAATAAGACAGATAAAGGAGAAACATATTATGGAAAAGTATATAAAACCGGAATGTAAAATAGTAGAAGTAAAGTTTGAAGGCAACCTGATGCAGGCCTCTAATATTCCCCCGACATCAGATACAGATCTCGGATGGAACGACGAAGTCAGCGACAACCCTATGCTCGCGCCTGAGCACAAGAGCATCTGGGGTGAAGATTAACCCCCAATGCGGCATCAGGCCGCATACGGCTTAATACATGTTTTTTATGATTCAGTTTGCCGGAGGGGCATGCGCCATGACGCATGTCCCTCCGGTGTTTTTATCCCAAATCGGGCATAAAGATTTAGTCTGTATTTTTGCTTAGCGGATTTTAGTCAGATTTTTCGCAGGCATAACGGGCTATGTCAAGGAAAATCTGACTAAAACCTTATCTGGCAATATGCGGTCTTTTGCCTTGCGAAAGATATGCTTTCAGACTGCAGAATGTGGTCTTTTACGACACAAAAGGATAGCTTTTGCCTGCATGGGCTGAGTCGACCTCTGTCAGGAGCAGGCGGGGAGCCGGTCAACCTAAATCAGTAAATATAACAAATCTGTACGAAAAAATATTTTTCCTAAAAACTCATCACTCGTCACATAGCGGTTTAACCTTCTGACAATCAACGCATTGCAGTGTGACGAGTTGCCGTTTCAACTCATCACGCATCAGGTTTGCGACGCTTATGTGACGAGTTGGCTTTTCAACTCGTCACACTACAAAAGACTGACTATCAACATCTTACACACGAATGTGACGAGTGACGAGTTTCTGTTCAAAAAAATATACGAGATTCATCGGCCGACGCGTTCCAAAAGCCGAAAGCGTCTGTGTAGAGTTATTCACATCCTGCCGGCACGCCTCAGATCTTTATGCCTATAAATATGCGTGCGCGCCACTTGGTGATGTTCAGCAGCAGCTCGTCGCGGTCGCCAAGCTGCGAGGTGTTTACGACAGAGGTAAACCCGGCGAAATAGCGACCGAAATGCCTGATCACGGCAATGCGCCCCACGGCTATTATGTTGGGAAACCTGTAGGGCATCCTTGTGCGGCTGCCGCCTGTTGTCAGCCGGCTTCGGCTGTAGACCACAAGTTCGGGCAGCGCCGACAGATGTATGAGCCAGCCGTGACGCAGCACAAGGTTGTAGCCGTAGCCCGCGCCTAATCCGACGCAGAGTATGCTTAGCCTCGACTCAGGGTTGCCTATAACGTCGTCGTGGCGCGCCTTGAGCACTCCGCCCATGAACGAGGCGCCGAGCATGAGGCTTCCGCAGCTGCGCTTCTGCATCCACGACTGGCTGAACACGGCAGGATAAGAGAAGCGGCGGCCGTTGAAGGCATAATAGGCGTTGAGCGTCAGCATGTTCTGACTTATCAGTCCGGCCGGTATGCTGATGTCGCCGCGCTGAGTGTGGACATTGCCCTCGAAAGTCTTTGCCGAATGGAATATCACGTCGGCGCCCAACTTGTTGCCGTAGGCGTTCATGTTCAGCTCATAGTCTTTCTTCTCGCCTGCAAGATGTGCCGGGTTCATGGCCACGCTGAGCGACAGTCCGCGGTAAGCGGCGCTGAGACTTACGGTGTATTTGTTCTGCGCCTTCATCTCCGTATTGAAGTTGCCGTCGGCGTTGACGCCCCGCGTGCGTATGTCAGAGCCAGAGGCGTTGAGCGTGAGCCTGAAGCGCAGCCGCTGCGGCGTGCGCTCAATATAGCTTGTGTCTACACGGCTCCGCGCCCGGCTGTCGCGCATGTCGAGTATCTTGTCTATCTCGCGCTTAGCCCGGTAAGCCTCGGCCTTAAGTCTGTCTTTAGCCGCTATGGTGTCGTCTGCGGCAACCGAGATGCTGTCGTATGGCGCGGCCGTCAGTGCGACCGCCAGCAGTAGTGTTATCATATATATTATAAGAACGGCGGCAGGGCGTTTTTATTTCATTCCTGCGTCAATGATTTATGCCCGCGTAGAAGCTGTCACACAATGAAAATAAACGTTACGCCATTGCAACACGTTTGTCAGTCTTTCATAACATGGCGTTAACCTTATTGCAACATGCCGCATATAACTTTGCAGCCGTAAACGATAGAAAGCATTTCAAAGTATGATTAAAAGGTTAAGATTAGCCGTGGCGCTGATATTCATCCTGACAGCATTCAGAGCATACGCGGCAGACATTAAGGGAAAAGTCACAGACAGTACGACAGGCGAGGCGCTCATCGGAGCAACCGTGCAGATTGAAGGAACGGCCAAAGCGGCTGCAACAGACATCGACGGACTGTTCACGTTCAGCGGACTCGACGAAAACGCAAATTATACTTTAACCATAAAATACATCTCTTACAAGACTAAAAAAATTGACGGGGTTCGGGCTGAAGCTCAGCCACAGGTGTTAGAGATAAAGCTCACACCCGACGAACAGACGCTGAAGGAGGTTACGGTTACCGGCGTGGCTAGGAAGAATACGGAGATCGCGGTAATACAGATGACCAAGAGCAGTCCCGTCATAGTGAGCAACGTATCGGCACAGGAAATAACAAAGACACAGGACACTAACGCAGGAGAGGTGATACGCCGAGTGCCGGGCGTGAGCCTCATCGACGACAAGTTTGTCATGGTGCGCGGACTCTCGCAGCGCTACAACAACGTTTGGATCAACGGCGGAGCCGTGCCTAGCTCGGAAGCCGACTCAAGGGCTTTCTCGTTCGACCTTATTCCAAGTTCACAGATAGACAACATGCAGATTGTGAAGACGCCGTCGCCCGAATATCCGGCTGACTACACCGGCGGATTCATCACCATAACGACAAAGGACATTCCAGCGGAAAACACAGCCGAGCTGTCTGTCGGCGGCAACTGGAACGACATTTCTTCATTCTCCGACTTCAAGTATGCCAAGGGCTCGGGCACCGACTTCCTCGGTTTCGACAGCGGCATGCGCGGACTCAACGGCGGCATAAACGCCACGATGAACAGCATTGCCGGCAACGGTGTCGACCTGCTGAACAACGGTCTTAACAACGACTGGCGCGTAAGGACGATGAGTCCGCTGGGCGACCTGAAGCTGTCGGGCTCGCTGGGACGCCGCTGGAAACTTGGCGACCGCCAGCTCGGAATGATTGCTGCCTTCAACTACAGCAACGAATACCGCAAGTATGAAGACATGCAGAACAACCTCTACGGCGTGTATGATGCCGACAAAGACCAGTCGAACTATCTGCGCTACTCTGTAGACGACCAGTATAACCACAACGTGCGACTGGGAGCCATGCTCAACTTCACCCTACTTTCTGCCGACGGCAACAGCAAGTATCAGCTGAAGAACATCTTCAACCAGATTGGCAACGACCGCTACACATGGCGCGAGGGACTGAGCGCACAGTCGGACAACGAGAACTCGGCTGAATATTACTACCGCAGCCGCACCACATACAACGGACAGATAACCGGAAAGCACACCTTTGCGCTGGATGAGCTCGACTGGAGCGCAAGCTACTCTTACGCCAACCGCAACGTGCCCGACCGCCGCCGCTATCTCATAAACGACGCACTGGAGCCGGGAGTGATGCAGCTGACAAGCCCCAACGACATATCGCGCGAATGGACAAAGCTCGACGAGCACATCGTTTCGGCAGCAGTGAACGACAAGCACGAATTCAAGTTCGGATCGTTCACACCGTCGCTCAAGTTTGGAGCCTACGGCGAATACCGCACACGTAAGTACACCACACGCGACTTTATCTACAACTGGAACGCTGCCAGCAACACGCTGCCCGACGGATTCCGCCAGAACGACCTGTCGGAGATGCTCAGCGACGAGAGCTACTTCGGTGCCGACCGCCTGTATCTGCTCGAGGAACAGCACATGCGCAACAACTATAAGGGCAACAACTATCTCGGAGCCGGATATTTCGCAGCCAACATTCCGCTCGGCAAGCTGAACATCTACGCCGGACTGCGCTACGAATATGACCACATGGAGCTGATAACAAACACACGCGACAACGCCGAGAGCCCCTTCAGCCACAACTATGAATACAGCGACCTGTTCCCCTCGGTGAACACCACCTACAAGATTAACGACAAGCACCAGCTGCGCCTGTCATACGGCAAGACGGTCAACCGTCCTGAGTTCCGCGAGGTGTCGCCCTCAGTGTTCTACGACTTCGACCTGGCATCAGACGTGCAGGGTAACACCGACCTGAAACCATGCTACATACAGAACGTCGACTTCCGCTACGAGTTCTATCCCTCTAAGGGCGAGCTTATCTCAATAGCGGCATTCTACAAATACTTCGACTCACCTATCGAGTGGACCTACACCGTTACGGGCGGAACAAGTCTTGTGTATTCTTACATGAACGCTAAGCGCGCCAACAACTACGGTATAGAGCTCGACATACGCAAAGACCTCTCGTTCATAGGCCTGCCCGGCTTCAGCTGGTCGTTCAACGGAGCGCTGATTAAGAGCCGCGTGAAGTTTGAAGAAGGCTCAAAGGAGGAGAACCGCCCCATGCAGGGCCAGTCGCCTTACCTCGTGAACACCGGAATATTCTACAAGAACGACAAGATGCAGCTCGACATAGCACTGCTCTACAACCGCATAGGCAAACGAATAATCGGAGTAGGACGCAGCGAAGGAACAACAAGCGGCAACGAGACTCTGAGAGTGCCCGACAGCTACGAGATGCCACGCGACGTGATAGACCTCTCGGCATCGAAGAAATTCGGCAAGCACTGGGAAGTGAAGCTCAGCATACGCGACCTGCTGGCACAGAAAGTCTACTACAAGCAGTTTGCCGACGTTCACTACTCAAACGGAACAAGCCGCGAGGTAGAGCAGATAACAAGAGTATACAAGCCCGGCCGCAACATAGGAGTAAGCGCCGTGTATAAGTTCTGATAAAGGGATAAGGCGGAACATCCGCCCACATCACTCCCATCAGTACCATTACTCCCATAAAAGAAAAAATAAAAAAATTATTCACTATAAGATGTTTAACAAAAAGATGAAAATGGACAAGTTTAAACTTTACGGATGCTTAGGCATCATGGCAATGGCGCTCACAATGAGCTCTTGCAGCGACGACGACAATTCAGGCACTACACAGAGCGGTGTCAACTGGACCACCAACGGCGGTATCAAGGCCTGCGACCACCTGCTGTTCACGGCAGACGGCGACGCCAACGTAAACGACAACGGTACACAGATTGGAAACGGTGACCAGGAGTTTGTTTTCACAGGAAAGCAGACTATCAAGAAAGGCACATATATCCTGAAAGGATGGGTTTACATAGCCGACGGAGCCGAGCTTACAATAGAGCCGGGAACCGTAATCAAGGGCGACAAGCAGACAAAGGCTTCGCTCATAGCTGAGCGCGGCGGCAAGCTCATCGCACAGGGAACAGCAACAGAACCTATCGTGTTTACATCAGAAGAGGCTAAAGGCAACCGCCGTCCGGGCGACTGGGGTGGCATCATCCTCTGCGGTAAGGCTAAGAACAACAAGAGCGAAATGCAGATTGAAGGTGGTCCGCGCACCAAGCACGGAGGCAACGACGACGCCGACAACTCTGGCGTGCTGAGCTACGTGCGCATCGAGTTTGCAGGCTATCCTTTCCAGACTGACCAGGAAATCAACGGTCTTACACTCGGTTCTGTAGGAAGCGGCACAAAGATCGACCACGTACAGGTGTCATATACCAACGACGACTCTTATGAGTGGTTCGGCGGAACAGTAAACTGCAAATATCTTGTAGCATACAAAGGCTGGGACGACGACTTCGATACAGACAACGGATTCAGCGGAAAAGTTCAGTTCGGTCTGTCAGTACGCGACTCTAAGATTGCCGACGTATCACAGAGCAACAGCTTCGAGAGCGACAACAACGCCGACGGTTCTAACAGCGAGCCTCACACATCTGCCGTATTCTCTAACATGACACTCGTAGGCCCGATGGCTACAGACGCTTCGTTCGTAAACGACGCTTCTTACATCAACGGCGGCAACTACTATCCCAACAACGGCTCAAGCCTCGGCAAGTTCCAGGCTGCAATGCACATACGCCGCGACACTCACCTCAACTGCTTCAACTCTGTTGCAATAGGTTGGCCTATCGGTATCATCATCGACAACGAGAAGGGCGACACACAGGGCGCAGCAACAGCAGGCAACCTGAAGCTCGAGAACATCTGGCTGGCTAATGTCAACGCCGTTGGTACTGACTTCAACAAGATTTATGTAGACGGTCTCTACAACTACGAGACAAAACAGGTTGACGAATCTCAGCCTTCATTCTCAAGCACATTCTTCAAGGCTCAGAGCGGCAACAAGTTCTATGAGGCTGCTACAGGCTGGTTCGACACAACAGGATATATCCCGACATCAGGCAGCCCGCTGCTCAGCGCTGCAGCATTCACAAACTCTCTGCTGAGCGGTTTCGACCAGGTTTCTTACATCGGAGCTTTCGCTGCAGGCGACACATGGCTCGACGGATGGACTAACTTTGACCCTCAGAACACAGACTATTAATTCCTAGATTTAAAGACCCTATAAGACAACGACGCCCCGCAGGAATGATTCCTGCGGGGCGTCACTTTCTTTGTGCGTTATAGCAATAATGACCTTACCGGCATCCGCGCTGACTCTATGCCGAAAGAGCATCGTCCGGCACACGGCTGTCTGCCGTCGGCCACAACTTAATTATTCTTCCTCAAGATACCACTTAGAGTATTCAACATAATGCTTGGCAAAGCTCTCTGCCTGGTCGGGACGTGTCTTCTTGATAAACTTGGCAGGCACTCCGCCCCATATCTCGTGCTGACCAATCTTTGTGCCCTGCAGCACCAGTGCGCCGGCAGCTACTATTGCGCCCTCGCCCACTTCGGCATTGTCGAGCACCGTTGCGCCCATGCCTATCAGCGCTCCGCGGCGTATCGTGCAGGCATGCACGGTGGCGTTGTGGCCTATGCTCACGTCGTCTTCAATGACAACCGGACCGGTGGTGTTGGTAACATGCACGCAGGCACCGTCCTGCACGTTTACACGGTTGCCTATGGTTACGGGAGCCACGTCGCCGCGCACAACGGCGTTAAACCATATTGAGCATTCGTCGCCCACGTTAACCTCGCCAACAACAGTGGCGTTCTCGCTGAAATAGCAGTCCTTGCCCCATTTGGGTGTCAGACCTTTTATTGATTTTATTAATGCCATAATGTTATTATCTTTTTTTTATGTTCACGATGCAAAGTTAGTTTATTTTATATTGCAAAACAAAAAATCGGCACTTAATAGCTTGCACGTAAAGTAAAGATTATGTATTTTTGAACATTGAAAATAAAATCATCTATAAATATTATGCTGGAAACAGGACTTACACACACAAGCAGCCTGACGGTGACCGAAGCTCTCACCGCCAAGGCCATGGGTTCGGGCGACATGCCCGTGTTGGCTACGCCGGCCATGATGGCACTGATGGAGAACGCCGCAATGTTGGCCGTTGCCCCCGAACTGCCCGAAGGAAGCACCACCGTAGGCGGACACATAGAGTCATCACACCTGAAGCCTACGCCATTAGGAGCTGAGATCAAGGCTGAAGCCACGCTGACAAAGGTAGACGGCCGTAAACTGTATTTCACAGTCAAAGCCATGCAGGGCGACGCCGTGATAGGCGAAGGCACTCACCTGCGCTTCATCGTTGACCGCGAGAAGTTTATGAGTAAGCTGTAAGAAGATACAGCCGAAAGGCATATCGAACAAAACAACAAGACTAAAACTTTTTTGTTGACAAGCTGCGGATCGCAGATCCTTATATTCATCGCTGTCAGATTATAAATCTGACAGGACATTAGCTTAGTTGCTTCATTAGAAACATAAATACCAACAAGACTAATGTGCCGGCTGATTTGTAATCTGCCGGAATTAAATATCAGGATCTGTGATCCGCTGATGTTTTGAAATAACAAACATCACAAAGTTCACTTTTCGTCAGTTCATAAAATAATCACTCCCTATTCAGAATACCAGAATCCTTATCCTTATTCTGTATTTTCAATTTTGCTCCGGATTTAGACTTGCCAAATGAGATATTGTAAACAAGATTTACATATACCATATTGGCATTGTTTACGATTCTTTCACTCTCTGTACGTTGCAGAAGTGATGTTCCTGATACAGACGTAACCTGTTTCCATGAATCATAGAAAGGATATCTTATGCCACCCGTGACTGTCAAATTTTTAATCGGTTTATAAGACAATTCTACCGATGCCATACTTGGTATATTTTTCGTGGTCTGTCCTATAAGAGATTTTTTCTGAGTCTGATAAAACACCTGAAGTCCCCATT
>ERZ780167.3367-NODE-3367-length-11519-cov-3.084438_pt1 | contig 11519 bp, 7 predicted proteins | sample MGYA00510982_ERZ780167 | MGnify/ENA primary metagenome ERZ780167 (study PRJEB29588, sample SAMEA2146107) | human gut metagenome | biome: human gut; feature: human-associated habitat; material: faeces | place: Denmark | collected 2008/2010 ... | reverse complement strand
GCTGGCTTGCTGCACCGCTCGGATGTGCCGGGTATATATTTTTACCTTATTCTCCCGCCTGATAAGCAGACCATGCGTAGAATTTATTATATATCAAAAACAATGCATAAAACAGTGCTTATTTCACTTTGTATTTCGAATCGCTTATCGCCGCACTAGCTAATACTCCGTGACTATAATCAACAACGGCCGGCCATGTAGGCGCTTTGTTTTTCCAGTCATCCATCCTTATTTCAAACATCGAGCAACCATTTTTACATATCTCAAATAAATCTGTCAATATTCTGTTGTTTTGTTTCTTGCAAAAAATAAATACGAATGGATAAAAATTCAAACTTGAAATCATTCCATTTGGAACATTATCGTCATCAGAATTTAATGTGACATAATTATTCAAACTAAATGTTACATAATTATTCAAACTAAAAATTCTATTTTTGTACGGATAGTATGTGCAAAACAAAGAATACACATCATAGATTGTTTTATCGTCATCTAAATAATATTTGCGCATAGCCTGAGAAAAAATACAAGAATCATAGCTCGAAGCAGCTAAAAAATGTCCAATAACAGACTTGCACACCTTTTCTAATACAAACTTGTCGCTACATGGCGTTTTGTTAATACATGACAAAACCAAATTACGAAATCCCTGTAAGTGAATATCATATTTCCCCATAGCATTATTACAATTATTACATATATTAACAAATGTTAGTCCATTTTGACTGTGCCGCAGTTTGCACCTTTCCCCTTCTACCAAAAATTCAAGTGCATATTGAAAATAATATGTATCCGATTTGTTGCCACAGCATTTTGGCGGAATATGATCCACACTTAGCGCCGCCTCTTTACCACAAATTGAGCATTTGCCATACTTTTTTTGTTTCATTTGCCCCTCTAATACACATGCATGTTGCGATTCATAATATGATGATTAAATAATTCAGAAAAAATTAGAACATTTTATAATGTCTTTACTGCCGCAGCCTGCAAAATCACTCCGCGCTCTGAGGCAGCAGTATTTCGGTTGTAAAGGCTCCGTCCTCGGAATTTCTGCTTAAATATCCTCCCAGCCGCTCCACTATCGCATCCACCCGCATAAGCCCTAGCCCGCGGCCCTCGCCCTTCGTGGTGGCAAAGCGCCCGGACTCCTTTTTTCGTTTTTTCTGCGCGGTAAAGTTCGTAAAGGAAATATACAGCTGGCTCCCCTTCATATCCATATATATTCTTATTATCCGCTCATCGGGCGGAAGCGGCAGCACCGCATCGATGGCATTATCGAAAAGGTTGCCCAATATGCAGCACAGATCCAGCTCCGAAGTGCTCAGCCTCACCGGAATATGTGCATCCGCCTGCACGCTTATATCCTTTGAATTCGCAAGGGATATTTTGCTGTTCAGTATTGCATCCGCCATGGGGTTCCCTGTTTTTATTACGGTGTCCACCGTGCGCAGATCCGTATCCAATTCGTCAAGGTATTCCCGCAGGCGGCCGTAATCCCCTTTATCCGCAAGCGCCTTGAGCAGCTGTATGTGATTGCGGTAATCATGGCGCCACATACGCATCTTTTTATACATGTTCTCCACTTCCTGATAATGCGTATTTATAAGCTCCTTCTGATATTCCGCTATTTTTTTGTCCGTTCTTGCCCACAGTATGCCCATTTTTGCGCTCCTTTTTCCTTTATGCTAATTTCCCGCTATAACCGCCCTGCACAGCGGCTCATAGGCTCCCCGCGGCAGCGGCAGCGCCGTCCCGTCCGAAAGGATAACCTCCTTTTTGGTTATCCTGCGTATCTGCTTGAGGTTAAGTATATAAGATCTTCCCACACGGTAAAAGCCCGCCCCCAACTCCTTTTCAAAATCGGCAAGCGTCCGTTTTACGGTGTAATCCCTGCGCGCGTGCAGCGTAACATAGTTCCCGTACACCTCAAGGTATCTCACCGTGTATGTCGGCAGCACCTCCGTAACTCCGCCCGCCTCAAAGCTTATGCACCGCTGCGACTGCGCCAGCCTCTGCCTCGCCCTGTCCATAACGCCGAAGAATTTTTCCTTTGAAACCGGCTTCATAAGATAGTGCAGCGCCGAAACATCATAGCCCTGCTCTATATAATCGGAATATCCCGTTATAAATACGATCTGTATGACCTCACTCTCCCTGCGCACCAGTCCCGCCAGCTCCACGCCGTCCATTCTGCCCATTTCTATATCCAGCAGCAGTATGTCAAAGCCCTTGTCCTCCTCAAAACGGAACAAAAAGCTCTCCGCTGACGGAAATATCTCGCACGCAACCTCCTCTGAGCGCGCCGCCGCCCACTCTTTTGCCAAAAGAAGCGAACATCCGGCATCCTCCCTGCTGTCATCGCATATCGCTATTCTGTACGCCATCCCTCTCCCCCTTTACGCAAACACCCCGCACGGCTTTCCCGGCGCGCCCGCGGCTTTTTTGATATTTTATCATGTTTTTTCCGTTTTGCAAGATGTTTTCTCCCTGCGTTTTTGCGCCGCACTCCCCTTATTTTTCACAGCGCTGCCGCCGCACCGTGAATATTTAAGACCGCGCCTAAACGCTCTCTGTGCCGCAAACGGCTGTCCGAAATCGAAGCAGCCCCCGCACCGCCCGTTTTATGTGAAGTTTTTCCGAAGTTTTCACATTGGGTATTGCAATTTGCCTTCGCGGTTGTTATAATTATTAGTTGAGAGATAATTTGCAGCGGAACATTTTCGCCCTACCGCCCCTCTTATATCGGGGCATTTGACCGTTCAGACACAATAAACGCATTGCACGGGCAGCAAAAAAACGGAGGTTATTATCCATGGATATAAACGAAAAGAAAAACGCTCTTATCGAAAAACTCAACGCCCCCACTCCGCCGGAGCGTCTGGCCGCCCTTTCGGAGCTCAAAGCAATGATAGATGCCGGGGAAATCACCATGACGCCCCGCGGCACCGATATCAACAATCATATACACACCATCTATTCCTTCTCTCCGTACAGCCCGTGCAAGGCTGTATGGCTTTCCTGCGTAGCCGGTCTGTGCACGGCCGGGCTTATGGATCACGACTCCATCAGCGGCGCGAAGGAATTTATTAAGGCAGGAGAAATTATGGGGCTGCCCACCACCGTCGGCATGGAAATGCGCGTAAGCTTCCGCGGCACACCCCTTGAAGACCGCCGCATAAACAATCCCGATCAGTCCGGCGTGGCATACATGGCGCTGCACGGGGTGCCGCACGATGCAATAGACCGCGTTAATGAATTCATGGCTCCCTACCGTGAAGAGCGCAACAAGCGCAACCGGGCCATGACCGCACGCATAAACGAAATAACCGCCCCCATGGGCATAACCCTTGATTTTGACCGCGATGTTCTTTCCCTCAGCCGCGCCGAAGAGGGAGGCAGCGTTACGGAGCGCCATGTGCTCTTCGGGCTTGCCCAGGCAATAATCCGCAAATACGGACGCGGTCCGGCGGTGCTCGGGTTTGTACGCGACAAGCTGGGAATGTCGGTGTCGCCCCGTCTTGAGGCCCGCCTTAACGACCCCGAAAACTCCCATTACGATTACGACCTTCTGGGCATTCTCAAAAGCGATACCCGCTTCTTCTATATAGATGCCGACGCCGAATGCATGCCCGTAAAGGCCGCCTTGGAATTTGCCGATGCAATAGGCGCCATTTCCGCCTATGCCTACCTTGGCGATGTGGCGCAAAGCGTCACCGGAGATAAGCGCGCCCAGAGCTTTGAGGATTCCTATCTTGACGAGCTTTTCTCCATTATAAGCGAGCTGGGCTTCCGCGCCGTTACATATATGCCCTCCCGCAATACCGAGGAGCAGCTGGAGCGTCTGCGCACGCTGTGCGAGCGCTATGCCCTGTTCCAGATAAGCGGCGAGGATATAAATTCTCCCCGTCAGCTCTTTATTTGCGAGGCGCTCAAAAACCCCAAGTACAGTAACCTTGTGGATTCCGCATGGGCGCTCATAGGGCACGAAAATGCAGCCACGGGCAATCACAGCCGCGGAATGTTCTCCAAAGAAACCCTTTGCGATATGCCGGAGCTGGACAACCGCATATCCCATTACAGCAAGCTGGGCAAGCGGTAATGCTTTTTGAACCCGGCGGCCGTATATGCATTAAATTATAACGCCGCGCCCTCTTTGGGCGCGGCGTTTCCTTTTCATTTTGCTCTGCATCTGCATGCTCTGCGGTCTTTAATACAAGACCCTTCCCGGATTACAGCACGCGTATCCTTATCATGTCCGGAATTCCCGCAAGGTCGTCCAGCAGCTTCTGCTCGGCGCCCGAGTCAATGTCTATCATGGTGTAGGCAATATCGCCGCGGGATTTGTTTATCATGTCCGATATGTTTATATTGTCCGCCGCTATGATCTCGGTTATCCGTCCTATCATATTGGCAATGTTTTTGTGTATCATGCATATGCGGGTGCGTCCCGTCCACGGCAGCTCGCAGGCCGGCATGTTTACGCTGTTTTTTATATTGCCCAAGCGCAGATATTCATCCAGCTCCTGCGCGGCCATGGCGGCGCAGTTGTCTTCGCTCTCCGGCGTGGAGGCGCCCAAGTGCGGAATAAGCACGGCGTTCCTTACCCCTATAAGCTCCTGACAGGGGAAATCCGTAACATATCGCGATATCTTGCCGCTTTCAAGGGCCGCAATCACATCGGCGGTATTTACAAGCTCCCCTCTGGCAAAGTTAAGTATCATAACCCCGTCCTTCATGGTGGCAATGCTGTCCTTGTTTATAATGCCGCGGGTTTCATCAAGCAGCGGAACATGCAGGGTAATTACATCGCACTCGGCAAATATCTGCTCCCTGCACGCTGCTTTTTGTATCTTGCGGGAAAGCCGCCATGCCGCATCCACGGAAAGGTGGGTGTCAAAGCCCAGCACCTCCATGCCCAGATTGTAGGCATCGTTTGCCACAAGGCCGCCTATTGCCCCAAGGCCTATAACGCCCAGCTTTTTCCCGCGTATTTCATGGCCCACAAAGGCTTTTTTGCCCTTTTCCACAAGCTTTGGAACCTCACTTCCCATGCCGTTTAGCGTGTCCACCCATGCGCTTGCCTGAGAAAGATTGCGGCTGGAAAGCAGCATCGCGCCCAGAACCAGCTCGGCAACGCCGTTGGCGTTTGCGCCCGGAGTATTGAAAACCGTCACGCCCTTAAGCGCATACTCGGCGCAGGGAATATTGTTTGTTCCGGCGCCGGCGCGGGCCACCGCCATAACGCTTTTGGGCAGGCTGAATTCATGCATATCGGCAGAGCGCACCAGTATGCCCTCCGGCTCCTTCGCCTGAGCGGAAACACTGTATTCCTCCTTTGACAAATGATCGTATATACGGTCGGATATGGGATTAAGCGTAAGTATCTCTTTCATTATAATATACCCTTTCCGGCAATGAGCCGTAAATGCAGCCGCTCACGGCCGCATCAAAAAGTCTCGGACGCTTTCCTTTTGCGCCTTATCTGTTCTCCGTTTCAAATTTTTTCATAAACTCAATAAGCGCCTTTACGCCCTCTACCGGCATGGCGTTGTAAATGGAGGCGCGCATTCCGCCCACCAGTCGGTGTCCCTTAAGGGACAAAAGCCCGTTTGCCGCCGCCTGCGCCACAAAGGCCGCATCGGTTTCCTTGCTGGGGGTAACAAAGGGCACATTCATAAGGGAACGGTCCTCCTTTGCCACGGAGTTTGTATAAAAATCGGAATTGTCTATAAAATCGTAGAGCAAGCCCGCCTTATAGCGGTTTATTTTTTCCATCTCCGCCACGCCGCCCAAGGACAGCAAATGCTCAAACACCAGCCCCGCAATATATATCTGATATGTGGGCGGAGTGTTGTACAGGCTGTCCGCATCGGCCTGAGTTTTCCATTTAAGCATCGTGGGGCATATATCCATGCTGCGCTCCAGCATATCCTCCCGCACGATAACTATCGTAAGCCCGGCGGAGGATATATTCTTCTGTGCGCCCGCATATATAACGGCGTAGCGCTCCACCGGCGTTACCTCGGCAAGGATATTGGAGGACATATCCGCAACCAGCGGCACCCCCGCGGTATCGGGCAATTCGGTATAGTGCGTGCCGAATATGGTGTTGTTGGTGGTAATATGCACATAGTCCGCGTCCCTGTCAAAATCCGCAGCCGTCGTGCGGGGAATATAGGTGTAATTTTTATCCTGGCTGCTTGCCGCCGCGCGGGCGTTTGTAAAGCGCGAGGCCTCCTTGAAGGAAAGGGAAGCGAAATTGCCCGTAATTATATAATCCGCCTTGCCCCTTACGCTCAGGTTCAGCGGAACGGCGGCAAACTGCTGGCTTGCGCCGCCCTGAATGAACAGCACCTTGTAGTTTTCGGGGATGTTCATAAGAGTGCGCAGATCGGCCTCCGCTTTTTTTATTATGGCATCATAGCATTTGGCGCGGTGGGACATCTCCATTACCGACATGCCGGTGCCTTCATAATCCAGCATCTGCTCCTGTGCTTTTTTCAGCACCTCAAGGGGCAGCATGGAAGGTCCTGCGCTGAAGTTGTAGTTTCTCATATATTCATCCTCCTGTTAAAAATATATTGCCGCGGGCGTATAAATATCCGTTTTTTAAGTATTCTTTCGTTTCCGAAAAAATAAATCATGCCTTTATTATACACACTTTATCGTAGTAAAGCAAGCGTAAATATGCGAAAATACATGTTTTTTAGCCGCTGCGCACGAAAAAGCCGCCGAACAAGAATAAATAAGCCCAATAAAAATGCGGCCGCCTTTTACTCAAAGCGGCCGTAATATCACAGGAAGTATTTTACCCCGGATTCAAACAGCGGCATATCATAGCTGCCGGGCACATTTACGCACACATCCGCATCTCTGCGCTCCGTGTGCCCCATTTTGCCAAGCACCCGCCCGTCCGGGGATATTATGCCCTCGATCGCGGCAACCGAGCCGTTAAGGTTGCACCGTCCCGAGCCGGAGGCATGTCCCTCAAGATCACAGTACTGCGTTATCACCTGACCGTTGTCAATAAGCCGCGCGAGCATTTCCGGGCTGCACGCAAAGCGTCCCTCACCGTGCGAAAGCGCTACGGAATATACCTCGCCGCTTTTGCACGCGCTCATCCACGGGGAATCCACCGAGCAAACACGCACCCTTGCTATGGCGGAAATATGCCGCCCGATGGTATTGAAGGTAAGCGTCGGGTCCTCCGGGCGCACGGTGTCAATGCGGCCGTAGGGCAGCAGTCCGGTTTTTATAAGAGCCTGAAAGCCGTTGCATATGCCCATTGCCAGCCCGTCCCTATGCTCCAAAAGCTCGCTCACCTGCTCGCGCACGCGGGCGTTTCTAAGCACCGTCGCAATAAACTTGCCGCTGCCGTCCGGCTCATCGCCGCCGGAAAAGCCGCCCGGAAGCATAAGGATATTTGCATCTTTAAGCCGCCGCGCCAGCTCCTCCATAGATTCGTTTATCTGCTCCGCCGTGCGGGAACGAAGCACGAATATATCGCATTGCGCTCCCGCCGCCTCAAAGGCGCGAGCAGTATCCACCTCGCAGTTTGTGCCGGGGAACACCGGAATAAGCACGCGCGGATGCACGATTTTCGGCGCGCGGCACGCCCTCACCGCTCCCGATGCCGCTTTTTTCGGCGCTTCCGCGGGCTTTATATCGCTCACTCCCGGAGTATCGCCGCAATAAACCGGGAATACGCTCTCCAGCGTGCTTAAATATGCCTTTTCCGCCTCGTCAAAGCTCAAATGCTCGCCGCGCAGAATAAGCTCTCCCGGCGCGGTATCGTCGCTGAAGGTGCGCCCTATAAGGGTGCAGCCCAGCTCTGCAAGCTCCGGCGCCTGTGCCTGCACTATAAAGGAGCACAGCGCGGCATCAAACAGCGTGCCATTTTCTCCGGTAAGCTCCGTGCTTACACGGTTGCCCAGTGCCGATATAATGCATGCCGCCGCAGCGCCTCCCTTATCCACGGGAACGGCAGCGTATATTCTTTTTTCGCTCATCAGCCTGTGCAGGCACGCGCAGGACGCCTTTATTGCCTTTGCATCGGGCAGCAGCGCGGAGGAAAGAGGTATGCGCACAAGCCCCAGCAGCGCGTTTTCCTTTTTGAATTCCTGCCCTAACGCAACGCTTGCCCTTCCCGGCACCATGGCAAAATTCACAAGGGTGGGGGGCACATCAAGGTCGTTGAACGAGCCGCTCATGGAATCCTTGCCCCCGATTGCCGGGGTGTTGAAATCCATCTGCGCCCGCACCGAGCCCAGCAGCGCCGCCGCCGGCTTCCCCCAGCGCAGCGGAACATCGCGCAGGCGCTCAAAATATTCCTGTTGCGTAAGCCGCGCCTTGGATATATCCCCTCCGGCGCAGGCCAGCTTAACAAGGGAATGGGCAACGGCAAAGTACGCCCCGTGGAAGGGGGATATGCGGGCAATGCGCGCATCATATCCCCAGCTCATAAAGGTGGCGGTGTCTGTCTGCCCGTGCTCAAGGGGCAGCTTTGCCGCCATGGCGCAGGCGGGCGTCAGCTGATATACGCCGCCCAGCGGCATAAGCACCGTCCCCCGCCCTATGGAGGCATCAAAGCGCTCGATAAGCCCCTTCTGAGAGCATACATTAAGGTCGGAAAGCGCAGCCAGCGCCGCCGGAACCGCACCCCCTGAAAGCGCCGCGCAAACAGCGGGCAGCGGGCCCGCCGCACGCTTAAGCTCCGCCTCATCCGGCGCGGGTATTTCCGCATTTGCGTGCTGAGTTACGCCGTTTGTATCAAGAAAAGCCCTCTCCAGCTCCACCACCGTCTGTCCGCGCCATGTCATGCGCAGCAAACCCGTGTCGGTAACAACCGCAACCGCCGTGGCGTCAAGGTTTTCCTGCGACGCCATTTCTATAAACTTTTCCGCGTCCCCGGCCTCCAGCACCACCGCCATGCGTTCCTGCGACTCGCTTATCGCAAGCTCCGTTCCGTCCAAGCCGTCATATTTTTTCGGTACAAGGTCAAGGTTTATATCCAAGGAATCGCTCAGCTCGCCTATCGCCACGCAAACGCCGCCCGCTCCGAAATCGTTGCAGCGCTTTATAAGGCGGGTGACCTCCGGCTTGCGGAAAAGCCTCTGAAGCTTGCGCTCCGTGGGCGGGTTGCCCTTCTGTACCTCGGCGCCGCAGGAAGTAAGGCTTTCGCCGGTATGCGCCTTGGAGGAGCCCGTCGCGCCGCCGCAGCCGTCCCGCCCCGTAGCGCCGCCAAGCAGCACTATAACATCGCCGGGGGCGGGCCGCTCCCTGCGAATGTTGGCATAGGGAGCCGCGCCTATTACCGCGCCTATCTCCAAACGCTTTGCCACATATCCCTCATCGTATATCTCGCTTACCTGTCCCGTAGCAAGTCCGATCTGATTGCCGTAGGAGGAATATCCCGCCGCGGCGGTAAGAGTAAGCTTGCGCTGGGGCAGCTTGCCCTCAAGGGTTCGGCTCACCGGAGTTCGCGGGTCGCCCGCACCCGTTACACGCATTGCCTGATAAACATAGCTGCGCCCCGAAAGCGGGTCGCGTATCGCGCCGCCCAAACATGTGGCGGCGCCGCCGAAGGGCTCGATCTCGGTGGGGTGATTGTGGGTTTCGTTTTTGAACATTATCACCCAGTCCTCGCTGTGCCCGTCTATATCCGCCTTTATCAGCACGGAGCAGGCGTTTATCTCCTCCGAGGCATCCAGATCCTCAAGGCCGCCCCGGCGCTTTATCTCCTTGGCCGCTATCGTCGCCATATCCATAAGGGTTATGTTCTTATCGCTGCGGTTCTTATAAAGCTCGCCCCGCATGTCAATATACATCTGCCATGCCTCTTTTATGGGCCCGGCGCCTTCTCCCTGCTCTATTTTCACCTCGTCAAGACGGGTAAGAAATGTAGTGTGGCGGCAGTGATCCGACCAATATGTGTCTATCACCTTCAGCTCCGATATATACGGGTCGCGTCCCTTTTTTATAAAATAGTCCCTCACGAATTCAAGGTCCGCCGCCGTCATGGCAAAGCCCATGCTCTTGTGATAGGCCCGTATCTCCTCCCGATTCATTTTGATAAAGTCCTTAACCTCGGCTACCGGCGCGGGCGCGGGCATATCCTGCGCAAGGCTTTCCGTGGGAGCAAGAGAAGCCTCCCGCGCCTCCACGGGGTTTATCGTGTATTTTTTTATTGCCTCCGTATCCTCCGACAGCAGCTCGCCCGAAAGCACATACACCTTTGCGCAGCGCACGCGGGGGGCGGGCTTTCCCGTCAGCAGCGAGCAGCACTGCGCGGCGGAATCGGCACGCTGGTCAAACTGCCCCGGAAGATATTCCACGGCATATACATATTCGTTTGCGCCGGCCTGCATGCACCGGCTGACGGTGTCGGCGTTAGGCTCCGAAAATATTGTGGATATCGCCTTTTCCAGCTCCTCTGCCTCCAGCCCCTCCACATCGTAGCGGTTTATTATGCAAAGGTCGGTAAGCCGGGTTATAAGCAGGTTCTCCCGTATATCCTTAAGCAACGCCTTGGCTTCCACATCAAAGCCCGGACGCTTTTTAACAAAGATTCTCTCAACGCTCATGCCGTTTTCTCCGTTTCTCCGGTACGGACCCTTTCGCATTGCTCGGCCGGATAAGCAATACCCATGCCCGAAAATCCGGGAATATTATCAGTTTTTCTGTATTATAGCATATATACGCTCATTAAAAAAATATAATCCTTCAATTTTTCAATATATTTATTGATTATTCGTGTTTAATGTTCGTGTTTTTTGTGCGGCGCGGACAATCCCGTTCACCGCCTGCCTTCCATGACGGCAAACCGCTTTCGGATAGCCCGTTATGCAATTCCTTCTTTATTATCCTGCAAAACGCACGCAAATATCAAATAAAATCCGCCCGATCCGCAAAAAACAGTTGACATTATGCAAGAATCGTTATATTATACCTGCAACAAACGGCAAGGAAGTCATTTGAGCTTTCCTGCCGTTTTTTTATTTTCTGTATATTCAGGAGGGAAAGAAATGGACACAACAGCAATCGTAGATACATTCTGGGTGCTGCTTGCCGCAATACTCGTGTTCTTTATGAACCTCGGTTTCGCGGCGGTTGAGGCGGGCTTTGCCCGCTCTAAAAACACGGTAAATATTCTGTCCAAGAATTTTATCGTCTTTGCGGTATCGTCACTGGGCTTCCTGCTTCTGGGCTGGGGGCTCATGTTCGGCGGAGATAACCCCTTTATCGGCACAAGCCACCTGTTCATATTGGGCAATGCCGACAATTCCTTCTACGCCGATACGCTTACCCCAAATGTGCCGTTCTGGGGCAAGGTATTCTTTCAGCTGGTTTTCTGCGGCACGGCGGCTACCATAGTTTCCGGAGCAGTGGCGGAAAGAATCAAATACATCTCCTTCATAGTGTTTTCCTTTGTACTCACCCTTGTTATATACCCCATAGTAGGACACTGGATATGGGGCGGCGGCTGGCTGGCACAGCTGGGCTTTAAGGATTTC
>ERZ780167.3364-NODE-3364-length-11530-cov-4.585882_pt1 | contig 11530 bp, 10 predicted proteins | sample MGYA00510982_ERZ780167 | MGnify/ENA primary metagenome ERZ780167 (study PRJEB29588, sample SAMEA2146107) | human gut metagenome | biome: human gut; feature: human-associated habitat; material: faeces | place: Denmark | collected 2008/2010 ... | reverse complement strand
TTGAATTTTTCGGAAATTTTCATTTTTTCGCATTTCGGTTCCGCGTAACGTCTTTAAAAACCGAGAGCCGTCGCAATTATTTTTTGAAATTTTGCCGTTTCAGCTATTGACTTTTATAAGTCTTTGTGTTATTATAGCATTGAAGTTAGCCACGCCTAACCAATAGGTGCGGCTTTAATAAGCCGTTTCAGTTAGCATATGCTAACCACGAATGTGGATATCTTCCGCCGCGGTTGCAATGGAGGCGATGTATTTTGTCGGAGGAAACAATTATCAGCCAATGCTCACCGACGCTTGCCGGCTTAAAAACCGGAAATATGTTTATATATCCTTACAGCACCGCCGAGGAAATGCGGGTTGCCGTAAGGCGGTGGAACAGAGCTTTTTCCGAAAAGGGGCTGCGCGTTCTGCCGCTTAAATACAACGGCCGCAGCGCGCTGATATATCTTTACAGGCCGTCCATGCTGTCAAGGGATCTGCAGAACAAAACGGCATATAATATTCTCACAAAGTGCGGCTACGGCTTTCGCTCACCTGAGACCTGTATCGCGCAGCTTATAAAGCGCATGGCGGACTGCGGAGAATTTCCGCATGAGGTGGGGCTGTTTCTCGGCTATCCGCCAGAGGATGTTGAGGGCTTTATTGAAAATAAGGCGCGCAGCTGTAAATTAACCGGCTACTGGAAGGTATACAGTGATGAGGAAAAGGCAAAAAAAATTTGTACACCTTAAAATATTTTTGGGCATTAAAAGTTCACAAAAAATTTGCAATTAAATTTATATAAATCGCTTGACAATTTTCACATTTCGGTTTACAATAAGCTTGCAAGCCGAAAAAGGAGGTGAACCGGCGGCATGAAAAAGAATGTCTATTCCCTCGTCCTCTCGGAGGATGTGGTGCATGAGATCGATAAGCTGGCCTACCAGCGCGGCACCAACCGCAGCAATATGGTCAACCAGATCTTGGCCGAATACGCCAGTCTTATCACCCCGGAAAAGCGCATGAGTCACCTCCTTGCGGAGGTCCGCCGCCATTTCGAATCCGCCGCGGGCTTCCAGCTGCCGGAGGCCGCCTCCGCCGGGATGATGAATCTCCGGACGGCCCTGCGCTATAAGTACAATCCCACCGTCCGTTACAGCCTGGAGCTTTCCCGGGATAATCAATCCATCGGCACCCTCCGGGTCTCGCTGCGGACGCAGAATACCCAGCTCATCATGGCCATGGTCAATTTTTACGGCCTGTGGGATACCGTGGAAACGGTTTTCCTGGGCCGGCAGCAAAGCCTGGTGGATGGCGAACGCTATCTCCGGGTTTTGATGCTGCAAAGCCCCACCCCCCAAAGCCTGCTGCTGGGCAGCGAAGCTCTCGGCGAGCTCATCGCCGATTATATTTCCACCTTCGATGCAGCCCTCAAGCTGTATTTTTCGGAACCGGAGCCGGATTCCCGCGAAACAAAAGCGAAGATCGAACGGCTGTACCGGGAATACTTTGAGCGGCGGAATGTCGCCGTATAAAACAAGCAAATTTACCATGTGAGGAGGATGTTTTATGAACCTCAACCAATTCACCCAAAAAAGTGTAGAAGCTGTGCAGGCCGCCCAGCAGATGGCCTCCGCCCGGCAGAATCAGCAGATCGAGCAGGAGCACCTGCTGCTTGCCCTGCTGGAGCAGAAAGAGGGGCTCATCCCCCAGCTGATGCAGAAGGCCGGTGTGGAACCCGCCGCCCTGCGGCAGAAGCTTACCGCCGCGGTGGAGCGTCTGCCCCAGGTTTCCGGCAGCGGCGCCGGGCAGATGTACCTCTCCCGCGACCTGGAGCAGGCCCTGAACGAGGCCGAAAAGATCGCCCGTGAGATGCACGATGAGTACACCTCCGTGGAGCACCTGATGCTCGGCCTCTTTGAGAAAACCGATGACACCCTGCGCGCCCTGTTCCGGGAAGCGGGGCTCACCAAGGAAAAATTTATGGCGGCGCTGCGGCAGGTGCGGGGCAACCGTACCGTCACCAGCGATACCCCGGAAGAAACCTACGATGTGCTGAAAAAATACGGCCGCGACCTGACCGAGGCTGCACGCGCCCAGAAGCTCGATCCCGTCATCGGGCGGGATGAGGAGATCCGCAATGTCATCCGCATCCTTTCCCGCAAGAGCAAGAACAACCCCTGCCTCATCGGTGAACCCGGCGTAGGTAAAACCGCCATTGCCGAAGGGCTGGCCCTGCGGATCGTGGCCGGGGATGTACCGGAAAACCTGAAGGATAAGACCCTGTTCTCGCTGGATATGGGCTCCCTGGTGGCCGGCGCCAAATTCCGCGGCGAGTTTGAGGAACGGCTGAAGGCCGTGCTGAACGAGGTGCAGCAGAGCGATGGCAAGATCATCCTCTTCATCGATGAGCTGCATACCATCGTCGGTGCCGGCAAGACCGACGGCGCCATGGATGCCGGCAACCTGTTAAAGCCCATGCTGGCCCGCGGCGAGCTGCACTGCATCGGCGCCACCACCCTGAACGAGTATCGCAAGTACATTGAGAAGGATGCCGCCCTGGAACGCCGTTTCCAGCCCGTTATGGTAGCCGAGCCCACCGTGGAGGATACCATTGCCATTCTGCGTGGCTTGAAGGAGCGGTACGAGGTCTACCACGGCGTGAAAATTCAGGACGCCGCCCTCATCGCCGCCGCCACCCTTTCCAACCGCTACATCACCGACCGTTTCCTGCCGGATAAGGCCATTGACCTGGTGGATGAGGCCTGCGCTCTCATCAAGACCGAAATGAATTCGATGCCCACCGAAATGGATGAGCTGCGGCACCGCATCATGCAGCTGGAAATTGAGGAAGCCGCCATGAAGAAGGAGACCGACAAGCTGACCCAGGCGCACCTGGCAGAGGTACAGAAAGAGCTGGCCGAGCTGCGGGAGCAGTTTAACGGCATGAAGGCCCGCTGGGAAAACGAGAAGCAGTCCATCGGCAAGGTGCAGAACCTGCGGCAGGAGATCGAGAAGATCAATGCCGAGATAGAGATGGCGCAGAACCGCTACGACCTGAACAAGGCCGCCGAGCTGAAATACGGCAAACTGCCCCAGCTGCAAAAGGAGCTGGAGGAGGCCGAAAAGACAAGCGAGACCGAGGAGAAGGAGGACACCCTGCTGCGTGACAAGGTCACCGAGGAGGAGATCTCCCGCATTGTGGCCCGCTGGACCGGTATCCCGGTGGCCAAGCTGATGGAGGGTGAGCGTGAAAAGCTCCTGCACCTGGAGGATATCCTGCACCGCCGTGTTATTGGCCAGGATGAAGCCGTGACCAAGGTTTCCGATGCCATCCTGCGCAGCCGGGCCGGCATCCGGGACCCCAAGCGTCCCATCGGCTCGTTCCTGTTCCTGGGGCCCACCGGCGTCGGCAAGACCGAGCTGGCCAAGGCCCTGGCCGAGGCGCTCTTTGACGATGAGCACAACATTGTCCGGATCGATATGAGTGAGTACATGGAGAAGTACTCGGTCAGCCGCCTGATCGGCGCGCCTCCCGGATATGTTGGCTACGAGGAGGGCGGTCAGCTGACCGAAGCGGTTCGCCGCCGTCCCTACTCTGTTGTACTGTTTGATGAGGTGGAAAAGGCCCACCCCGATGTGTTCAATGTGCTGCTTCAGGTACTGGATGACGGCCGGATCACCGACAGTCAGGGCCGCACCGTGGACTTTAAGAACACCATCATCATCCTGACCTCCAACCTGGGCTCCGACCTCATTCTGGAGGGCATCGGCGAAAACGGCGAGATCAGCGAGGAGGCCCGCGACGGCGTGACCCAGCTGCTGCGCCGCAGCTTCCGTCCGGAGTTCCTGAACCGGCTGGATGAGATCGTCTTCTATAAGCCCCTCACCAAGGAAAACATCCGCGGCATTGTGGATCTGCTGGTGGCAGACCTGCAGAAGCGGATGGCCCAGCGGCAGCTGACCGTCACCCTGACCGATGCCGCCAAGGATTATCTGATCGCCAAGGGGTACGACCCCATTTACGGTGCGCGGCCGCTCAAGCGGCTGCTCCAGACCGAGGTGGAGACACTGCTGGCCCGGTGGATCATTGCTGAGGACCCCGCCCCCGAGACTGCCATTACGGTGGACTATGACGGCGAAAAGCTGGTGGCTATGTAACAAAAATGGATAGCGGCTGCCCCGGGCGGCCGGAGAGATCGAGGTACGGCAAGGAGCGGCGGAAGGAAGGCTTTTGCCCGGCGAAGACGGGCTGATGCCTTGCGACGCCAGCGACACCGCCGGAACCGATCTATCCGGTTGCCGGGGCGGCCGCGAAAAGATAAAACAAGAAGCAAAGGAGCCTGTGACCATGAGAACGAAGCAGTTCAAAGCCGAAAGCAAAAAGCTGCTGGATATGATGATCAATTCCATTTACACCCACAAGGAGATCTTCCTGCGGGAGCTTATCAGCAATGCCAGCGATGCCATTGATAAGCTGTATTTCCGCTCGCTGACCGATGACAGCATTCCCCTTTCCCGCGGCGACTACAAGATCGCCCTGGCGGTGGATAAGGAAAACCGGCTGCTTTCCATCACCGATAACGGCTGCGGCATGACCGCCGAGGAGCTGGAAAAGAACCTGGGCACCATCGCCAAGAGCGGCAGTCTGGACTTTAAGCGGGAAAACGAGACCGGCGAGGATGTGGAAGTCATCGGGCAGTTCGGCGTGGGATTCTATTCCGCCTTTATGGTGGCCGACCATGTAACGGTGGAAAGCCGCGCCTGGGGCGAGGAAACCGGCAGCCGGTGGGAATCCAGCGGCGCCGAGGGCTACACCATAGAGCCCTGCGAAATGGACTGGAGGGGCACCCGCGTCACCCTGCACTTGAAGGACGACACCGAGGACGAGAAATACAGCGAATTCCTGGAGGAATACCGCCTTTCCGAGCTGGTGAAGAAATATTCCGACTATATCCGCTACCCCATCACCCTGCTGATGCCGCAGTACCGCCCCAAGGCGGTGCCGGAGGGCGAGGAAGCCCCCGAAAAGCCGGAGTATGAAACGGTGTGGGAAGAAACCACTCTAAACAGCATGATCCCGCTGTGGCGCAAGCAAAAGAGCGAAGTAAAGCCGGAAGAGTACAACGACTTCTATAAGAACAAATTCTACGACTATGAAGACCCGGCGGTGGTGATCCATACCCGGACGGAGGGCAACGCCACCTTTAACGCCCTGCTGTTTATCCCCAGCCATGCCCCGATGAACTACTACTCCACCAGCTATGAGAAGGGCTTGCAGCTTTATTCCCGCGGCGTGCTTATTATGGAAAAGTGTGCCGACCTGCTGCCGGACTATTTCAGCTTTGTGCGGGGCCTGGTAGACAGCGAGGATCTTTCCCTGAACATCAGCCGGGAGATGCTGCAGCATGACCGGCAGCTGCAGCTCATTGAACGGGCGCTGGAGCGGCGCATTAAAGGCGAGCTGGAGAAGCTACTGGAAAACGACCGTGAGAAATATGAGGCGCTGTGGAAGGAATTTGGCACGCAGCTGACCTACGGCCTGTGCATGGACTACGGCATGCACAAGGACACCCTGCAGGATCTGCAGCTGTTCTATTCCTCCACCGAAAAGAAGCTGACGACCCTGAAGGAATATGTGGGCCGTATGAAGGAGGGCCAGGAGGCCATCTACTACGGCTGCGGCCGCACGGTAGAGGCAATAGACGCTCTGCCGCAGGCCGACCAGATAAAAGAAGCCGGCTACGAGATGCTGTATATGACCGGGCAGGTGGATGAATTTTCCATCAAGACGCTGCGGGAGTATGACGGCAAGAAGTTCCTTAATATCCGCACCGATGAGATCGATCTTTCCACCGATGAGCAGAAGAAGGCGCTGGCCGAGGAAAATGAGGCGGCTGCTGATCTCTTTGCGGCGATGAAGGAGGCGCTGGGCGAAAAGGTACATGCCGTGCGCTTTACCGACAAGCTGAAATCCCACCCGGTATGTCTTTCCACCGAGGGCGGGCTTTCGATGGAGATGGAGCAGACGCTGAACGCCATGCCGGGGCGGGAGAATCGCTTTAAGGCGGATGTGGTGCTGGAATTGAACCCCGACCATCCGGTAACGGCCAAGCTGAAGGAATACGCCGTGACCGACAAGGAAAAGCTGGCAGACTACGCAAAGCTGCTGTATGCCGAGGGATGTCTCATCGGCGGCGTGCCAATAGAGGAGCCGGCCGAGCTGTGCCGGCTGATCACCGGGCTGATGGAGCAGTAAGGCGAGGCTGAAAAGCCGGCGAAGCCGCGGGGACGGCCGGCAGGCCGTCACGGCGCGAAGCGCCGCCCTGCGGGGCCGTATCCTGCGGCGGGCAGGAATCGGCGAGGAAGCGAAAAGGAGGCTGGGCCCATGCAGATCACGATACGAGGATATGAAAGCCGGGACCTGCCGCTGATGGTAGCCATCTGGAATGAGGTAGTGGAGGACGGGATTGCCTTCCCGCAGGAGGAGCTGCTGACCGAGGAAAGCGGCAGAGAGTTTTTTGCCGGGCAGAGCTGGTGCGGTGTGGCGGAGGACGAAGCCGGAAAGGTGCTGGGGCTTTACATTCTGCACCCTAACAATGTGGGGCGCTGCGGGCACATTTGCAACGCGAGCTACGCGGTAAGTAAAAAGGCCCGTGGGCTGCACATTGGCGAAAAGCTGGTGCTGGACTGCCTGAAGGAGGGCAAAAAGCATGGCTTTGGGGTACTGCAGTTTAATGCCGTAGTAGCCACCAACCTGCACGCCCGGCACCTCTACGAGCGGCTGGGCTTTATCCAGCTGGGTACCATTCCCAAGGGCTTCCGGATGAAGGACGGGCACTATGAGGATATCTGTCCCTACTACAAAGAGCTGTAAAAGAAAAGGCTGCTCCCTGCGCGGGGGCGGCTTTTTGCGGTTTGGGGAGGAACTGGCGACAGAGGCCAAGGCGGCGCAGCCGGGCGGGGTTTTGCCCCGCCCACACCGGCCCAAAGGGCTGGGAGCGCGCCCGCAGGGCGCGCGGCTGCGCCGCTCCTGCCCCATGAACAGAGTGTAAAATCTGCGGCAGCCGCCCACCCCCACCCTGCTGTCCCCTTTCCTTTTTCGGCGGGGTGTGGTATACTGGAAAAAGAAAATCGAAAGGGGAAGCGCATTTATGAAACTGAGCTTTTGGGGGGCGGCCCGGGTAGTGACTGGCAGCTGCCACCGTTTGACCGCCTGCAGCAAGAATATTCTCATCGACTGCGGCCTGCAGCAGGGCGGCGATGTATACAATGAAAACGAGCTGTTCTTTGACGCGACAGCGATAGACGCGGTATGTGTGACCCATGCCCACACCGACCACAGCGGGCGGCTGCCGCTGATGGTGAAAAACGGCTACAAGGGGCCTATCTACGCGACACGGGCAACCTGCGACCTCTTAAAGATCATGCTGCTGGACAGCGCCCGGATACAGGAAAGCGATGCCCAGTGGAAAGCAAAGAAAAATAAACGCAGCGGCGACCCGACCGAGGACGCTCTTTACACGGTGCAGGATGCCACCGATACCCTGGAGCTGCTGGTGCCGGTAAGCTACGGCGACCATGTGGAGCTTTTCCCGGGAATTGCGGCGGACTGGTATGACGCCGGGCACCTGCTGGGGTCGGCGGCGATCCGCTTTACGGTGACGGAGGGGGCCGAGACCCGTACCGTCATCTTCTCCGGGGATATCGGCAATGTGGATAAGCCTATTATCCGGGACCCGCAGCCGGTGCCCCCGGCCGACTATGTGGTGATGGAATCCACCTATGGCGACCGGCTACATGAGACCGGTGAGGATGTGCCCAAGGATCTTTCCGAGATCATAGACCGGACACTGGCCCGGGGTGGCAATGTGGTGATCCCCTCCTTTGCGGTGGGGCGCACCCAGGAGCTGCTGTATCACATCCGTGAGATCAAGGCGCGGGGGCTGGTGGAATCGAACCCCAACTTTACGGTATATGTGGATAGCCCGCTGGCACTGGAGGCCACCCAGATTTACGACGGCGACCTGACCGGCTATGCCGACGAGGAGACCATAGAGCTGCTGAAAAACGGCTTTAAGCCCATCAGTTTCCCCGGGCTGAAGCTTTCCCGCACCTCGCAGGAATCCATGGCACTGAACACCGACCCGACCCCCAAGGTCATCATTGCCTCCAGCGGCATGTGCGAGGCCGGACGCATCCGGCACCACCTGAAGCACAACCTGTGGCGGCCGGAATGTTCCATCGTCTTTGTGGGATACCAGAGTGAGGGAACGATGGGACGGCAGCTGCTGGATGGTCTTACCTCGATTAAGCTCTTTGGAGAGAAGATCGCTGTGCGGGCGGAAATCTGCTCCTTTAAGTTCATGTCCAGCCACGCGGATAAAAACGGACTCATCCACTGGCTGGAGATGCAGGGACAGAAGCCCAAGAAGGTCTTTATTGTGCACGGCGAGGAAACTGCGGCGCTGAGCTTCTGCGAAACGCTGCAGGGGCTGGGCTACACGGCCGAGGTGCCGCTCTTTGAATCGGAGTACAGCCTGATGGACGGCGCATGCCTGGCCAAGGGACGAGACTTCCCGCGGGACAAGGAGAAGAAGGCCGGTTTTGTCAGCGAGATGTTCCGCCGGCTGCTGGCGGCAGTGGAACGGCTTACCGGCATTGCGAGCGGCTACAAACAGGGCGCCAACCGCGATGTGGCCCGCTTTGCGGACGAGGTGGAGGAGCTGTGCCGCCGCTGGGAAAAGTGATCCCAAATCCAAACGATATAAAAAAATCCGGCCTGCGGAAACACCGTGGGTCGGATTTTTTTTGATTCTATTGGGCTACCATGCGGTAAAAAAGGCCCTCGCCGAGAGAGGTGGTTTGGCGGAGGGGTTCCCCGACGATGCGAAAGCCGGCCTTTTGGTAGCAGCGGACAGCGCGGGTATTCCAGGTACGCACCTCCAGATAAAGGGGCTTGCCGGGAAACAAGCGCCGCGAAAGCGTGCAGGCGATTTCGGTCATCTGCCGGCCATAGCCTTTGCCGCAATGGGCCGGTGCAACGCCGATGCCGAAGAAGACTTCGGTTTCCTCCTCGTACAGATTGATAAAGCCAACCAGTTCTTCCCCTGCGTAAAAGGAATAGAAATGATTGAGCGGATTGGCAAAGCCAAAGCCTTTTTTCTTTTGCTCCGCATAAGGTGTGGCATTGTAGATTGCATACTCACCTTCATATTCCCAGGCGGTGATACGGTATTTTTCTGCTTCAGTTGTTTGGTGATAAGTAAGCATTCATTCTCCTTACGGTGTAATGGGGCAGCCCGCAGGGCCGCAGCGAAGCTGCGGGGCCGGTTCCGAGCGAAGCGAGGAACGGCACGATGCGAAGCATCGCCTGCGGGCCGTACCCCAGGCAATGCAGCGATTAGAAAAGGGCGGGAATCTGGCGCAGGTCGGTAACGGTATCATCTACCCCGGTGGGAGCGGCGGGGGCCCCGGGGCGGCGGTAGTAGCAGGTTTTCATGCCGTATTGCAGGCCACCGGCAATATCGGACGAGAGAGAGTCCCCGATGATGAGGGTTTCCTGCGGGAGGATGGGGACGGAGCGATTTTCGTTCAGCTCGCGGAAGGCGTAATCGAAGAAGGCTGGGGCGGGCTTGGCGGCGCCAGCATGCTCCGAAATGAAGAAATAATCAAAATACGGCTTCATACCGCCGATCTCCAGCCGGTGGAGCTGCTGTTCGTAGGGGCCGTTGCTGGCGACACACAGGAGTGCGCGGCCGGAAAGGCTTTGCAGGAGCTCTATGGCACCGGGGACTGGGATGGCGCTCTCGTGCAGGGCGGCACGGAAGTAATGTTCAAAGGCGGGGCCATCAAAATGGATGCCTAGGGCGGCAAAAACATTGTTCCAGCGGATTTTTTGAAGCTCGGCGAAGGTGAGTGTACCCTCCTCGATCTGCCGCCAGAGCTTATTATTTTCGGCGGTGAAGGTATGGTACATCTCCGGGCGGTAGGCGGGCAGGCCAAAATGGGCAAAGCCCTGCTCCATGGTGGTGCGGACATAGGCATCAAAATCCAGCAGGGTGTTATCGATATCAATGAAGATGGCTTTCATGAGGTCCTCCGTGAATACTATGATGGAAAGAAAGCCCCGGTTTGACGCCGGGGCCTTTTTGCTGATAGTTACTGACGGTAGGTTTGCAGGAATTCACCGACATCGGTCATGGCGCGGGCGAGGTCCTTCGCTTCCGGCAGCATGACGACCCGGAAGTGATCGGGCTGAGGCCAATCGAAGCCGCTACCGGGCACCAGCAGGATGTGTTTTTCGTGCAGGAGATCCATAGCGAACTTTTTATCATCGGTGATGGGGCACTTTTTGAGATCGATGCGGGGGAAAATGTAGAAGGCGGCGGTATTTTTGACCACCGAGAGGCAATCGAACCGGCGGATGGCCTGAACGGCGGCTTCCCGCTGCTCATAAAGGCGGCCGCCGGGGATGAGCAGCTCACGGGTGCTTTGTTCATCCTGCAGGGCGGCAGGAATGACCAACTGCGTGAGGGCATTACCGCACAGGCGCATACTGGTGAGCGCCACCATGCCGGCGATAAAATCTTTGGTCACCTCGCGAGGGCCGGAAACAGCCAGCCAGCCGCAGCGGAAGCCGCAGATCATGTGGCTTTTGGAAAGGCCGTTGAAGGTGAGGACCGGGAGATCCGGGCAGAGGGCAGCGGTGGAGACATGCTCCTTGCCGTCCATGACCAGGCGGTCGTAGATCTCATCCGAGAGGAGGATAAGTTCCTTTTCCCTGGCGATCGCCACAATCTGCTCCAGCAGTTCGCGGGGGTACAGCGCGCCAGTGGGGTTATTGGGATTGATGATGAGGATGGCACGGGTGCGGGAGGTGATCTTCCGGCGAATGTCCTCGACATCGGGGTACCAGTCGGAGGCTTCATCGCAGGTGTAGAACACCGGCTTGGCCCCGGCGATGAGGGTGACATTGGTCCACAGGGAGTAGCTGGGACTGGGGAGCAGGATCTCATCACCGTAATTGAGCAGGGTGGTGATGGCGAACTGAGCCATCTCGCTGACGCCATTGCCGACGAAGATATCATCGGGGGTGAGGCCCTGGATGCCCTTGCCGGTTTCGTACTCCAGAATGGCCTGACGGGCGGCGGGCATGCCGCGGAAATCGCAGTAGCCAACGGCCTTATCGGCATTCTCCAGCAGGGCGTGGCGCACGCTGGGGGGCATGGTAAAGCCGAAGGTGGCAGGATTGCCGGTATTGAGGCGCAGGACGGGGGTTCCCTCCGCGATCATTTTCATGGCCTCCACATAGACGGGGCCGCGGATATCGGAATGGACCTGCGAGAGTTTTTCGGAACGGATGATGGGCTGCATAGCAAAGCCTCCTTGCTGTGGAGTAACGGAAAATAAAAATTATAGGCTATTATATCACTTTGGGACAAGAAATACAATGCGTGGATGGTTTATTCTATGAAAAAGCGGGGTGGTGGGTGCGGAGGGCCTGGGCGCTATGGAGAGGGGCGGAATCCCGGCAGGGGGCGGGCCCGCA
>ERZ780167.3352-NODE-3352-length-11557-cov-8.796296_pt1 | contig 11557 bp, 13 predicted proteins | sample MGYA00510982_ERZ780167 | MGnify/ENA primary metagenome ERZ780167 (study PRJEB29588, sample SAMEA2146107) | human gut metagenome | biome: human gut; feature: human-associated habitat; material: faeces | place: Denmark | collected 2008/2010 ... | reverse complement strand
CGATTATGAAGTTAGAAGCGGTTGTTGGCTAGCCGCGGGATTATTTGGCGCTTACCCAGTAAGAAGATTAAGGCGGTATTTAAGGCTAGAATGAGAGACGAAAAATGTGTCAGTGGTGCTGTTCCTTATGGATATTACAGAAAGCCTGAGGATAAGCAGACTTTGTATGTTGATGAATTATCCGCTTCGGTTGTCAGACGCATTTTTCAGTTTGCTTGCAAGGGAATGGGAGCAACTGCAATAGCAGATGGTTTACCAAATCGTTGTTTGGCGATTTGGTAAATCCCAATAAATTAATTTTATAGGGAACAGAAAATTTGAATTTGATAAAGGAGTGCGATTGCATGAAAAAAGGTGTCATTCTGAAAGTTATTAGTATTGCTTTTGTCCTCATAACCATTTTTGCAATCGCCTGTGCTATTACAGGCACAGGAAGTGGCTTCTTGGATTTGAGCAATGTTGCGAGAGCTGTATGCATCGGAATTGCTATAATCTGTGGTATTCTTGCATTTATAACTTGGAAATGCTCTAAGTCAAAAGCGTGACCAATTCAAGTTTGTCTGATTCACACACAATTTAATAACAAATTTACATAGCACTTTAGCCAAATGGTTAAGGTGCTATTTTTTTACCACAAAAGGAGGAACGAAATGTCATATAAATTAGTAATTGCTGAGAAGCCTTCGGTGGCACAGTCCATTGCAAAGGTAATCGGTGCAGATAAGAGAGAGGACGGCTATCTGGAGGGCAATGGTTATATTGTCAGCTGGTGTGTGGGACATCTGGTGGAACTTGCATCACCGGGGTCCTATGATGAAAAATATGAAAAGTGGAGATATGAGGATCTTCCAATCCTGCCATCGGAATGGAATTACCAGATTGCAGAAGCAACCCGAAAGCAGTTCGGAATTCTGAAAAAACTGATGGAAAGAGAGGATGTAACCGGATTAGTGGAAGCCACTGATGCCGGACGAGAGGGAGAGCTGATCTTCCGGCTTGTATATGATCAGGCAAAATGCAAAAAGCCATTCGAGCGCTTATGGATTTCTTCAATGGAAGACCAGGCGATTTCGGATGGCTTTTCTCATCTGAAAAATGGCAGGGAATATGATGATCTCTACCTGGCGGCACTATGCAGGGAGCGGGCGGACTGGATTGTGGGAATGAATGCAACCAGGTTATTTTCAACTCTGTATGGTCAGACATTGAATGTTGGAAGAGTTATGACCCCGACGCTTGCCATGATCGTACAGAGAGAGGCAGAGATTGATGGCTTTAAGCCGGAACCAATTTACAGACTGTCCATCAGCTGCGGAGGCATTACGGCATTATCAGATCGTTTCGAGAAGAAACAGGATGCAGAGAATATCCTGAATGTGCTGAAAGAACAGAAGGCCGCACAGGTGACAAAGATTGATCCGGCAGATAAGCAGGAAAAGGCACCACAGCTCTACAGCCTTACTGCGTTGCAGAGAGATGCCAACCGTTTTCTGGGATTCACGGCACAGCAGACACTTGATTATACACAGAGTCTTTATGAGAAGAAACTGGTAACCTATCCGAGAACAGACAGCCGTTTTCTCACAGAAGATATGGAAAGCATGATTCCTGATCTGGCAGGAAAGATGGCTGCAAAATTTGGATATACCAGAAAAATGGTGGTTCATCCGAAACAGGTAATCAACAACAGCAAGGTCAGTGATCACCATGCAATCATTCCTACGGTCAATGTGGCAGATACAGAGTTTGGAGAACTGCAATCTGGGGAACAGAAGGTGTTGAGCCTGATTACAGCCAGACTGTTATCTGCTCTGGGAGATCCGGCAGTGAGAAATGAAGTGGATGTGGAATTTACCTGTGCAGATACAGTATTCAGGGCAAAGGCAAAGAACATCAGGGAAAAGGGATGGAGAGAGATTCAGGAATGGATCATAGGAAGCAGCGCAGAAAGCACAGATTCTGAAGATGATAAGAAAGAAAAAAGTGAGAATGCTGATATGCTGGCCTGCATTGCAACTCTGACCAATGGAAGGTCTTATCCATTACAGAATCCTAAGATGGAAGAAGGAAAGACCACCCCTAAGAAGCACTTTACAGAAGACAGCTTATTGTCTGCAATGGAGAGAGCCGGAGCGGATGAGATGCCGGATGAAGTGGAGAGGAAAGGAATCGGAACCTCCGCAACCAGGGCAGCTACGATTGAGAAGCTGGTCCGTATCGGATTTGTGGAACGTAAAGGAAACAAAAAGACAAAGTACCTTCTTCCGACACATAAGGGAGTTGCACTGATCACGGTCATGCCGGAGCAGATCCAGTCCCCATCCATGACAGCAGAATGGGAGCAGAAACTTCTGGATGTTGAGAAGGGAGCATTCCGGGATGCAGAGTTTATGAACGAAATCGAAGGGATGATCACGGAACTGGTCAGAACCTATAAGATCATCGAAGATGCAGAAGTGCTCATGCATCCGGTACTGGAAGAAATCGGAACATGCCCTTGCTGTGGCAGGCATGTAGTCGAGAGGCAGAAAGGATATTCCTGTGAGAACAGGCAGTGTAATTTTGTGCTGTGGAAGCAGAACCGATTCTTTGAAGCTCTTGGCAAAAAGATGACCAAGCCTGTGGCTATAAAACTTCTTTCTGATGGAAAAGTGGCACTGAAAGGCTGTAAGTCAAAGAAGACCGGAAAGACCTATGATACAACGGTCATCATGACAGTGGATGAGAAACAGAGAGCAGTATTTGAACTGAATTTTGAGAAGGGAGCAGACAAATATGGAAAAAGCAAAAACAAGAAAGATTAAAAAGTGGGATGAAGTACACGGAGAGCACGAGGTGGAAGTATCGGACAATACCGGAGGATGTGAGCCGGAAGAGGTGGCTGGAGCTAGCCCTTCCATCAGCAGAAATCTGATGAGGAGCATCGAGGATATGGTGGAGCAGAACGACAACAGCTTTGATGGGGTGAGCAATAATGTGAAAGTGGAACCGGCAGCAGGCACTTTGGAAATTGTACCGGATGATAAAAAATGGGCATGCGGACGAAAAGTTGGACTGTGTAATGCCTGACATGTTATGAGGTACACACAAGAACAAATATCGACAGCACTTGTATTACTAAAAGCGACAGGATCCCCAGACAAAGTTGTCCAAACCTTAGGGTATCCATCTGCACCAATGCTTTATCATTGGCGTAAAAAGTATCCTGAATATTACGATGTTCCAAATCAAAAGCATTGGAGACAAGCTCCAACAGAATTGAAACATGACGTAATTAAACGTTGCCTTATTAAGGGCGAGCCTGTAAAATTAGTGGCAGAAGAAATCGGATACACACCTTCCTTGATATATAAATGGATTAGGGAGTATCGGGAGAAGGGATGTTTTCAACCCATGAAAAAAACTACTGCCAACATTAATGTAAATCCAAACGATATCACATCTGCGGAAGATATCAATGAGCTTAAAGCTCAGATGCTTGATATGCAGATGGAAATAGATATTCTTAAAGAAACAATCAATGTATTAAAAAAAGACCCCGGCATCGATCAGACAGCTCTCTCAAATCGGGAGAAGGCAGTGATAATCGATGCCCTGAAAAATAAGTATTCACTGCCGGATCTTCTAAAAAAACTAAACCTTGCAAAAAGTAGCTATTATTATCAAGAAAAAACCATTTATGCAGAGGATAAATACTCCAATCTTCGCAAAAGAATCATACAACTGTTTCATGAAAATCGTGATATATTTGGTTATCGGAGAATTCATATGCTGCTTCATCGTGAGGGTATAAAAGTTTCTGAAAAAGTGGTTCGTCGTATTATGAAGCAGGAAAAACTAATTATCAGACGAAAACGCAGACAGAAATATAACTCCTATAAAGGTGAAATAACACCTGCGGTGGAGAATGTTATAGCTAGAGATTTCCATGCTACAAAACCGAATCAAAAATGGCTTACTGATATCACAGAGTTTTCTATCAAAGCAGGAAAAATATATCTTTCGCCGATAATTGACTGCCTTGATGGTATGCCGGTGAGTTGGACTATAGGCACTTCTCCGAACGCAGAACTTGCCAACACCATGTTAAGGAATGCTATTGCTACACTTAAACCAAACGAAAAACCTATCGTACATTCTGACAGGGGATGCCATTATCGTTGGCCAGAATGGATACAGATAATGGAAGAAGCAAACCTTACACGATCCATGTCCAAGAAAGGTTGTTCTCCTGATAACTCTGCATGTGAGGGATTCTTTGGGCACCTCAAAACAGAAATGTTCTATGGACATGACTGGGATGAATATAGCATTGAAGAATTTATCCAGGAGATAAATGGCTATATGGGTTGGTATTGCAAAGATAGAATTAAATCAACACTCGGAGGACTTAGTCCTCTAGATTATAGAAGGAGTATAGGCATAGCGGTCTAAAAAAATGTCCGCATGCCCAATCCGTATTGGAAAAATTAAAGGAACAGAGGAAACAGATGAAGTTCCCTGTGCCTGTTTCTGATAGAAAGCCGGTTCCGGGATGTTGTTTTGAAAGAGAGTTCCAGGGATGGTAACAAGATCAAAACGAATTGAGCTGAGAGTGACCGCAGATGAACTCAGGCAGATTCATGAGCGTATGCAGGAGGCTGGTATTTCCAGTCTCACTGCATATATGATCAGGATGGCACTTCACGGATATGTCATTGTGATGGATCTTTCTGACTTAAAAGAAGTCCTTCGTCTTTTACAGATATCCGGAAATAATCTGAATCAGTATGCAAAAAAGGCAAACGAAACAGGCAGCATTTATCATGAGGATATCGAAGAACTGAGAACAAATCAGAAAGAGATTTTGCAGGAAATGAGAAAAGTGCTGGACAGACTGACAGCAATTATGTAAGGCAGGTGAGAAGATGGCGGCAACAAAACTGATAGCAATGCACCAGAATAAAGGCCGGAGTGTGATGCGGTGTCTGAAGGACAGGACCGATTATGCCATGAATGGAGAAAAAACGGATGAGGGAAAATATATTTCATCTTATCAATGTAATCCGGAGCTGGTTGATCTGGAATTTGCTCAGGCAAAAAAGGAATATCTGCATAAGACATGGCGGCAGCCTAAGGGAGATGTGATTGCATATCAGATCCGCCAGTCCTTCAAGCCGGGAGAGATTACACCGGAGGAAGCAAACGAAGTCGGATATGAAACCGGTATGAGATTCACAAAAGGGAAGCACGCATTTATTGTAGCGACTCATGTGGACCGAGCACATATTCATAACCATATCATTTTCAATTCCACCAATCTGGAGTGCGACCGGAAGTTCCGGGATTTCTGGTTTTCCGGAATAGCATTGCAGAGACTCAGCGACATTATCTGTCTGGAGCATGGACTTTCTGTTATTCCAAAGGTAAAGCCGAGTGAGAGACAGCGGAGAACAAAGTACCCGGAACGTGTGAGCATAAGGGATGTCATCCGGGAAGATATTCTGAAATGCCTGGATCAGAAACCGGCAGATTTTGAAGAACTTCTGAAACTTCTACAGGCAGAAGGATACGAAATCAAGCGTGGCAAGCATACCGCAGTCTGTGGAAAAGAGCAGAAACGTTTCATCCGGTTCCGTTCACTTGGAGAGACTTTTACAGAAGAAAATCTGAAAAAAGTGATTGCCGGAGAGAAAGAGCCTCCTGAAAAAAATGAAAAAGTACCGGAACGGAAAGAAGCAAAACCCGAAAAGCGTAAGTTTGATATGGTAGTTGATATTCAGGAAAAAATGGCACAGGGAAAGAGCGGAGGATATGTCCGGTGGGCAAAAAAATATAATGTGAAACAGTTTGCGGAGTCCATCTTGTTTTTACAACAGCATGATATTCACGATAAGGAAACGCTGGATGCATTGGTGGACGGGAGTTCTGCAAAATACCATGAACTGATGAAAAGCATCAAAGATGCAGAGGAGAAAATGGCAGCAAATAAAGTCCTCAAGACTCACATTATCAATTATGCCAAGACCAGAGAAACTTACATTGCCTATCGAAAATCAGGGTATAGTAAGAAATTTTACGAGGCACACCGGGATGAAATCACTCTTCACAAGGCGGCAAAGGAGGCATTTGCAAAACTGCCGGATGGAAAAATTCCGAAGGTAAAGGATCTGAATGAGGAATTTGCAAGAATGCTTTCCGAGAAAAAGGCAGCTTACAGTGAATACAAAAAAATAAAAAAAGAGATGCGGGATTATCAGATAGCGAAGCAAAATGTGGAATCCTTCTATGCTGCTCAGCAGAGCTGGGACATAGAGGAAGACATGAAAAAGAAACGGCAGCAGGAAAGATAAGCATGCGGGCAATCATCAAAAATATAAATTGGAGGTTGCCCTCTTTTTTATATTCCGGCAGAGCAGAAATGTATCAGCACTCACAAAGTGAGGGCGCAGCTTGGCATCGAAGATGACATTCTAAGGGGATTGGGGATGTGCCTCCAACAAGCAAAACGCGCTCGTGTACGTACGAGGGCACTGCTTGCTAACTTGCGAAACAACAATTATAATTAAAACGTAAGTTCGTATTGCTGGAAAAGTGGAGGAATTTTATGAATGATGAAATAAAACAAATAAAGGAATCATTTTCTATGGTAATGAGTGCTTATTTTTCTTATTTTCAAATAGAACCGGTAGATATAGAGATTATTTGTACAGAAAAAATAGCGACTATATATAAGCAAAAAAGATCGGATTTATTTGAGGGAGAGTACCCTATACATCCAGAAGATGTCGAAAGAAATAGAGGATTAACTATTCCTCCCAGAACAACAGATGAAAAATTTACTATAGTAATAAAACAAGAATATTTTTGGGAATCTGTAAAAAATCAGGATTGGCAATGGGTTGGAACACTTACACATGAGATGACACATGTGCTCGACTATATAAATTATGTTAAGATGAATGGCTTAGATAATTTTGATATTGTTCAAAGGGAGTTATTTAATAGACCATTTGTTTTGTGGACGGAATTTCATGCCAGAGCAATAGGATACTTATTTATAAGACAGTTCGTGTTTGGAGATAAATACAATGATAAGTATGATAAAGCTCAAACAGACTATATTCTTCAAACAGAACTACCATATCAAATAAAGTGGTTCGCACAACAATATGAAGCTGCCAATGGAAACGCGGATATACAATTATATGAAACCATGCAATTTATGGGGAGATATTCGGTATGGGAGAAATTATTTCCAAATATATTTAATGGAAAATTAAGGAAACATATATTTGGGAGTAATCCTTGGATGATTGATATGTATGAATTTTTAATTAAACATCAAGATATAGAAAGTGCAAATAAAAATTATGATCAGATGTTTGGAATTATAAAAGAAAATTTTGGAGGATTTTAATGGCTCAAATAAAAATATTTCAACCGGAAACTTATCCGAAGAATATAGATCTGGTGAGAAATGAAATTATCAATTTATCGAACAATACGAAAAATGAATTAATTCATGAAGAATATTTAAGAGATTATGCGTCATCAAAATTGTGGGATTTGAATTCAGAGTTTGGAAAAATTCATAGCCATTTGATGAATGCTATGGAGGAGCATGAGATTGTTGCATATCATAATACGAGATTACTGAACCTCGATAAGATTCTAAACAAAGGATTGATCTTTTCAGATGAAAGATATATAGCTTCATTAAGACAAGATATGCAACAATTGAGTATTTCAGAAGAACTAGTGGAAGATATAATTTCAAAAGTAATTAAAGAGAGAGATAGATGGGAACATAATGGTATAAATCGAAGAAAAAACGAGATTTGTTTTATTTATGATTTAGATTATTATAAAGATTATGATAAGTTTTTGGCTACATATGGTGGAGAATTTTTGGAATTTGCATTAGAAAGCATAAAAAATGATTGTAATATAGAAAAATATAAGAAAATAATAAAGATGGGAAAACCATATGTTATCGAGTTCTCAATCCCATTTTCTCAGATGGTGATATTTGAAAAACAAGATGTTGCAAGATATATGCTTGAAGAATGGATTCATTTAGATATTAAAAAAGATAAGACAGAACATCAGTATGATGGAAGAATTGAATTTGAAATTCCGGCTCAAAATATAATATGTGCACATGAGGTTGAAGATAGTTTTCCTGATATGGATAGGTGGCTTTTTGGGTGAATTTGTAATTATGAGAGGATAAACAATAATCTGACTAGTAAGAAATGAGGCATAGAATCAATCACTAAGGGCATATTCTGTGCCTCTATTTTTGTATAGTATTTTATAAGAAAAACTTGAAAAAACACTATATAAACGCTATAATAATGCTATGATTATGAAAGGGGTATGCGAATGGATTTTTCTGAAGCCATTAAGGAAATAAGACAAGAATGTTATATGAGTCAACAAGCATTTGCAAATGAACTTGGCGTATCTTTCTCAACAGTAAATAGATGGGAGAAGGATAAGGCCATTCCCAATTATCAAACGATGAAGCGTTTGGTCGCTTATTGTAGGGCATTAAAGATAGATTGCAAAAATTTAGAAAGTATTTGGAAGGAGAGTAAAAATGCCTCTAACTCACATTGATTGCTTTGCAGGACCGGGCGGTATATGTACTGGACTTCATGCTGCTGGATTTGAAACAAAAGTTGCTATAGAATATATTAAGAGTTGCGTTGAAACATATTCTTATAATCATCCAGAAGTTCATGTAATTCATTCGGATATTAGAAAGGTCACAGCTGAACAAATACTTCCATATATTCCATCGGATGGTGTTGATCTTGTGACATCGGGAATGCCATGCGAAACATTTTCAACAGCAGGTAATTCCTCTCGAGCAGCATATGATGATAGACAGTTTTTGTTTAGAGAGGGGATTCGTATTGCGAAGATAGCAAATGCCAAAATGATTCTTTTTGAAAATGTACCTATGATTACAACAAAGAGAGTAGCAAAAGACTCGAAAAAATTAATAATTGAGGTACTTAAGAAAGAATTGGTGGATGCAGGCTACAATAATTTTAAAGAGTTTGTTTTAGATGCTACAAAGTATGGAGTTCCACAAAGAAGACGCAGATTTTTTATTCTTGCGGCCAAGGATTCAAATTTAAAAATAGAAGCGCCTAAAGAAATTTGCTCTAGTGAAGTCACAGTTAGAGAAGCGTTTATAGATATTCCAGAAGTAGTTGCAAATACGAAGACTGAAAATCCATATTATTTAGATAAAGAATCTGATTATAGTAAATTAATGAAGGATGATAACTTTTGGAAACGACAAACGAGGGAGCATAGGTTGTTAAATCATCTTCCAATGAATCATCGTAAATATATTATTGAAAGATTTCAAATTTTGCAACAAGGAGAAGGACTTAAGGGATTATTTGCAAGATTATCTCCAAAAGAACTTGCTGAATATCAAAGCAGAAAGGTTATTCCTAAAACTATTTATGTTAAACGAAATTATCGACTTCGTTGGGAAGAAGCTTCTCCAACAGTTACAAGTCATTGTTTAGATGAGTTTGTTCATCCTGAACAGAATAGAGCCTTGACTGTGAGAGAATGTGCAAGGCTACAAAGTTTTCCAGATTCCTATGATTTTGTTGGCGGACCATATCTTGTCGCTCATGATGACAGAACGCAACAAGATAAATATGAGCAAATTGGAGATGCAGTTCCACCATTGTTAGCTTACGCATGGGGTATACAAATAAAAAATATTTTAGGGATGAATTAATAATAAGATAGGCTGACACCATTAAATGTCAGCCTAAATCATTTAGTCTATTAAATTATTTGATTCATGAAAAAAATCTCCAAATTCTTTAACATGAATTTTTGGAAAGCGATTATTCAATTCATTATATTTTCCAGGTACATCTAAATAATAAGCTCTTTTTATCTGGGATATAAAAAGCTGGTAGTTAATCCATTGGTTTGGAACACAAGTTAATTGTACAGATAAATCAGAACTTTTGAAATTTGTTTCACCGATGCAAGTGAGTAAGCAAATGAATCGACCAACACCAAAAGCACCATCTAAAATTCTTTGCTGAGCCCATACTTCAACACATCGTTCTCTTGTGGAAGTTTTCGCAGGTACATGAAATTTTGGCTTTCCTGCACCAAGATCAAAAATGAAATCCGTAGGAACTGAAATTGACTCTCCGTCAAGTTCAACGGCATTCATTTGATTTGTAGGCTCTACTAACAAATGCATAGAGTATAAATGACCCACAAGTGTTTCAAAATAATTTCCAGAGTTTTCTTTTACACCATTGACAAGGTCTGCGCAAATACAATAGTTCATACAGATTGAATAAAGTGTTGCGGTAATTTCATGAGAATTTTGATTTGTAATGGTGTGATTTTTTATATTATTCCAAAGAATATCAGCATTTGAAATACCTTGTGAAGTTATTGCCAACCCTTCGTTATATAAATCGATATTTACTGGACGAGAATAAGCCTTTTTTCCACCCATAAGTTGAAAAACAACATAATTTTTTCCCATACATGTTGTGGTACTTGTTATAGGTAATTGAGACATTCTACTAATCTCAGAGAGACAAATATCATTAATTTCTTTAAAAAGATCCGTGACATTTGAATTCAGTAGAGATTGGCTTGAAGTAGATTTTAATTGGTTATATTTATTTGCAATTGTATGTGTAGGCATAAAAAACTCCTTTGCTATTCAGAGAGATTCTGAGGATCCATTAAAAGTAAATAAGGTTCAATGTTTAGTGCCTCTGCAATGTGTTGAATATTTTCAATAGAAATATTTCTACGTTCTCGTTCAACTGCACTTATATATGTGCGATGAAGACCGGCTAATTCTGCAAGATATTCTTGTGAATATCCACATTTATTTCTGTAATAACGGACGTTGACCGCAAAATAATGGATTAAATGCATCTGATCACCTCATAATATGTTGTTACTCTTTAATTATAGGAAAAGAATACAATAAGTCTACAGACAATATGTCACTATACTGCTTATGCTTTTGGATAATGGGGAAATGTGCATAAATTTACTATGAGATTTATAAATACATAATTATGAATTTAAAGGAACACGAATATGACAATCTTAAATATAAATATAAATGATTTTGGTGGAACAAATCATCACATAGAAGAATTTAAAAATAAATACGGAAAAAGATGGTATATTAGTAGATGGGATGAATTAGATAAAACTAAAGAAGTAGAAGGAGTATTTTATTGTATTGAAAAATATATGCCAGATATTGTCATAATGGAAGAGTATGATATAAATTCTACCGAGGCAATCAATTTTGAAGTAAAAATGAAAAATAAAGGATATATTCTAAAATCTGAAAAGCCAGAATATAAACGTCCTTCAATGACGGTCTTTTATGTAAAAAACTACATTAATTATTCATATCTTTCGACAGGACATACGAAGAATGGTAGAGCATATGCGATAAGAGTTAATGACACAATAATTTATGGTACACATGTTCCACCCAAATATGATAAACAATTTTGGAATGAATTGTATTCATTTTTAC
>ERZ780167.3349-NODE-3349-length-11560-cov-3.458409_pt1 | contig 11560 bp, 10 predicted proteins | sample MGYA00510982_ERZ780167 | MGnify/ENA primary metagenome ERZ780167 (study PRJEB29588, sample SAMEA2146107) | human gut metagenome | biome: human gut; feature: human-associated habitat; material: faeces | place: Denmark | collected 2008/2010 ... | reverse complement strand
GCCGTGTGACGGCGGCCGATTTCCCGCGGCGATCCGTCCCGAGGGGTGGCGCGACTGGCGGTTGTCCGGGTCCTATGCGATCTTGTCGTAGATGGTTTTCAGCCTGCGGGTCATAAAGAACTGGATCACTCCGCGCAGGAACATGTAGAGCGTGAAGGCCAGCCACAGGGCATTGTTGCCGATCAGCGGGTAGCAGGCGTAGTAAATGGCGAAATAGGCCGCCGTGGCCCAGAACATCGAGTCGCGCATGACGCGCGTTTCGGTGGCTCCGACCATGATGCCGTCCATGATGAAGGGCATGGCCGAGGCGATCGGGATGAGGATGATCCAGACGATGTAGCGTCCCGCCAGCTCCTCGATCACCCCGGCGTTGGGCGCCGAGTGGTCTACGAACACGCCCACCAGGTCGCGCCACCAGACGAGATAAATCCCCACGAAGACCACCGATACGAGCGTTCCCCAGGCGATGCACCTCCGCAGGCAGTCGCGCAGCGACACGCTGTCGCGCGCGCCGATGAAGCGTCCCGTGAGCGCCTCGGCGGCGTAGGCGAAGCCGTCGTTCATGTAGGAAAAGAGCGTGAAGAGTTGCAGCAGCAGGGTGTTCACGGCCAGCAGCGCGGGGTCGTCCATGCGTGCCGACGCCCCGGTGAAGAAGGTGTAGACCGCGACGATGCAGAACGTGCGCAGGATGATGTCGCGGTTGATGATGAAGAACGTCTTCAGCGGTTTGAGGTCCAGCACCTCCGACCAGTCGATCCCGGTGAGGATCGGACGGTATTTGGCGGCGAGCAGCAGCGCCGAGAGCGCCACGCCGGTCCATTGGGCGATCACCGAGGCGTAGGCGATGCCCACGATGCCCATATCCATCCCGAAGGCGAACCAGAGGCTGCAAAGGATGTGCACGATGTTGACCGTGACGGCCGTCAGCATGGGGAATATGGCGTTCTGCATCCCCGTGAACCAGCCGTTGAACCCGAAGAGCACGATGCCCGCCGGCACGGCCCAGATGCGGGCGTAAAAGTAGTCGCGGGTCATTTCGCTGCCGTTCATGGCCCAGAGGGCCAGTTCTCCCACGGGGTATTGGAGCAGGATCATCAGCACACCCATCACCGCCGACACCGACAGCGCGCGGGCCAGCATGTTGGTGCACTCGCGGAAGTCGCCCGCGCCGAACGCCTGGGCCGTCAGCCCGCTGGTTCCCATGCGCACGAACGAGCAGTTCCAGTAAATGAAGTTGAAGATCGAGACGCCGATGGCCAGCGCGCCGATCGTGGCGGCGGAGTCGGCTCCCCAGTGTCCGGCGATGGCGGTCGATACGATGCCCATGAGCGGCACGGTGATGTTCGAGACGATATTGGGGAGCGCGATGCGCAGTATTTCGCGGTTCATGTTCATATCCGGATGCAAAGATAAGGCAAAAGAGCGGATATTGCGGCCTTGCGGGGTTTTTATCTTAAATGAGGCACGCGATGTGGGCTTCTGCCGGAATGCCGCCGGTCGTCGGGGAGTTATTTTTCGGCAAAGATACGGCAAAAGCAGGCGTTTTGTCGCCTTCCGGCGCAATTATTCCCAAAACGGTTGAAATCGGGCACGTTATGTGTTATAATCCGGAAAAATGGATTACCTTTGCCGGGTGGAAACCGGCTCGGACGGGCTGCGTCCGGTATCACGCGCGTGAACCCGGTCGGCACGTTCCGGTCCCTGCCCCCGATAATTTATTAGACGAATAGAAAATGAAAGATCCTAAAAACGACTCGACCCCGGTGCTCGAACGCTTCGGACGCGACAAACGCAAGCGCACCGTAGTGGCTACGGCGGAGCGTGTCGAGCGTCGCCCGCGTTTGCAGCGTGATGCCGCCGATTCGGAGCAACCCTCCTTTGAAAACAGGCCCGAACGCCGGGCTTCGTATAACCCCCATTTCACGGCCGACAACCGTCCGGTCTTCGAGAAGCCGCACTACGGCGACAAATCCCGCGGGGAGGGCGACCGCCCGCGCCGTTCGTATGACGACCGCCCGCGTCCCTATGGCGACCGTCAGCGTCAGTACGACGATAAGCCGCGTTCGTATGGCGACCGTCAGCGTCAGGACGACGACCGTCCGCGGCGTTCCTTCGGCGACAAACCCCGCTACGACGGTGACCGTCACCGCAGCGACGAGGAGCGTCCGCGCCGCAGTTACGGCGATAAGCCGGCCTACGGCGAGAAGAAATTCGGACCCAAGAAGTTCGGCGACAAGCCCTACGGCGAGAAGAAGTTCGGCGAGAAAAAATTCGGGGATAAGAAATTCGGCGACCGGAAGTTCGTCGACAAACCGTTCAAACCTGCCTATAAGAGACACGACGACAAACCGGCGTCGTATCCGAAATTCAATCCCGAGAAGCAGACGGGCGAGATGCGCCTGAACCGCTTCATCGCCCAGTCGGGCATCTGCTCGCGCCGCGAGGCCGACGATTTCATCACGGCGGGCGTCGTTTCGGTCAACGGCAAGATCGTCACCGAACTGGGGACCAAGGTGCTGCCGACCGACGAAGTGCGGTTCAATGACGAGCCGGTGCAGGGCGAGAAGAAGGTCTACCTGGTGCTGAACAAGCCCAAGGGCTACGTCACTTCGCTCGACGATCCCCATGCCGGAAAGACGGTCATGGAGCTGGTCTCGGGCGCCTGCACGGAGCGCATCTACCCGGTGGGACGCCTCGACAAGAACAGTCTCGGGCTGCTGTTGTTCACCAACGACGGCGACCTTACGAAGCAGTTGACGCACCCTTCCTACAAGAAGAAGAAAATCTACCAGGTGACGCTCGACAAACCTCTGACGCGCGCCGACATGGACCGCATCGCCGAGGGCGTCACGCTCGAAGACGGCGAGATCTTCGCCGACGAGATTTCCTACGTCAAGGAGAACAAGCAGGAGGTGGGCATCGAGATCCACTCGGGCCGCAACCGCATCGTGCGCCGTATTTTCGAGTTCCTGGGGTACACCGTGACCAAACTCGACCGCGTTTACTATGCGGGTCTCACGAAGAAGAACCTCAAGCGCGGAGCGTGGCGGTTCCTGACCCGCGAGGAGGTGGAGCGGCTGAAGTCCGGGCAGTATGAATAGGAAGTCCGGGCTGTATGCATAAATGAAAAGAGCGATTCGTGAGAATCGCTCTTTTCATTTCATTTAATGCGTGTCCCGATACCAGTTCGTCATCCGGTTTTCGGCGACGTACTTCGTCGAAGGCTCGCTCACGGAGACGCCCGTATAGAAATGCACGGGGTTCGACCCGTTGTTGTATTGGGAATAGAACTGCTTCGTGCACAGACGGCTTTCGGGGGGAAATGCCCGGTCGAGTTGCGTCGTGAATTCCTTGACGAGCGCCGGGTCGCCGCAGCTCAATTCGACGTAATGCCCCAAGTCGTAGAAAAGGTGTGTCATCAGTCCCTCGTAGTACTGGAGCTGCGAGAGTTCGAACGGCTGTTTGCCTTTTTCGTTGATGCGGCGCATCACCTCCGCCAGCGCGTCCAGCTGCGACGTGACGGCCAGTGAGATGCAGCCCGACTGCTCTTTCCAGGTCGTGCTCTGGTATTCGTTTTCGTAGAGGTTCCAGAACTCCCGGCAGGTTTCCGCGAGCCGGTCCGCGACCGGTCCCGTTTCGAACAGGTGGGGGACGATCCGGTCGTAGGGGAATCCGTCGCCCATGACCTCGCAGGGCGACGCCACGATGTAGCCGATGACCGAACGCAGGTCGTAGAGCGTTTCGATGTTGGCCATGAAGCAGTCGTCGAAGATCAGGTAGTCGAAACGGAACTGCTGCGCTTCGAGCGCCTCCTTCAGCTCCGTGATGTTCAGTTCGTAGCCCTTGTCGCCGAACGAACGGGTCTGCTTGGCCCCCGGGGGCGTGGCCCATAGGTCGTCCTCGGCGGAACGCCGCATCGGGTAGGAGAGCGAGCCGCTGGCGACCGGAATCCACGCCTTGCCGTGGCAGCCGATGATCAGCCCGTAGTTTTGGGCCGGAGCCAGCTCCGCGGCATCGGCGAACAGCTGCCGTACCTTTTCGGGGTTTCCGGCGTTGAAGCCGTCGTAGGTTTTGAGCGTCGTTCGTTCGCACCGTTCCGTCGCCGGGTCGTAACGGATCTCCTGCAGGACGGCCGACGAATGTTTCTCGGGCTGGTAGCAGACCAGAATGCGCCCGTCGCCCGGGATTTGGTTCGTCACGGCCGCACTGACGCCCTCGATGTTGCGCTCGTAATAGTCGATCAGGCTTCGTCCGGGCATGTACAGCAGAAGGGTCTGCGTCGCCACGGCGGGCCGCTGGTAGACCTCGACCGGATAGCCGTCCTTGTTGGCGGGGTGGCGGACGGTTATCGTGCCCAGCTTCCGGCGCGCCTTGGCGGAGTTGGGTTCGGAAGCGGTCACCGTGACCGTCGTCTCCCCGCGGGCGCCGCCGTCCGGCGTCACGGCGAATCCCTCGCCGGTATACGACAGCGTCCACGGTTCTTCGGCCGACACGGTGAACGTCGTTCCGGACGAAGCGTCGCCCGGGAGGTGAATCTCTCCCGTCGAGACCTCGATTCGCGGCTCGCGGTCTTTTTCGCAGGCCGCGAGCGTCAGCAGCAGGACGAGGCAGAGCGTATGCCGGAGAATGCGGATCATTTATAGGTGCGGGGTTTGAGGTTGTTGAACTGCCACGTGCGGTCGCGCTGGTAGGTGTAACCCTCGGGTTTGTTCCAGTAGACGCGGCTGAAATCGAAATAGAATCCCTTGCGCTTCTTGCCCTCGACCACATAGGGAACGACCAGCGGCACGAACTCCACCGTGCGGCTGACGATGCGCGCCTTGCCGAACGAAAGCCCTTCGGCGGCCAGCACGTCGAGCGCGTGGTCGAACATCAGCACATGGCGCGGGGTCTTCTGCGTGAATCCGTCGCCCGAGCCGAGGATCGTGCGGATGACGCCGTTCATGCGGTCCGACCAGGCTTTTTCCTGCTCCTTGTCGCCCAGCGCACCGTAGGCGAACGACATGAGGTTGAGGATTTTGGGGCTGAACGGATCGCGTTTCAGGGCGTCGTTTCCCACCGAGACCATCGTTTCCAGCGTGGCCCTGTCGGGTTTGTCGGGGTCGATGCCCGAGGCCAGCATCAGCATTTTGTCCAGATCGGGGTTCACGGCCAGCGGCTTGTATTCGTCGCGGTAGGCGTATCCGTAGTAGAGGTAGTGGTAATCCTCGTCGGTCAGCGTCTCGTCGCCCGCGTTGTAGCGCATCATCAGCGCGGGGTAGTAGAACGCGGACTGGGCGTCCATCGTCCGGTCGAGGATCATGTCCTCGTCGGGGACTCCGGCGGCGGCCAGCGCCGGAACCAGCAGTGAGAGAAGCAGCAATCGTTTCATAGCGGTCGTTTCCGGTACAAACGCAAAATCAGCGCAAATCGTATCTGGCGATCAGTTCTTCGAACTTCGCGCGGAGTTTTCCCGATCCGGCGACCAGCGGCAGGCGCATCGTGTCGCCGATGCGTCCCATCACCGAGAGGGCGCATTTCACGCCCACGGGGTTGCCCTCCTCGAAGAGCGCGTGCACGGCTTCGTCCAGCGCGGCATAAGCCTTTTCCGCCGCGTCGAAGTCGCCCGCCTTGGCATGGTTCACGCACTCCATGAACCGCTGCGGAAAGGCGTTCGCCGCCACGGAGATCACGCCGTCGCCTCCGCGGCGCATCAGCTCGATGGCCATGCCGTCGTCGCCCGACAGCACGAGAAATCCCTCGGGACGGTTGTCCAGGATGCGCTGCATCTGCCCGATGTCGCCCGACGCCTCCTTGATGCCGATGACGTTGCGGAAGTCGGCGGCGCAGCGGAGCGTGGTCTCGGCGGTCATGTTGACGCCCGAGCGGCCCGGGATGTTGTAGAGGATCACCGGCAGGGGCGAATGCTCCGAGACGGTGCGGAAATGCTGGTAGAGCCCCTCCTGCGAAGGTTTGTTGTAATAGGGCGTCACGCTCAAAATGGCGTCGGCGCCCCGCAGGTCAAATTCGCGCAGCTGGTCCAGCACCTCCGAGGTGGAGTTGCCGCCGCAGCCCATCACCAGCGGCACGCGGCCTGCGATCTGGTTGGTGATGAACATGGCGATCACGGCGCGTTCGGGCATGTAGAGCGTGGGGGTCTCGGCCGTGGTGCCGAGTGCGACGATGTAGTCCACGCCGCCGTCGATCACGTAGTCGATCATGCGGGCCAGCGCCTTGTAGTCGACGCGGCCGTCTGCCGTGAAAGGGGTGATCATCGCGGCGCCCACGCCGGAAAGTTTGTGTCGTAGCATAATGTCTCTGATTGTCGTTTTATCTGTTGTCGTTTTGCGTCAGTCCTCAAAGCAGGCGTCTTGCGCCTGTCAGAATAATTCCTGTTGTGCGGCCTTTTCCACCGGGCCTCCGCCTTCGATCATGGCGATGAACTCCTCCTCGGAGATGATCCTTACACCCAGCTTCTCGGCCTTCTTCAGCTTCGCCGGGCCCATCTTGTCGCCCGCCACGAGGTAGTCGACGCTGCCCGACACCGCCGCGAGGTTCCGGCCCCCGTGCAGTTCGATCAGCTCCTTCATTTCGTCGCGGCTCCGCGTGAACTTGCCCGAGACCACAAAACTCCGGCCCGCCAGCGCCTCCGACGCCAGGCGGCGCGCCTCGGCTTCGAATTGCAGCCCCGCGGCGCGCAGGCGGCGGATGATCCGCAGGTTGTCCTCCTCGGCGAAGTATTCGATGATGGCGTCGGCGATGCGTCCGCCCACCTCGTCGGCCTCGACCAGCTCCTCGCGCGTGGCCCGCATCACGGCGTCCAGCGAGCGGAAATGCTCGGCGAGGTATTTGGCCGTGGTCTCGCCCACGAAGCGGATTCCCAGCCCGAACAGCACGCGCTGGAAGGGAACCGCCTTCGAGCGTTCCACCGAGCGGATGATGTTGTCGGCCGACTTCTCGCCCAGCCGGGGCAGGGGGGCCAGCTGTTCGGCCCGCAGGTCGTAGAGGTCCGCCACGTCGCGCACGAGTCCGTTTTCGTAGAGCAGTTCGACGGTCTCCTCGCCCAGCCCCTCGATGTCGAGGGCCTTGCGGCGGATGAAGTGGATGATGCGCCCGATGATCTGGGGCCGGCATCCGCTCTGGTTGGGGCAGTAGTGCTTGGCTTCGCCTTCGTAGCGCACCAGCGGCGTCCCGCATTCGGGGCATACGGTGATGTACTCGAACGGACGGCTGTCGGCCGGGCGCTGCGCGAGGTCCACGCCGATGATCTTCGGGATGATCTCGCCGCCCTTCTCGACGTAGACCGTGTCGCCCGGGCGGATGTCCAGCTGGGCCATCTGCTCGGCGTTGTGCAGCGTCGCGCGCCGCACGGTGGTTCCGGCCAGCAGCACCGGTTCGAGGTTGGCGACGGGCGTGATAGCCCCGGTGCGTCCTACCTGGAACGACACGCTGTCGAGCCGCGTGGCGGCCCGTTCGGCCTTGAACTTGTAGGCCACGGCCCACTTGGGGGCCTTGGCTGTGAATCCCAGCTGGCGCCGGACGGCGAAGTCGTTGACCTTGATCACCACGCCGTCCGTCGGGAAGGGCAGGCGGCGCCGTGCGGTGTCCCAGTGTTCGATAAATGCGTCGATCTCGGCGACGCTGCGGCAGATGCGCGCCGCGTCCGAGACCTTGAACCCCCACTGGCGGGCCTTTTCGAGGCTCTCCCAATGGCTCGTGAAGGGCAGCTCGTCGCCCGCCAGCTGGTAGAGCGTGCAGTCCAGTCCGCGCCGGGCCACCACGGCCGACGACTGCTGCTTGAGCGTCCCGGCGGCGGCGTTGCGGGGGTTGGCGAAGAGCTGCTCGCCGTTGGCCTCGCGCTCGGCGTTGAGGCGGTCGAACGAGGCGTAGGGCATCAGGATCTCGCCGCGGATTTCGAAGAGGTCGGGCCAGTCCGTGCCCCGCAGGCGCAGGGGCACCGTGCGCACGGTGCGGACATTGGCCGTCACGTCGTCGCCCTCGATGCCGTCGCCGCGGGTCACGGCACGGAGCAGGGCTCCGTGTTCGTAGGTGAGCGAGATGGCCGTGCCGTCGAATTTCAGTTCGCAGACGTAGTCCGTGGCCCCGGCTTCGCGCTCGATGCGGCCGATGAACTCGTGCAGTTCGTCCAGCGAGTAGGTGTTGCCCAGCGACAGCATCGCGTAGCGGTGCTTCACGGTCCGGAACTCGGCCGTCAGGTCGCTTCCCACGCGCACCGAAGGCGAGTTGGGGTCGGCGTATTCGGGGTGTGCGCGCTCCAGATCCTGGAGTTCGCGCATCATTGCGTCGAACTCGAAATCCGAAATCTCGGGGGCGTTTTCGACGTAATATTTGAAGTTATGCAGTTCGAGCTGCCGGCGCAGCTCTTCGATCCGTTCGCGTACCATAATCCTTAAATAACGTGTGTAAAGTTACATATTTTGTCCTTAACAACGGGTGAATTTGGTGTAAAATCAAAAAAAATGCAAAAAAAAATTGCAGATGTGGTGCGATATTCAAATTTTGCTTATAATTGCAAAAAAATTCGAGACACTACCATGACTAAACCGAATATCGTGAAGAAACATATTGCGACGAGTTTTCATAACCTCAGCCCCGAGTTGCAGGAGGCTGTGAAGGCGAAATACCCGCTGGGATTCACCGATGCGATGATCCGTGTCGACAAGCCCAACGGCGATTTTTTCTATGCCGTTCCCTATGATACGGACGAGATAGCCTACATGGTGAAGATCGACGTGAAGGTCGACGACAATTCGCACGACGACGACGACAAGGACTACTACGACGACGAGATCAAGGGGGCCGACGACATTCAGGGCGACGACGACAGCTCGGACGCTTCGGACGCCTCCGACGACGACGTGAACATCTGACGCCGCCTATGGTCCGCGCCCTTCCCGTCCTGCTCCTACTGCTCTCGGCGGCCTGCGGCCTTGCCGAGGACGAGCGCGACGAGAAGAACAGATACATCTACCTGACATTTTACGACAAGGCCTTCGAGGCCTACTGCCTGGGCGAATTCGACGTCGATGGCGACGGCCGCATCTCGCGCTACGAGGCGCAGCGTGTCCGCACGGTGGAGTGTCCGGAACGGGGTGTCGCGTCGCTCTCCGACCTGAAGGAGTTCACGCGTCTGGAACGGCTCGACTGCCGGGGCAACGCGCTCACGCGGCTGGACGTCACGATGACGCGCCTCGAATGGCTCGACTGCTCGGACAACGGCCTTGTGTCGCTCGACGTGAACGGCCTGCGCGGCCTCGCATACCTCGATTGCGGCGGCAACTCGCTGCCGCGCCTCGATTTGCAGTCGAACGCCTCGCTCGCAACGCTTCTTTGTCCGGACAATGCCCTCGCGGGGTCGCTGGACGTGACCTCCTGCGCCTCGGGGCTGCGTGCCGACGTGCGCGGCAACCCCTCCCTTGCCACGGTCTACTGCCTCGCCTCGCAAAGCGTCGACTTCAACGGACCGACGGAACTCGTCCGCAAGTGATTTCCGGCATGCAACGGCCCGCCGGGCCGTTGCGGGGATTTCGGTCCCGGGCGGAACGGCCCCGCTTCCGAGTGCGTTATTTCCCCCATTTACGACAAAAAACCGTCCGAAAAGGACGGTTTTTCTTCATAATTTGTTGAAAAGTCCGGCGGCGGCCTTGGGCTTTTCGGATAATAATTCGTACCTTTGGATGCAAAAAATGTCTTTTGCAAACATAAAACAGAACCGGATACAATGAAAAAAGTTGACGTTATCCTCGGCCTGCAATGGGGTGACGAGGGCAAAGGGAAGGTTGTGGACGTGCTGACGCCTCGTTACGAGGTGGTGGCCCGCTTCCAGGGCGGTCCCAATGCCGGTCACACGTTGGAATTCAACGGCGAGAAATACGTGCTCCGCTCGATTCCTTCGGGCATTTTCCAGGGCGGCAAGACCAACATCATCGGCAACGGCGTGGTGATCGACGCGGTGCTTTTCCGCGAGGAGGCCGAAGCGTTGGCTGCCAGCGGCCATGACCTGACCAAACAGCTCTGCATTTCGAAGAAGGCCCACCTGATTCTGCCCACGCACCGCATGCTCGACGCCGCGTACGAGGCGGCCAAGGGCAGCGCCAAGATCGGCACGACGGGCAAGGGCATCGGTCCCACCTATACCGACAAGGTAAGCCGCAACGGCATGCGCGTAGGGGATCTGTTGAGTCCCGATTTCGAAAGCATCTACGCTGCGGCCAAGGCGCGCCACGAGAAGATCCTGAAGAGTCTCGACTATCAATACGACATTGCCGAGCTGGAGAAGCAGTGGTTCGAGGCGGTCAAATACCTCCGCCGCTTCCACATCATCGACAGCGAATATTTCGTCAACGACTGCCTCTCGCAGGACAAGTCCGTTCTGGCCGAAGGCGCGCAGGGAACGCTTCTGGACGTGGACTTCGGCTCCTATCCGTTCGTCACCTCGTCGAACACCGTCTGCGCGGGCGTCTGCACCGGGCTGGGCGTCGCCCCGAACCGCATCGGCGAGGTCTTCGGCATTTTCAAGGCTTATTGCACGCGCGTGGGCAGCGGACCGTTCCCCACGGAGCTGTTCGACGAGACGGGCGAGCGGCTGTGCGACATCGGCCACGAGTTCGGCGCCGTCACGGGCCGCCGCCGCTGCGGATGGCTCGATATGGTGGCCCTGAAATATTCGATCATGGTCAACGGCGTGACGCAGCTGATTATGATGAAATCCGACGTGATGAACGATTTCGACACGATCCGCGTGGCCACGGCCTACGAGATCGGCGGCCGCACCACCTCGGAGTTCCCCTACGAAATCACCGGCGACCTCCGCCCGGTCTACACCGAGTTCGAGGGCTGGAAATGCGACCTGCGCCGGTACGGCAGCTACGAGGAGTTCCCCGAGGCGTTCAAACGCTACGTGGAGTTCATCGAGCGGCAGACGGGCGTCCCCGTGAAGATCATCTCCGTAGGCCCCGACCGCGGCGAAACGATCGTCCGATAAGCAACCGCGCATCCCGGCTGCCCAGTGGCAGGTTAGGGATGCGTTTTTGTGTGATTTCCGCCCGTCCGCGTTTCGGTCGAAATCCCGGTTGACGACCCGGTCGCGTCGCGACAACTGCGGCGACAGGCGGGGGCAGTCGCTTGCGGATTGCCGAGCCGCCCAAGCAGAAACAGGGCGTGTTTTACGCCGTAAGTCCCTCCCGCGGGAGGGCTTGGGGCGGGGCAGATTCGCGAACGCGACGGAACGCCGCGACGACAGCGGTGAAAGAAGGAAAAGGATTCAATATATAACCATTACTTACTTATATGCAACAACAAAACCTCAAAATTCTTGTTTTGGCCAAGCAGGTTCCCGATACCCGCAACGTAGGCAAGGACGCGATGACTCCCGAAGGGACGGTCAACCGCGCGGCGCTTCCGGCCATCTTCAATCCCGAGGACCTCAATGCGCTCGAAGCCGCCCTGCGGCTCAAGGACCGTGTGGCGGGTTCCACGGTTCATATCCTTACGATGGGTCCGCAGCGCGCCGCCGACATCATCCGCGACGCGATGTTCCGCGGGGCCGACGGCGGCTAAC
>ERZ780167.3342-NODE-3342-length-11581-cov-2.539823_pt1 | contig 11581 bp, 13 predicted proteins | sample MGYA00510982_ERZ780167 | MGnify/ENA primary metagenome ERZ780167 (study PRJEB29588, sample SAMEA2146107) | human gut metagenome | biome: human gut; feature: human-associated habitat; material: faeces | place: Denmark | collected 2008/2010 ... | reverse complement strand
ATGTCTACCCGCCGCAATGACAACAACCTCAAGCTGAACAAGTTTGTAGCCGCTGGTGCTATTGCTATGACGGTTTTGATTCTCGCTGTGACAATTTACAGCGCACATTTTTAAGGAGGTACGACAATGAAAAAAATCAAAATTCGTGAAGTGCCTTCTAAGGTGCTCAATCTTCTGCATCCGTCAAGTGTCACTTGGTTGAGCGCGGGAGAAACTGCCAAACGTACAGGTGTGATTCTGGCGGTTGTGGCAGTTTCATCGGCCTTTATGGTTGTGGCAGATACCGCTTTCGGCGCTCTTTTGAAACTGGTTGTTTGAGAGGGGTTCTTTATGAAGAAGAAAGTTATGGTTATCATGGCAAGTGCGGTGGCTGCACTTATGCTGATGGCTGGCTGCGCTGGAGCAACTACCTCCAGTTCAGAGGTTACGTATTCCAGTGCAATGGAGTTGGTTGCCCTTTCTGATGACGAGATGCTGACATCGATTCAGAATGTAGCCAAAGCGTTACAGGAGAATATCAACAAAACCGATGATACGGCAAAGGTCAGTATCGAGGTGGAAGATGACGGGAAATGTATCCTGTACGCTTCTGGTCGTGACGAGAACGGCAATGCCACGACTCGTCAGGAACTTTGTAAAGCAGATTCCGTCAAGGCAATGTTCGAAATTTTCTACAACAACAACTGGCTTGACAGCAGTGGCAATGTCAAGACGATAGGGTAATGCCACAGGGAGAATAAAATATGAAACGATTGGTAGCAGGTATGCTGGCAGGTGTTTTGGCTGTTGGCATGATGTTGTCGGGATGCAGCAAACAGCTCACGCCCGAAGAACAGGCAGCATCTGATGCTGCGGTCCTTGCACAGCAGTTGCAGGATGAAGAAGATAAGACGGGGCTCAAACGTCTTATCAGCAATAACCTTACCGAATATGAGCAACCGTTCTATGACTTCGTTACGGGTCTGCAGAATGGCGATGCCGTTGGCACGGCCAAAGCACTGGGAGTTCCTAATACCTTCGGTGACAAGATTCAGAACTGGATTGTGGTCAACAACTACGAAACCTTCCAGAAAGCAGAATTGAAACATATCTGCTTCAACTCTGCAAAAGATGGTTCTACCGCAGTCATCAATGTCTATATGGGTACGCCCAGTGAGGTTACGGCTGATACAACTCCTGATTACGTGATGAACGTAGACTATGTAGATGGGGCCTGGGCACTGACCCCTCCCACCGGTGTTGTCAAGGACTACACGTTCACTACACCTACGAACAAGGGGTCTTTTGAGGGAACGGACCTGTCACAGTATGCGGCTAAGAGTGCCAGCACGGGAGAATGGTCCATTACGCTGCCCCGCGCCTTGGATTTCGAGAATGATTCAACTTACGTTATCACCAACGACATGGGTGACTATAACGGCCATGTTTATGATGTGACCTCTGACGGCACTGTGAGCCACATGCTTTTGGCAGACCTTGATACGGATACCAAAGAAACATATCAGGCAAAACTCGAAGCTGTACTGAAAGAAGCCTACCGCCTGCTTTCTATTGGGGCAAGTGAGAATGACTTCTCCAATGTACTGCTGGATTCTGCTGAGATTGCCAAGTGTGTTCCTACCGCTCTCGAAAATGAGGATGACGTAACTACGGCCGCTGAGAACGCCCGCAAAAAGGCGATTGGTGCTTCTGTCACGAACGTGACGGTTACGGCCGATGATACACTGGAAGGCTATCCTGATGCCTATACCTACCGCCTGAGCGGTAATGATGGCGTTATTATGGATGTGAAGCTCAAGGTAACGACTACAAATGGCGATGCCCGCATGAAAGCCGCTGTTACGCTTCGCCTTATCAATGGCGCTTGGAAAGTCGTTTCTATCGACTCTGCAAAGGACATCTTTACAGAACTGTCTGTTTTAGACCCTGAATGGTGATTTGATGGCAAAATATAAGATTCGACAGGATAGAAGGAATAGGAAACCTTTGCCGATGTGCCGGTTGACCTTTAAGGAGTGGGGACTCTATTGGGATAAACTGAACGCGGCAGTCGAGTCACAGGACAGCGAACGAATCTACGCCGCAAAAATTGCGGTCAAGAATGATATTCGCCGTATCTACATCGAACGCTATGACAGGGATGGAGAGTGTGTTATCTGCGGAGAAAAGGCTGGTTATTTCGGGCTTTGCAAAAAATGCTGGCGCTCACTGATGAACAATGCAGCACTTCGTTCTGATGGATACACGAAGGAAGCTATGTCCGGCACCATCGGCCATAAATGTGTGGTCTGCGGTTCTGATAAAATTCTCTGCCGCAAGGTATGCGGAAAGTGCTACAGCCTGATGCGCTCACATGGCTTTACCAGTCCGGAACAACTGATTCAGTACAAGCAAGAAAAGACAAAATGAGATTGACCAGAGGAGGTATACGATGATTGCTGACGATTTGGGCCCTGCCTTTACATCAAGCTTCGCCAACCATAGATTTAGTGAGTACGGAAAGCGTCTTACTGCTACGGCTATTAAGAAGATGTGCTATGAGGACGCTCGTCTCGTTCGGTATTTCGTCAATCGCGAAGCGTATCGCCAGTGGTTTCGCGAAGTCAGGCGTTTTTGCGAAGGGAATATGGACCTTTGCGAAATTTTGCTTGGCATTACTGGTTGCTACATGGATTACATCAGCGGAAAGACAGGCAAAACCTACGCTTCTGAACTGATGAAAGAACAAACTGAACAGCTTCAAAATGCTATGGCAGCACCTAAGAGCATGCAGAGCGTATATATCCCGTTCAAAGCAGATTCCTCAAAGAAATCCACATTTGACATTTCCTCTTTGATTTTTGATGTCGATGAAGTCAAGAAGCTGGAAGCAAAAGCGGCGACTCCTCGTCCGGCTGCTTAAAATGCTGTTGTTGTCATTTTGTGCGAACTGAATAGAATGGGTAATGAACGATAGGTAACAGGCTCACGCAGCCACCTTAAACAATTCATAACCCGCATGGCGGACTCTCTAAATTGAGGGTCTGCCTTTTTTGTTTGAAAGGAGCGGACAAAAAATGGTATTCACAGCACAGCAACAGTATTATCTCAAACGCCTGGCAGCCCTTCATGGATATGCTAATCAGCGCAAAGCGGTTTACCTTCACCAGGAACGCGAAAAGGCGTGGACAGCCAATGACTTGGCTGACGTATCTTTCGATGCCGGACCACTTGGTGTCTTGATGTACAAAGGCAAGCAGTACGACAACCTCGAAGGCATAGTTGCGGATGTGCTTGGTATCCATGAAGATGCCAGCGCCATGCTGCAAATCAATAACTGCCGGATTGCCTGTGGTCGGCCCGCCTTTATGACGATGGACCATGCTGAGACCCTTGATTTCATCCCTGGCGACCCGATGAAGCGTAAAATCCTGACCTGCAAAGATTATCTGGATGTGTACGGCATCAGCTTCGACGATGTGTGTGTCATGCAGCGCAAGCGCGTATGGACCACAAAGGACATTTCCTTGGAAGCAGAACCTACCGACAACTGGATTCCGGGAAAAGAGACCAGAACGGTTGTCGTACCTGTAGACGATGGCAGCGAGATGGATGCGTATTATCGTGTACTCGTATCGTTGGGCGAAGGGCTTCTCAAGGAAGACCATAGGAAAATCAAGTGGGGCGAAGCAAGAGTGGCACCAGATGTCAGGACTCTTTTCCATATCTGGGAAGACCGCCCAGGCCTTGATATGACTGTCGGCTTTACCGAGTTCAATGTGCCGGAAGAGGTTGCTGGTAAAGGCAAGGCAGGTGACTATATGATGTCTGTCAGAGCAGTCGGAAGCAAGGACAGCAACGGTGTGATGCAGTATCAGGTCTCTGTATCTGTCTTCCTCGAATGCGTGAAAGTTGGCGTGTTTGACTATCCGTTTGAAAACGACGGCCTTACTTCTCTCACTACGGCTCCGAATGCTTCTGAAAATTGGGCAAAGCTCTTTGACTATGTTCGATTTGCAAAACCCATGAGTGAAAGCACTACCGCCCAGCAAGGCGCATAATTGCTTGACGCGATATGCGAACCGGGTACAATGTGAATTGTACGATAGATACCATTTACAACTCATATTTGGGTCTTGACTACATTTCACAATTTCGCTTTAAGGCGGACTTCCCAATCGGGAGGCCCGCCTTTTTGCATTAAAAAGAAAGGAAAGAATTGTTATGACACCAAAAGAAAAATTCGTAGAGATGGCTAAAGGCATTACCAGACCTGGCATTGACGAGATGATGGCCTGGCTTGAGGAGACCGACTTCTATGATGCACCTGCATCTACGAAGTTTCATGGTTCTGTGCCCGGCGGTCTGTGCGCCCATTCCATCACAGTTGCCAAGCGTCTTCTGGAACTGGCCGATTCGATGCTTCCTGATTGCTATTCTCGTGATACGCTGTTGACGGTGGCATTGTTCCATGACGTGTGCAAGATTTCCACGTACAAGGTCTATACGCGAAACGCGAAGAATGAGGCTACCGGCAGCTGGGAAAAGGTTCCGTTTTACAAATTCGAGCCCGAACACAACGTCGGCGGCGACAACCACGGTTCGCTGTCTTGCTTCCTTATCGGAGACCACGGTATTCGATTGACGGAAGAAGAGTACGCTGCGGTCAACAACCACATGGGCGTAACTGCTGCTGCAAACGTGAACACGGTATGGGACTGCTATGAAAAGCATCCTCTGTCCTGGCTTCTGCATGCGGCAGACGAGGCTGCAACGGCTCTCGACAAGGTCTAACGGCAAGGAATCACATGCTGCTCTCGGAAACGAGGGCAGCAATTATTTTTAACGTGAAGGAGTAGTAAACAATGGCAAAAAATGTAGCCTACTTTGAAGACACATCGGGTAGTTCCAACAAGTTCTACCTAATGGTCGAAGATACGAGCAACGCAACATTCACAGCGACGTGGGGAGCTATTGGCACGGTCGGGTCCTCAAAAGTCTATCCGATGTCTAAATGGAACAGTGTGTTTAACACTCGTATTCGACACGGGTATGTAAATATGACACAAGCCTACCTTGCCGGTCAGACGAAGACGAAACCGTCTCAACCCAAAAACAATGGCAAAAAATACAATATGACAGGTATTCGCCAAACTATTACGGTCAATGGTCTGCCCGTCAATGTCTATCGCATCGAAGCCACCTGCGACTTTGAAACTGTTGAGGGCGCAGAAGTTCTGGCAGGCGATATGGGCGGCTGGGTCGAAAACGCATATAACCTCTCTCAGGAGGGGAAAGCGTGGGTCGATAACAGCGCCGTTGTGTTTGGCGCTGGCCGTGTTGAAGGCGACGGCTTGGTTGCTGATGATGCCGTTTGTGAAGGAATTGTCTCTGGCAATGCGGTCGTTCGCGGCCATGCCAAAATCGAAAGAGCGGCTCAGTGTATGGATAATTGCCTTGTCTGCGACGATGCGGTTATTGAGGAACGAGCTGTGGTTTGTGATTTTGTGACGGTAGCCGAAAAGGGCGTCGTTATCGCAGAAACAGTTGCCGAAGATGACCGTTACATCAGTAAGAGAACCCATTCGTAATCAAAAATCACAATGCAAATGGAGGTTTGCTATATGAAAAAGAATAAGAAACAGGTCGTTGTCGTGAATGTCAGCGAGGTCAAAACTCGTTCTGGCTGGAATGGCATCAAGCCCTACACCCGCGTTCAGACCCCGAAAACTGTATACAGCCGTAAGGGCCGCCGGAAGGAGGTGCTCGCATGAGTGTCTCTGATAAAAAGTATTGGAGTCAGCGCGTACAGGAACTGGCTAACTCTGTGAAACCAGTATCCGACACAGATTTCTTCTCCTCTGATGCGTACCGTGAATTCACGGAAAACGCAGCTAAGGATATGATTTCTGGTGTCTGCGGGTATCTGCGCTCTATCGGATATAAGATTTCTGAAAAGGAAGAATCCGAGCGCGTTGATGAATTGACCGTTGTCATGCTGGCCGATGCAAATATGACTGCCTGCACTATGGGCGCCACCGTTCTCATTGGCGTTGATGGCGACTTGGTTAACTATTTTGACTCTCGCGAGCTTCGCCACTATGCAATCCAGGGACTGCGTGTGCATGAAATGGGCCATGTCCTGTTTACCAATTTTCAGAACATGAAAATGTGGCATGGCAAGTTGTCCAAAGGAATTTGGTGGCCCGAAAAACCGCAACGTGTCTCGACTCCTGAAGGCACTGAGCTGACGGACATCATGCAGAAGCCCGAATATGTTTCGTCTTTCGTGAGCATTGCTAAGAACATTGAGAATTCCATCGAAGACGGCTTCATTGAGCGTGAGATTCGTTCCATGTACGGCGGCCTGGCTTCTACCGAACTGGCTACTATCAATGACGCACTCATTTCCAAGAGCCAGAGCTTTGGCGAAACGCTGAAGAAGAGCTCTCCGTTTGAGGCTATGATGGAGCAAGTTTTGCTGTATGCAAAGTTCGATTTTACTATGACCGAAGATATGCCGTCAGAATACGATGACATCTTCGACGAGTGCATCGAACTTATTGACGACTGCAAATACGAACGCGACTCGTTAAAAAGACTCAAAGGCGTCAACGAACTGTGCTGCGCCCTGTATCCGCTTTTGAAAGACTTCATCAAGAAGGAAACAAAGATGGACCAGAGCGCAGGCGGTGGAGATTCCGGCTCACCTTCTGGTGGTATGGGAAACAGCGGCCCTTCTGGGCAGAACGGTTCCTCCGGCGATAAGAGCCAAAGCCAAAATGGCAATAGCAATAACCAGCAGAGCCAGAACGGAAACAACAGCAGTCAGCAGGGCCAGAATGATTCTATCCAGAACATTCCTCAGAGTGTCCTGCAGAAAGCACTTCAAAAGGCAGCAAAAGCCGCCCAAAAGGCTGCTAACCGCGCTGGCGCAACCAAAGAGGGCGACCGTGACTCCCAGAGCATTACAGACAAAGGCGCTCGTTCTAAGGAAGCTAAGGATTATAGCAACGGAAAACAGGCAGCGAGTGAATCCGACACTGGCCGTACTGACCATAACAATGTGTCTCACGAGAAAGGTTCTTCTATTGGTCAACCTGATTTGGGCGCTGCAACGATGGACTTGAAGAGCATCGAAAACCAGCGCAAGATTGAGGCAGCTACTGAGCAGGCTAACGAAGAACTCAATGCACAGCTCAAAAAAGAAGCTGCGGAAATGAGGAAGACTGTTGGTACGAGACTCGAAGTCACTCGGGCAGAGAAGGTAAGTGACTCCAATGTGGCAACCTACAAAAGGCTGTCCAGCGATTTGCTCGGTGTCACAAAGAATCTCGAACGCCGACTGAAGACCGTAATCCGTGATGAAGAGAATGACGATGCTGTTGCCGGTTTGCCTATGGGCAGCCGCGTTGAGGCTCGGCTTGCCTATCATCAGGACGGAAAAATCTTCAGCCGCAAGAATTTCCCCAGAGACAACCCTCGCCTTGCAGTTGGCTACCTTTGTGACGAATCCGGTTCTATGAGCGGGTCTGCAATTCAGGCTTCGGTTCGTACCGGCATCATCATTCAGGACCTCTGTGAACGCATGGAGTTGCCGTGTTATATCTGCGGATACACTACAGCAAGCAACTATGGCGGAACGCAGATTCTTGAGTATGTTGACCAGGACATTGATGGCAAGGACAAGTACCGCATCACCGGTATGGCATCTCGCGGCGGCACGCCTACTATGCCTGCTATGCGCTATATGGGCGAAAAGCTCAGACGCGAACAGGCAGAGAAGCGCCTGCTGATTGTTAGTACGGATGGTTGCTCTGACGGTGGCCGCGAAAGCATCCAGCAGGTTATCAAAGACCTGAGGAAGAAGTACAACATCATCGTCATTGGTGCAGGTATCGGTTCTTCCCGTGGCAGCGTTGAACATGAATTTGGTGACAATTTCATCGACATCAGCAATCTTGAAACGATGCCTCGTGTACTTTGCAACATCGTCAAGAAGAATCTCCTCTGATACCATTTGCCGTCTGCCTTCGGGTAGGCGGCATTTTTTGTGTCATAGGTTGCTTGCACATTTGTGCGAAGTGGATACAATGATAGTTGTACGATAGATACCATAACAATCGAAAAGGCGAAAGCCCTGCGTATTCACAATTTCGCTTAAAGAGCGGACTTCCTATTATGGGAGGTTCGCTCTTTTTGTATTTGTAACCAACAAAAAAACAAAAGGAGTAAATCGAAATGACCAAAGAAACAATCAAAGATGCCCAGAAGAAGACTCTCACGGCAATGGCTAATGTCAATGCAGTAGATGGTTTTGACCCCCGCCTGGTAACGTCCTGCTTTCAGGATGCGGAAGGTAACAACCGCATGTATCTCCAGGCAGAGCCTGCTATGCTGTGGTTCCGACTGAAGCACCCCGGCGGGCGCTTGGAACAGATTGTCTATCGGGCCAATGACCAGATGGCAACGGTCGAGGGCCGCGTCATCGACGAAAATGGCAACCTTTTGGCGAACGCTTTCGCCACCCGCTATCACAGCGATGACCAGTTCGGCAAGGACTACATCCAGAACGCCGGTACGGCCGCGATTCGCAAAGCCCTCGGCAACTGCGGATTTGGCACCCCGGCGGACGCTGAGTACATCGAAGATGTCACTACCGTGTACAAGACAACGGCCGATTTGCCGGATGCCCCCGTTGACGGCGGCGTTTTGACGAATTTCCCGGTGCCACCTGTGCCGCAGCAGCTTCAGGACAAGGTCAAGGAGAAGGAAAAAGAGACCGACCCCAAGACTGATGTACCTGCTGCAAAGAAGACCGTCAAAAAAGCTGCACCGAAAGCGGCTCCGACTCCCGACAATGAGCCTATGACGCTTGAAAAAGCTCTGGCGTTCAAAGTTATGGCTGGTCGTTTTGCTGGGCAGACCATGAAGGAAATGATGGACTCCGGTAACGGTGGGGCCATCACCTACTTCCTGCGGCCTCAGTACAACGGTAAACCGATTCAGGCTGCCGCTCGCCTGATTGCGGGACAGTACAACCTCTAATCGCATTTTCCTACAAAATTTCAATGAAAGGGGGATACCTCAGTGGCATGGAGCTTTTCTATGGACACGGTTTTGGACCTTGTGGGGGCCAAGACCCGTGGAAAGGTTACGCGTGCCGGTGAAATAGAGGTGCAGTGCCCGCATGGCGTATGCGGGCGCAATAAGCAACCAGTCTATTTCAGCGTCAATGTTGCAAAGGGACAGTACAACTGCTTCCATTGTTGCAGCGGATGCCCATACAGTGGCGGCATGATTGACCTTTACTGCATGTTTACGGGAATTGACCCTAACGACAGACAGTTCGCCAAGCATGCCATTTCGATGGACCTCAGCGGCAAACCAGCGCACACAAAATGTAAAATTGTGATGAGGCCGGAATCGGACATTGACCTCAGCTTACAGGCACGTCCTGATGCAGAACTCGATAAGGTGTATAGAGCGGTTCTGAATGAGCTGACTCTGAATCCTGAGCATCGAGAAAATCTGCGCAAGCGAGGTTTGACGGACGAGGTCATCGACCGATGCCTGTATCGTTCTGTTCCTGAACACTGGGCTGGCGTATTCGTGAGACTCAAGAAGCTGAAGATTTCCTTTATTGGAATTCCCGGCTTCTATGAGAAAAACGGAAAAGCCTTCTCTGCTTGTACGAAGCCCGGATTCTTCATCCCGTACTTTAATGCCGATAATCAGATTGTTGGTATGCAGATTCGGTTCGATGATGGTGACAAGCGTTATCGTTGGTTCTCATCTCCAGGTTATGAGAACGGGTGTAGCGCCAAAAACATCGCAAGCTATGGTATTCCGGGAGTTATGCCCAAATGCGCAAAGGACAAGACCGTGTACATCACGGAAGGAGCTTTGAAAGCTCACATTGCCTGCACGCTGAGTGGTAACTCGAATCCGTACATTGCCCTTGCTGGAGTCAACTGCTTTAACCAATGGGAAGCGACTTGTGAGCACCTCAAAGCGTTGGGCGTTACTCATGTGGCTGATGCCTTCGATTCGGACCGAGAAAGCAATGAGCATGTTCGCAATGCGCTGAAAAAGCTCTATGCGATTGCAGCTCGTTATGGCATCACTATGACGCGCTTCAACTGGGGCACGGCTTACAAAGGCGTGGATGATTACTTCCTTGCAGTATCGCAGGGAAAGGCTTTACGACCATTCATTCCCGCCAATCAAAGTATCGTAAAATGCGCGGAAAAACAGGAATTCAAGTATATCCCGTTTATTCCTCGTGATTTAAATGTAACTGCATAAGAAAGGAACTAAGAAAATGGAAAACAGCAACGCACGCAACACAAAGATAAAGGAAAAAGATGATAGCGTCATTTACCAAATCCAGGGGCCGAAGAGTTTCCTCAAGGTCAAGATGGATTGGGCCAATATTGACAAAGTTCATCTTTCGTTCGTGTCGCACACGGGCCGCGCAAATGGCTGCTCCCCGATTGCCCACGTTGAGGGCGCTCTGCGCATCAATGGAGGCGACGGTGCCTTGTATTTCTGCGAGGCAATTCTGAGTGGTGTGATGCACAAACGCCGTCAGAAGGCTCTGAATGATGCAAAAGCAGCAGGAGAAAAGTACCCGCAGGCTATTTTTACGTACAATGGCGGCAGTGATGCCAAAGGCGACCGCCCCGTCATGTGGCGTCAGATTGCTCTTGCCCCTGGCTCTAAGATGGACTATGCAATCTCGGTTACGGAAGCTGAAGGCGAGAAGAACAATCTTGGTGGCTATCAGAAGAAACAGGGTGCAAAGGCTACGTTCATTACGGTTGGATGCACCAGCCAGGAACTGGTCGCTATGGCAAGCGCCATCAAGATGCACTGGGCTGCATACATTGCAAACCCGGCGGGCTACCTTGAGATTCACGGCCGCAAGATCAAGTTTCGGGGCCAGAATGGAAATGTCACTGAAGCTCCCGAACGCCGTCTGAAAGCCGAAGCTGCAGATATGCTGCTCAAACTGTTCATTTTTGCAATTATAATACACTGCGTCATTGCTGCCCATACGGTCAAATTCTACGATATAATTGACCTTCGGAACAATTCCTGACTGCACAAAAGCCTTTGCACCGTGGCCGCCGATCTCCTCGGCCTCACAAAACAGGACATGACAATGAAGGTCCTGAATGAGCCGTAGGATCATGTAAACGCCAGCCCGGTCGTCTCCGCCAATTCCCTGCGGCGACATCATAACCGTTCCGTCCGTAGAATAGCAGATCGTTTCCGGCGGGTCATAGTGAACAGTGTCCAGATGCGCGACCAGCAGGACAGGGAGCGTACCCGCTGCATATAGAAAGCCCTTCTGTTTTTGCACGGTATATCCGCTTGCGATCAGTTCCGCTTTTAGTTCCCGCTTGAGACGCTTTTGCGAAAGCTGAAAGATCTGCTCAAAATTGAGTACAGAAAATTGTGTCTGGCTCAAACACTTCTCATATAATTTACGCATTTCGTTCCTCCAATCTTATTCTGGCGTATCGGCTTCTATTGCAAAACATAACTGCGCGCAGATCTGCGCAATGATAATTTGCTGTGCAGGCACTGCAGCTTT
>ERZ780167.3323-NODE-3323-length-11626-cov-5.338519_pt1 | contig 11626 bp, 10 predicted proteins | sample MGYA00510982_ERZ780167 | MGnify/ENA primary metagenome ERZ780167 (study PRJEB29588, sample SAMEA2146107) | human gut metagenome | biome: human gut; feature: human-associated habitat; material: faeces | place: Denmark | collected 2008/2010 ... | reverse complement strand
GGTGGAGGTAGCGAGTTCGAGCCTCGTCACCCGCTCCAAATAAAATAGGAATGCCTCAGCGCATTCCTATTTTCATATCCGGTGCCGTGGCCAAGTGGTAAGGCAAAGGTCTGCAAAACCTTCACTCCCCAGTTCAAATCTGGGCGGCACCTCCAAAAAGAAAGACACGCATTTGCGTGTCTTTCTTTTTGGAGGTGCGCAGTCTGCTCCGCAGACTGTGTCGCCTGCGGGCGGGAATTGAACGTGCAAGGAACCCCTGATGGGTTCCTTGCACACATTCTTCCTTTCCGAAAACATAGATTTTCGCGTTCATCTATAGTGTAGCGAAAACACATCGTCGTCGCGGACTGCGCTAGTTCGCGACGACTTTTTTATGCGTTGCATCAAAAAGTCATCTCTCACCCGCTCCGTCGCGCCTCCTCTCAAAATCGTGACCGCTGATGCGGTGAAAATGCTTGCATCCGGGGCGGGGAGGGGATATACTGTAGGCGGACGTTATATTTCTGACAGGAGCACGAAGGAGGAAGGGTTATGATCCGGATCAATGCGATGGGGGAGGCCTGCCCGTTGCCGGTCGTGAAGACGCTGCGGGCGCTGCAGTCGCTCGGCGGCGCGGGGAGCGTGGAGACGCTGGTCGACAATGAAACGGCGGTGCAGAATCTCCGACGGCTGGCCGAGAGCAAGGGCTGCAGCATCGAGGTCGAGACGATCTCGGACGCCGAATACCGCGTCACCATCACCGCGGCGGAGGGCGCGGAGCTGCCGAAGGAGGAGGCGATCGCCCGCACTGCCCCGGCGGCGCAGAAAAAGACCGTCGTCGTCATCTCGGCCGACCACATGGGCGAGGGGAACGAGGAGCTCGGCAGAGCCCTGCTCAAGGCGTTCCTGTTCGCGCTCACGCAGCAGGAGACGCTGCCCGCGGCGATCCTGTTTTACAACGCCGGCGCGGCCGTCACCTGTGAAGGCTCGGCCTCGCTCGAGGATCTGCAGGCGCTGCAGAGCCAGGGCGTCGAGATCCTGACCTGCGGCACCTGCCTCAATTACTACGGCCTGACCGAAAAGCTCCGCGTCGGCGAGGTGACCAACATGTACGTCATCGCCGAAAAGCAGCTCCAGGCCGACTGCATCATCCGCCCGTGAACCCATAAAATTGCCCGGCCATCCGCAGGATGACCGGGCGGTTTTTATGCGGGTGATGGATCTCAGGGCAATACATGACAGACACCCCCCAAACCAGAAGACTGAACTGGCCTCCGCGCAAAAAACCCACCGTATTTCAATCAAAATACGGTGGGTTTCATAATCAGGAAATTTACCCCCACACGTTATTTTCCGGGGTGCCGGAGAGGAATTGGCGGACGTTGCGGATGGTGCAGTCCAGGATGCGCTGGCGGCTTTCGATGGGGGCCCAGGAGATGTGCGGGGTGAGGATACAGTTTTTGGCCTGCAGGAGGGGATTGTCGCTGCGGATGGGCTCGGTGGAGACGACGTCGAGCGCGGCGGCGGCGACCTTGCCGCTGTTCAGCGCGTCGGCCAGATCCTGCTCGGCCACGAGCTGTCCGCGGGCGTTGTTGACGAGGATCACGCCGTCTTTCATCTTGGCGATGTTCTCCCTGCAGATGATCTTCTCGTTCTCCGGCGTCAGATTGCAGTGCAGGGCGATCACGTCCGAGGCGGCGAGCAGCGTGTCCAGATCGACGTATTCGCCGACGGCGCGGCCGGCGTCGGTGGGGAAGACGTCATAGGCCAGCACGCGCATGCCGAGCGCCTTTGCGATGCGGCCGGTCGACTGGCCGATGCGGCCGAAGCCGATGATGCCGATCGTCTTATGCTCGAGCTCGATGAGCGGGTAATCCCAGAAGCACCAGTCTGGGCAGCTGGCCCAGCGGCCGGCATGGACGGCGTCGCTGTGGTGGCCGATGTGGTGGCAGGCCTCGAGCAGCAGGGCGATGGCGTACTGGCTGACCGAGGCGGTGCCGTAGGCCGGGACGTTGCAGACGGGGATGCCGCGCTCCCTGGCGCAGGCGATATCCACGACGTTGTAGCCCGTGGCCAGCACGCCGACCATTTTGATGTTGGGGCAGGCCTCAAAGACCGCCCGCGGCAGCGGCGTCTTGTTGGTCAGCACGATCTCGGCATCCGCGATGCGCGCGATCGTCTGCGCGGGATCTGTCAGGCTCGTCCGGTCATAGACCGTCACCTCCGCCAGCTCCCGCAGCCCATCCCAGCTCAGATCGCCGGGATTTTCCGTATAACCATCCAGAATCACAAGTTTCATGTTTATGTATCCTTCCGTCAGAATCCGCGCAGGCCGCCCTGCGCACAGCTTGCTTTGATTCTATCACAGACCAGCGGATTTTTCTGCATGAATTTGATTTTTTATATGGTACGCACGGAGAAGCCTGGCGCACACAAAGGATCGGGGTATAACGAAAAAAGAAAACCACCTCCGGCGGTCGGAGGTGGTTTTTGTCATGTACGGACCTCGATGCTGCCGCCGGTGGCGAGGGTCTTGCCTTCGAGGAGCAGGAGCTTTTCGGCGAAGAGGCGGGCGAAGCCGCTCAGGATGGCGGCGGAGGTGATCATCTCCGGGGTGTCGCGGACGGCAAGCTCCATGGTGACCTCGCGGTCAAACATGGCGGCGGCCGTCAGGCGGACCTGGTCGATGAAATACTGCGCGCACAGCTGGTGCCGCCGCACATAGGCGTCATAGGTGCGCCGGACCTCGTCCTCCGGAAGATCGCCGGGCAGCAGCGTCTGCAGCTCGGACAGGCGGAGCGCCTGCTTGAGCGTGCAGATCATGATCAGATAGGAGATATGCGCGCGGTAGTAGCGCTTTTTGCGCGGCTCCGGCAGAAGCCGGGTGCGGACGTAGTTGTTGATGGCGGCCGCCGTGATGGGCTCGGGCTGCTTGAGTTCGGGCGGCAGATAGTCAAGGTACTGCCGCAGAAGCAGCACGACCTGCTCCATGTACAGCCCGAGATCCGGGATCTGCTCCCACGCGGGCAGGCGATAGGCGGCGAGATACTTTTCCCAGCGCCGCAGCTTGCCTACGACAAGGTCATTGTCGAATTCCATAAACTTACACACACCTTTCGTAACCAGTATAGCACATCCCGGGCAAAATGCAACGAATATTTGTACTGGAAGACGAATTGACATTGCGATTGATATGTGGTAATCTAATATAGAAGATTACATGCAGAAAGAAGCAATATCATGTTCAGAATCGTAACCGATACCTCGGCCAATCTCCCGACTGCGTATCTGCAGCAGGAGCATATCACGATCATTCCCTTCACCTTCCACGCGGACGGAGATGAGCAGGCCTGTCTGGACCTCAATACCTTTGACGCGAAGACCTTTTACGCGCAGATGCGCAGCGGGACGAAGGTCTCGACCTCGCAGATCCCGCCGCAGCGCTATCTCGATGTGCTGACCCCGATGCTGGAGGCGGGGGAGGACGTGCTGTTCGTGAGCATGTCCTCTGGTATCAGCGGCTCCTACGCCTCCGGCCAGATCGCCGCGCGCCAGCTGCGCGAGGAATTCCCGGCGCGCAAGCTCCTGCTCGTTGACACCTACAGCGCCTCGCTCGGTGAGGGTCTGCTCGTCATGCGCGCGGTCGACTGCCGCCGCGAGGGGATGAGCATCGACGACACCTACACCCTTCTGCGTTCGCTGCGGCACCGCATGGCGCAGATCTTCACGGTCGACGACCTGCGCTACCTCCGCAGGACCGGCCGGCTGTCCAATCTCGAAGCCGCCGTCGGGACCGTGCTGCAGATCAAGCCCCTGCTCAAGGGCGACCCGCAGGGCAAGATCGTCTGCTTCGCCAAGCTCCGCGGCCGCCCGCGCGCCATCGAGGCCATCGCCAAGCGCTATGAAGAGCTGGTCCGCGACGCGCAGACGCAGACGGTCGGCATCGCGCATGCCGACTGTGCACCCGACGCGCAGATCCTCGCCTCGCTGCTGCGCCGCAGCAGCTGCCCGCCGAAGCAGATCCTGCTGGTGGACTACGAGCCGGTGACCGGCTCGCACGTCGGCCCCGGCGCGCTGGCGCTGTTCTTCCTGTCGGACGACAAGGTCAGAATGATCTAATCAAAATAGCCTCCTCAAGCTTCCGGCTGTACGGCTCTGCTGTGCAGCCGGATTTTTTTGCCCTGGGAGATTTGGATTTCGTTAAAAACTGAAAATTCATCTTGAAAAGAAAGTTGTCAGTTTGTATAATGGTATAAAATCGCGGGAAAGGGGGCGCCGGTATGGAGAACGAGGAACTCCCGCAATATATGCGGATCGCGGGATCCGTCGCCGGGCGGATCGCAGAGGGACAGTTTGCCGAGGGGGAAAAGCTTTCCGGGCGGTCAAAGCTCTCGTCAGAGTATCAGGTCTCTCCAGAGACGATCCGCAAGGCCGTGCAGCTGCTGCGCGATATGCAGGTCGTAACGGTCAAGGAGCAGAGCGGGGTGTACGTGCGCTCCGCTGAGAATGCGAAGCGCTATTTGCAAATGATCGGCGAAAAGCTCGAGCTGCGGCGGAAAAAGCAGAAGCTGCGCGCGCTGCTCGCCCAGCAGGAGGCGGTCGCGCGGCAGGTCTCAGAGCTGTGCGGCAGCATTCTGGACGATCCCATGCAGCCCATACAGGCTGCAGAGCAGCTGCAGAATTATGCCTGCCGCGTTCCGCAGGACTGGTCGGATGCGGGGCGGAGCCTCGGCTCGCTCCATTTCTGGCAGGCAACGGGCGCGACCGTCGTCGCAATCCGGCGCGCAGAGGCCATGTTCATCTCACCCGGCCCGTACGCGGAGCTGTATGGGGGCGATCTGGTCATTTTTGTGGGCGACCCGGAGGCCCGGGAGGCTGTCGCCCGGTTTTTCAGGAAAACGGAAGCAACATGAGTCCGGCAGGTGTCTGCCTGCCGGAAGGGAAAGGAGACACTTGTGGTTCATAACGAAATTCACGCGATCGATCTGGCCATCATTGCGGCCTATCTGATCGCCATGGTGCTCATTGGCCTGGTCGTGGTCAAAAAGGTCAAGAGCATGGACGATTATTATCTGGGCGGACGGTCCTTCGGGCCGCTGGTGCTGATGGCCACGGTATGCGCGACCATCATCGGCGGCAGCGGCCTGATGGGCCGTGCGGGCGTTGCGTATTCCAGCGGCTTCAAGGCCATCATGACGGCGCTGCCGTATCTGCTCGGGATGTTTATCTTCTCCGGCTTTGCCGGACGTATTTCCGACGTCGGACGGAAATTCAACGTCACGTCCATCCCGGATCTGTTTGAGCAGCGTTTCGGGAAGACGGCCAAGGTCGTGCTCGGCTGCCTGATCGCGTTCACGATGATGGGCACTGTCGCCTCGCAGGTCACGGCGACTGCGACGATCATCAACATGCTCGGCGGCGAGATCGGCATCTCGTATGAGATGGGCGCGCTCATCGCCTGCGCGGTATTCATCATCTATACGGCGACCTCCGGCCTGTTCGGCGTTATTTATACGGACGTCTTTCAGTTCGTCATGCTGATCCTGTTCGTGTATATCCTCATTCCAACGTCGTCGCTCATCAAGCTCGGCGGGATCGGCAATTTTGTGCAGAATCTCGCGCCAGAGCTGGCGAAGCCGTATCTGGACGGCAGCATCGTCGGCGATATCATCACCTATTTCGTCTTCACCCTCGCTGGCGCGGAGATGTGGCAGCGGGCCTTTGCTGCCAAGAACCGCAAGTCGGCCAAGGAGGGGCTGTTCCTCGGGACGCTGGCCTACGGACTGACGATCCCGCTGGTGTGGTTCATGGGCGTCGTGGCGCACCAGCTGGTCCCGGCGGAGAAGCTCGCGGCCTACGGCTCGACCGACGCAGTCGTCCCGGCGCTGGCGATCGAGATCCTGCCGGTCGGCCTGACAGGTCTGGCGCTGGCGGGCATCCTGTCTGTCATCATGTCCACGGCAGACAGTTATCTGATCGTCTCCGTACAGACCTGCGTGCATGATATCTACAAGGTCTTCAGGCCCGATATCCCGGAGAAAAAGGAGCTGCGGCTGACGCGTGTGTTCGCGGTGATCCTGCCGCTGGGCGCGCTGTTCATCGCGCTGTATATCAAAAATGCGTATAATATCCTGATGTTTGCCTGGAGCTTTTATGCGGCCGCCGCGGGCCTGCCCGCCTTTGCGGCGCTGTACTGGAAAAAGGCGACGAAAGCCGGGATCCTGGCCGGTATGGGCGCGGGCTTTTCGGTGACGATCGTGTGGAAGCTGCTGGGGCAGCCCTTCGGCCTCGGCGCGACAGTCCCGGGGGCGATTGCCTGTGCGCTGGCGCTTGCGCTCGTGAGCCTTGCGACCTGCAAAAAACACCCCAGCACCTTCCTGGACCCCCGCGAAAAAGCTGCGGCATAAAACGAACAGCCCGGACACGAAAGTGTCCGGGCTGCTGCTTTTATTTGCCATCGGCTTACGCGCAGGCCGCCTTTGGACTGCGCGTAAGGATCATAGGAGAGGGTTCCAAAAGAAGAGGGGTGACGGCGATTGTCACGCGCACGGCTGTCGGCTTATCCGCAGATATTTCCGCGGCATCAGCCGGGCGCATCGCCGGAAGATGCAGAAGAGAACCGATCGGTTTGTTTCACTTCTTATATTCCAAATATAGCGGAAGATTTTGAACAGGGTTTCAAAAACCGGTAAAGAAATTGTGAACAGTTCACAGTCTGGTGACGCGCACCTGCGGCAGGAGCTGTTCGATGTCACCAAGCCTGGCCGCCTGTGTGCCGGAGCACATGACGTTGGCCGCGCCCGTCGCCATAGCGAGGCGGGCCGTATCCTCACGCGAGAGCTGCCGCTGCCGCGCGTAGGCCAGCGCCGCGACGACGCTGTCGCCCGCGCCGACCGTGCTGCCGACCGGTACGCGCGGGCTTTCGCAGCGCAGCACGCAGTCCTCCCAGCACAAAAGCGCGCCGCCCGCGCCCATCGTCACGGCCACGCAGCCGACGCCCTGCGCCAGCAGCTCCTGCGCGGCCCGGATCGTCTCGTCCTCGGTCGTAAGGGGCCGGCCCATCACGCCGGAGAGCTCCGCCTGGTTGGGCTTGATGAGCGCGGGACCGGCCGTGACGCCCTGCCGCAGCAGCTCGCCCTCGGCGTCGAGATACACGGCCGCACCGGCGGCGCGGCAGGCCAGGATCCAGTCGCGGTAGAGCGTATCCGGCGCGCCCGCGGGCGCCTTACCGGACAGCACGACCAGATCGCCCGGGCGCAGCCGGCCGGTCAGCTGCGTGAGAAGCTTAGAAAGGACGGCTTCGTCCGCCGGGGCACCCGGCTCGTTGACGTCGGTGTTGGTGTGCAGCGCGGGGTCGACGATCTTGAGGTTCGTGCGTGTCTCGTGCCCGGTGAACAGGTACATGCCCTCGATGCCGAGCGCGCGCAGCGCGGACTCGATCTTCTGCCCGGCCGCGCCGCCGAGGATGGCCGCGGCCACGCTCGGCTCGCCGAGCTCCCGCAGGACCTTGGAGACATTGATGCCTTTGCCGCCGGGGTCGGTGCGCATGGCCGAGATCCGGTTGACCTCGCCCAGACGGAACGAGGGGATCTGCACGGTTTTATCCAGCGCGGGATTGAGCGTAACGGTATAGATCATGACAGGGCCTCCAAGTAACTTTTTTGGATAGTTTAGCACGCAGGGCGGGGAAAAACAAGGCGGGCAAAAGAATACGCGCAGACAAATGACCAGTTTGTCTGCGCGCGTTCTAAACAATATGGAGAAAAGGAGAAAAATGAAAAAGACGTTTGCTTCTTGCAAGTATAGAATATCAGGATGGTATTAAAAAACTTAGGGGGTAGATTTTAAATATCTGTGAAATCCTATGTCATTTTTCTTCTTTTTTCGCAAACGGAGCTACCGGACTGCCAGCACCAGCAGAAGCGTCGCTGCCAGATACAGCGCGAACGCGGCTGCGGCCAGCAGCAGAACGATCCCGCCCAGCAGCAGCGGCACGCCGCCGCGGCGCCGGCGCAGCACGAGCAGCGTGATGCCGCCCGCCAGCGTCAGGATGAAGCCGATCAGAGCAAGATCTGCGCGCATGGGCGTCCTCCTTTCGGGTGGCGGGGCTTAGAAATAATCGCCCCAGCCGTCGTCTTCGGTGTAGTCGCCCCAGCCGTCGCCGGGATCGGACCACGGATCGTAGTCGTCGTAATATTCGTCGCTGTAATCCCAGCCGGCGTCGTTGGATTCCATGTATTCGCCGGTGTCGTCATCGATGTAGCCGTCGGAGCCGTAGCTGATGAACTCGTTCTCATAGCCGTTCCAGTACCAGACGTCGCCGTCCTCGTCGTACCAGTAGTACGGCGTGCCGTAGTCGCCGGAATCGCCGGAGTAGGCGGGCTGGGCAGGCACGGGCTTGGGCGCGGTGCTCCAGCCGGCGGTGTAGGAGAGGGTGGTGAGCATGCTGCTGCAGATGTCGAAGTAGTTGCGGATGCGGCCTTCGAGCGCGATGGTCGTGGCGACGAGGGCGTAGCCCGTCGGGCCGTAATACCGGACCTCCATGCAGCCGCGTACCGGCTGGGTCAGATCGCCGGAGAAGATGTCGCCGTCGAGCCACATATAGCCGGTCAGGCTGTAATAGTCGCCGTTATCCTTGAAGTCCGAGCCGAAGGACTTGATGAGATAGCTGCCGTACATGCTCTTCATGAAGTCGTCGAGCATCTTGACCATGTAGGTCTTCGCGGTGGCCGCGCCCTTTTCCATGTAGGGGTCGAAGCCCTCGATGGGCTGGAAGGCGATCATGATGTTGGAGTAATAGTCGTCCGTGCCGTCTTCCATCACGGCGTTGAAGCTCAGCGCGTTCGAGACATTCGGCTGCTCATGCGCCTCCATCTGGATGGGATAGTCGATGGTGACGTTGGTGAAGCCGCCGGGGAAGGCGGCGGTCTGGTTCAGATCGTCCTCGGGCGTGGGCAGGAGCATGATGTAGTCCATGGCGGTGAGCGTGTTGCCGTTTGCGTCGCTCAGAGCGCCGTAGGCCGTCTGCCACAGGGAGACGAGCTGGGAATCATCCTCCATGCAGAGCGTGATGTTCTCGCCCTCGTCCACGACGTAGCCGGGGCCGACCTGCTCGCCGTAGAGGTTGATGGCGATCCACTCGTAGTCCTCGTTGATGACGAAGTAGAACGGCTCCCCCGCGAGCTTCCAGCAGCCGGTATAGCCGCTCAGATCGCCGGAAAGCGTGGGCTCGGTCTCTTCGAAGGCATAGGCGGTCTCGTCCGCCTCGTCATAGTCGGACGGGTCATAGTCGTGCGCGATCTCGATGGGCACCTCGCCCTCGGGCGGCAGGAAGATGATATAGTCGCCGTCCTGGATCGCGAAATCCAGCTCGTCGACACTGGTGTCGTACAGGATGTAGTTTTCGTCGTTGTAGACGAGGATGTTATAGGCAGAGGGGACCTCGGATTCCTTGTAGGTGCCGAGATTGGCACTGATGGTCTCGCCGTCGGCGAACGCGCCGTCGACAAACTCGGTGTCCCATTCGGTGCTGGTCGAGGGGGTGATGCTGATGGACGAGATCTCGCGTCCGGAGCGGTTGACGAGCGTGACGGAGACGGTCACGTCCTTTTCACCGCAGCCGGTCAGAAGCAGCAGGCACAGGACCGCAGCCAACAGCACAAGAAGCAGGTTCCTGACTTTTTTCATGATGATCCTCCCGGATTGAAATTGAAAAAACTCCACGATAAACGGTCTGATACCAGTTTACCGTGGAGCGGTCGGGTTTCATAGGCCCCTCAGGGGCTAATCTTGGGCAGCACATCGGCCAGCAGCATCCGCTTGCCGCGCGCGCCGCCGTCAAGACCGAGCTTGTCAAAGATGCGCTTGAGGTGGTTTTTGACGGTGGCCTCCGACAGGTGCAGCGCTTCGGCGATCTCGGCGTTCGTCCGGCGCGCGGCGGCGAGCTGCGCGATCTCCAGCTCCCGCGGGCTGAGACTGCTGACGCGCGAACGCGCGGCGGCCGTCTCCGGCGATCGCAGCAGCGGGCCGAGCAGCGCCGCGTGCTCCGTGAACGGCAGGGTCAGGCCGTCCGGCGCGGCGAGGCGCCGGGCCGTGCCGAGCTCCCGCTGCGCATCCTCCCGGCGGCCGAGCTGGAACTGCGCGCAGGCGAGCTGGATATGCAGATAGATATCCGCCAGGCAGGTATGTAAGGCGGTGTTCAGCGCGGCGCAGCTCTCGCCGCGGGCGAGCAGCTTCGTCCATTCGCCAAGGGCCAGCAGCACCTCATTCTGCACGATGCGCAGCATTGGCAGCACCGGGCTGAGGAACGATGCGTCCGCCTCCGGTGTCAGATACCACGCGCCTGGGTCCGCGCGGCCGCGCATGGCGTCCAGCCACGCCTGACAGAGGTCGAGTGTGCGCAGGAGCAGAAACTGCCGCTGCGATTTGAGCGTCCCGTGCAGCTGCGCGAGCGTCTCGTCGATCCCGGCCTCTCCATGCTGCAGAAGGGAAAGCCGCAGGGCGGTAAACTCCGCCGTGAGGAGGATGCTGTACTGGCCGCGCGCCTGCGCGGCGTCTCTGGCCAGATGGCAGCCGATCTCCGCGTCGGTGAAGCGCCCGCGCAGCAGGTCGGTCTCGCACTGCATGGAGTGCTCCGCGCCGCTGCCGTGGCCGTCGGTGACCTTGTAGTAGTGGGGCATGCACGCGCGCATCTGCGCGTTTTCCTCGTCAAGCTGCCCGGGTGTGCGGTGGAACATCATGAGGACCGACGGCGAGCCGAAGGTCCACGTGCCGCCGAGGTCGATGCAGCGGGTCGTGCGCGTCATGCGCGCGCAGGCCGAGCGGTGGAGCTCGCTCATGGCGGCGATGTCGTTGTAGCGCAGAAAGCTCATCACCAGGTCGCATTCGCCGAGATAGTTGCTTTTCTCCGCCTCGGAAAGGCTACTGCCGGCCTGCAGACTCTCAAGCAGAAGCTTCTGCAGCCGCAGCAGCTCCGGGATCTGCCGGAAGGAATAGAGCTTGCGCATCAGCACGCAAAGCGCGTCCGGGTGCCGCCGGAGCGCCTCCTCCGGGCACGATTGGCACCAGCTTAACAGCATCTGCCGGTGCTCGCCGCAGATGGATTTTCCGCAGTCGCGCGCCGCGGCGGTCAGGACGCCGTCCCAGTCGCCGCCGCGGCAGAAAAACTCCGCGGCCAGCAGCTCCTCGCCCGCCCGGCTGTACCACTGGCCGAGCCTGCGGCAGACCGACTGCTGCAGCGCCTCGTCCAACTGCGCGAACTTCCGGCGCAGCAGCATCCGCAGCATGTGGTGGCAGCGGTAGACGCCCGCGTCGCCGGTGGTGATGAAGGCGTTGTTGTGCGTCAGATCGTGCAGCAGCGCCTCGCCGTCTGCCTCCTGCCAGACGAAGCAGGCCTGTTCGGCGGTGAATTCTTCGGTCAGGCAGTTTTTGAGCAGGAACAGCCGCCGCCGCTCGTCCAGCGGGTCGAGCATGACCTGCTCGATGAGCGTGTCGGCGCTGCGGGAATCCGGCTGCCAGACGCCGGTCTGGCAATACGCGCGGAACATCAGATAGAGCATGGCCCGCCAGCCCTCGCTCACGGCGAAAAGCGCCTGCGCCTGCGAAAGCGTCATCGGAAGACGGCAGCGTGGCTCTTTTTATGACGGCA
>ERZ780167.3322-NODE-3322-length-11628-cov-44.092111_pt1 | contig 11628 bp, 9 predicted proteins | sample MGYA00510982_ERZ780167 | MGnify/ENA primary metagenome ERZ780167 (study PRJEB29588, sample SAMEA2146107) | human gut metagenome | biome: human gut; feature: human-associated habitat; material: faeces | place: Denmark | collected 2008/2010 ... | reverse complement strand
GGCGGCAGCCGACGGCGGAGCCGCGGGCGGCCGGGGGCTGCATCTGGGGCGGCTCTTCAACGGCGACCGCGTGCTCTGGATTATCATCGCGGCGCTGGCCGTGATTTCGATTTTGGTGGTCTACTCGTCGACGGCCAAGATGGCCTACGACGCCCACACGGCGCGCACGACCTACCACTTCCTGCGGCAGCAGGTCATGGTGCTCATCCTGAGCCTCGGGGCGATGATTGCCGTGCAGAAAATCGACAGCCGCGTCTACCGCGCCCTGGCCAAGCCGGCCTACATCCTCAGCGTGCTGCTCACGCTGCTGGCCTACTTCATCGGCCGCACGACCAACGGAGCCGCCCGCTGGATTCCCCTCGGATTCTTCGACCTGCAGCCCTCCGAGGCGCTAAAGGTGGCCACGGTGCTCTTCCTGGCCCGCCAGCTGGGCAGCCGCCAGAGCCGCATCGACAAGATACGGATTGTCCCCTCACTCAAGTTCTGGACCTGGCGCCGCTCGCGCGAGCAGCGCCGCATCTGGCGCGAGGGTACGTGGCCCATCCTGATGCCGGTGGCCGTCTCGGCGCTGGTCATCTTCCCGGCCCACACCTCGTCGGCCGTGCTGGTCTGCATGGCCTCGTGGGTGATGATGCTCATCGGGCGGGTCAACTTCCGCGAGCTGATGAAGCTGGTGTGGCTGGGCGTTGCGGCCGTGCTGCTGGTCTGGATGCTCAACCTGGGGCGCAGCGAGACGGCCGAGGGGCGCGTCGGCACGTGGCTCCACCTCTGGACCACGTCGCAGACCGAGAAGCCCATCGAGCATCTGACCGACACCGAGCGCTCGATGATTGCCATCCACAACGGCGGACTGCTGGGCGAGGGGGCCGGGCAGAGCGCCATGCGCGTGGAGATGATTCACCCCGAGAGCGACTACGCCTACGCCTTCTTCGTCGAGGAGTACGGCATCGTGCTGGCCGTGGTGCTGCTGATGCTCTACCTGTGGATTTTCTTCCGCGCCATCGAGATTTTCCGCCGCTGCGGCACCGCCTTCCCGGGGCTCATGGTGCTGGGGCTGGCGCTGCTCATCACCTGCCAGGCGCTGCTGCACGTGATGGTGACCGTCAACCTGATTCCCGAGACGGGGCAGACGCTGCCGCTCATCTCGCGCGGCGGTTCGTCGGTGCTCTTCACCACCATCGCGCTGGGGATGATTCTGAGCGTCAGCCGCCAGAACGACGAGCAGTCGCACGACCGGCCCCGCGGCGAGACGATGTACGAAAAATAGCCCCCCGAAGGGAGGGGGCCGGGCGGAACCGGAGCGCAAAGCCGGAGACGGGGACGGACCGGAGACAGGGACCGGGCGGGCCGGGACCACTGTCGGAAGACCGGGCGAGACGGGATGAATGCCGGGGACCGGGGCAAACCGGGCCTGCCGGAGCAAACCGGAGCAAACCGGAGCAAACGCCGGGGCAAACCGGGGCCGTCCGCAACCAAAAAACGCAAGAGACAAAATGGAGGATATCAGACTCGACAAATATCTGTGGGCCGTGCGGGTCTTCAAGACCCGGAGCGATGCGGCCGATGCCATCCGCACCAACAAGGTGACGGTCAACGGCGCCTATGCCAAGCCTTCGCGCGAGGTGAAAATCGGCGACCTGATAGCCGTGCGCAAGCAGCAGGTGACCTATTCGTACAAGGTGCTCGACCTGGTGTCGAGCCGCCAGCCGGCGAAGAACGTGCCGCTCTACTGCCTCGATGTCACGCCGCAGGAGGAGCGCGACAAGCTCAACATCCCGCGCGAGACGGTCTTCGTCTTCCGCGAGCGCGGCACGGGGCGCCCCACCAAGAAGGAGCGGCGCGAGCTGGACACGCTGATGGACGAAATCTACTACGACGACGAGGAGTAGCCCCGTCAGCGGGGCAGGGGAAGGCCCGCTGCGAAAACATACTGGCCCTTCAGCCGCCGGGAATGCCGGCCCTCTTGCCGGAACATACTGGAAAAGGCTCCGACGCCGGAGATATATTGGAAAAAACCTCTGCCGCACGCGTGCGGCAGAGGTTTTTTCATTCGGGCAGCCAACCCCGGTCGGGGCGGCACGGGGCGCACCGATTAACGTCGGTTAGCACCGGTTAGCGCCGGAGCAGGCCGAGCGTACGGACGCCCACCGAGGAGCCCTCGGCTGCCGGCGTACGGAGCACCACCTTGCAGAGCTTCGTCGTCGCCTTGAACTCGGTGTCGCTCAGTCCGTAGGCAAAGGCGATGTACTCCGTGTCGGGGTCGAGCGGCATGTAGCGCGTCATGGTGAAGCTCTCGTTCAGGAGCATCATCGAGTAGTAGTCGCCGTAGTCGTTCCAGAGCTTCTCCATATCCTTGGCCAGAATCTCCTCGTCGCTCAGGCCGGCGAAGTCGGCCAGCTTGGTCAGCTCGCACCGGTAGGGAACCGCCTCGGAGGTGGGGATGAACTTGATTTGCGCATTCTCGATGCCCCACGACACCACCTCGATGCGAATCGGGTCGTCGCCGCCGGCGGCATCCTTCAGCATGAAGGGCTCGGTGGTGAACAGACGGGTCGTCGCCGCGGCGCGCAGACCGTGCTGGCCCACACCGAAGGCGAAGCCCACGTACTCGGTATTGGCCGCGAACTCGGCATAGGAGAAGGTGTAGTTTCCCTTGTGGCACTGCTCGGCCACCACCGTAGCGTAGTCCGAGCTGGAGATGTGCTCGTTCAGGTCGTCGAGGCAGATGTTGATGATGCCCTCCTCGCCCAGCGCGTCGAGGTTTTCACGCAGCACGAAGAAGCAGTAGTAGTATTCGTCGGCGGTCGAGGGGGTCACCTGCAGCCGGGCGCTCACGTCGGTCAGGTCGACCACTTCGAGCCCAAGAGTCATCGACGAGGGCTGCACCGTAGGTTCGGGCTTGGTACGGAACGAGGCGCTGACCAACTCGGAGGTCGCCTTGCCCGAGTAGTCGAGGCCGAAGACATACTCGACATACTCCGTATCGCCCGCCAGCTCCTCGGCCGTCACGAAGCTCTGCGTGCCGGTGAAGAGGAGTCCCATCGAGCGGCAGAACTCCTCGAAGCTCATGGCGTTGAGCTCGGCGGCGCCGACAATCTGAGCTATCTGGGCGTCGATGAGCTCCTGCTCCGAGGGGAAGGCGTCGAACTCGGCGCGCGGCAGGACGTTGCAGAAGTAGGTCATCGAGGGGTCGGCCGGCGTGACGGTCACCTCGGCACTGTAGAAGGTCACCTCACCGAGCGTGATGGCGAAGGGCGGCTGGGGCGTTTCTCCTGTTGTGGCGCTCGTCGAGGACCACTCGGAGTCACTCCAGCGCGTGAGGTCGCCTTGCCCGAGTAGTCGAGGCCGAAGACATACTCGACATACTCCGTATCGCCCGCCAGCTCCTCGGCCGTCACGAAGCTCTGCGTGCCGGTGAAGAGGAGTCCCATCGAGCGGCAGAACTCCTCGAAGCTCATGGCGTTGAGCTCGGCGGCGCCGACAATCTGAGCTATCTGGGCGTCGATGAGCTCCTGCTCCGAGGGGAAGGCGTCGAACTCGGCGCGCGGCAGGACGTTGCAGAAGTAGGTCATCGAGGGGTCGGCCGGCGTGACGGTCACCTCGGCACTGTAGAAGGTCACCTCACCGAGCGTGATGGCGAAGGGCGGCTGGGGCGTTTCTCCTGTTGTGGCGCTCGTCGAGGACCACTCGGAGTCACTCCAGCGCGTGAGGTCGCCCGAGACGGCCTTCACCCGGAAGGCGTACTGCGTCGAGGGGGTCAGCCCTTCGAAGCGGACCGAGGTCTCGTTCGTGTAGACCTCCTCGCCCTCGTTGAAGCGGTAGGCATAGCATTTGGCCTCGGAGACGGCCTCCCACGTGAAGGTGAGCGAGACGTCGTCGCCCGTCGAAGCGAGCGATGCGGGGGCGGGAAGCTGTGAGACGGGTTCCGGCGAGTCGGAGTCATTGCCGCACGACACGAGGAGGGGGAGCAGTGCTGTCAGCACGCAAAACAGACGGAATTTTTTCATAAGGTATCATTTAGTTAAGGGTGTGTTTTGAGGATGGGTTTTTCCTGTTTTTTAGGGATGGGTTTTACAAAGATAGAGGTTGTTTTGAAAAAAGCAAGCGTTTCGGCCGCTCTCCCCCACACTTTTAGCGCGCACCCTGCCCGACCCCGCTCCGAACGGCGCCCGGGCAACTGCGGCCACTCATACAAAAAAGAGCGGTGCCTCCCGCCCCACCGCACGCAAAAAAGGTGCGCCGCCCCACGCAAAGGGAGCAGCGACCCCTACACCCGCACGTTTCGTCGGGCGCCCTCACCGCGCAAAAAAGGAGCGGCGACCCTCCACGGGTCACCGCTCCCTCGTTCGGGCGCTCCGCCGCACCGGGCAGAGCCTCACTTCTTGTTGTAGGCGTTCATCGTCAGCGAGACGCCGACCGAGACGAACGACACAATCGCCTCGCCGAAGAGCTTCAGCCGCTCGGGCAGCGCCGCACGCTCCTCGGCCGTCCATTCGCCCAGCACGTAGTCGACCTGGTGGCCGCGCGGGAAGTCGCCCCCCACGCCGAAGCGCATGCGGGCATACTCCTCCGTACCGAGCAGCTCGGCGATGTTCTTCAGCCCGTTGTGGCCGCCGGCACTCCCCTTGGGACGCATGCGCAGCGTACCGAAGGGCAGCGCGATGTCGTCCGAGACGACCAGCAGGTTCTCGAGCGGAATCTTCTCGGCCTCGAGCCAGTAGCGCACCGCCTTGCCCGAGAGGTTCATGTAGGTCGAGGGCTTGAGCAGCAGCACCGTCCGCCCGCGCACCTTCATCTCGGCCACGGCGCCGTAACGGGCCGTCGTAAAAACAGCGTTGGACGCCTCTGCGAGCGCGTCCAACACTTTGAAACCGATGTTGTGGCGGGTTTCGGCGTACTCGGCGCCGATGTTCCCCAGCCCAACAATGAGGTATTTCATACTCCGTCAGGATTAGGCCTGAGCAGCGGCACCGCGCGATGCACGCGTTACGCGTACGGCGCAGACAGCCGTCGTAGCCGGCGTCACGAACTTGAGGTTCTCGAACTTGAGGTCGCCGACGAAAATCGTCTTGCCGACACCCAGGTTCGTAACATCCACCACGATTTCGTCGGGCAGGTTCTCAACCAGGGCGCTCACGGTGAGCTTGCGGGCCGAGAGAACCAGCTTACCGCCGACCTTCACACCCTCGGCGTTACCCGACAGGCGGACGGGAATGGCAATCGATACGGGCTTGCCGTCGGCGATGCGGAAGAAGTCCAGGTGGAGAATCTCCTCGCGTACGGGGTGGAACTGAGCCTCACGCAGTACGGCGAGCTCCTTCTTGCCGTCGAAGTCGAACTCGACAATGTAGGAGTTGGGGGTGTAAATCAGGGGCTTTACCTCGCGGGGGTCAACCGAGAAGGTGACCGTCTCGCCGTTGCCGCACAGCACGCAGGGGACCATACCCTCGCGACGGATTGTCTTGGCAGCCTTCTTGCCGTACTCTTCACGCTTTACGGCCTTGATGGAAATGGTTTTCATAGCTAAAATTTTGAATGTTAAAGTGTTACCTTGGGCGGTTCTCAGTGCGGCGACGCTGCGTCGCACCCCACTACCGCTTGCATTGGGCCACAAAGATACGAAAAATCCGGGGAATCAACACTTTTCGGCACTATTTCTCGCCCCGCGGCCCGAAAAAGTGCGCGGCAGCGAAGTGGGCGCAGGGGCGGAACGCGACCGCGATGCGGGCAGGAGGGGCAGGCGGACGGGCGACGGGACAGCGACGGGCGGGCACACGAGCCGGCGGGCACACGACGGAGGGCGGCGGACCGGACGGAGGGGTGGATGGGTGGACCGGCAGCCAGGTTCAGCAGCCGGTTCAGCGGCCGGTTCAGCAGCCGGCTCAGCGCCCAACATGCTGCTCGAGCCACTCGCGCAGGGCGTCGCCCCGCAAATCGACCGCCACGACCCGGCGCTCCCCATCCAGCAGCAGGTTGTGCGGGATGATCCGGATGTCGAACCGGCGGAACAGAGAGTCGTAGTTCGCATTGTCCTTGCGCAGGATGACATGGGTCAGCGCCTCTCCGCTCCCGTCCGCCTCAATAGCCTGTTTCCAACGGTTCAGATTCTCGTCGATGGAGACCGCATAGACCGAGAGCTCCTCCCCGTAATCCCGGACGGCGGCCAGCAGCGACGGCACCTCCTCACGGCACGGCCCGCACCACGACGCCCAGAAGTCGAGCAGCACATAAGGCGTCGTTAGGCTGCTCCACGCAACCGCATTGCCGTTTCGGTCGGGCAGCGAAAAATCCGCCACCAAATCCCCCGGCCCATAAACCGACGCGGATGCCGCAGAGCTCTCTGCATCCGGAGCTGCGGAATCGGGCGGAGTTATCGTGAGTTCAGATTCGCCCCGCTCTTCTCGCGTCTCCGGGTAAGGAAGAGGGTCGCCCACAATACGGGCATAACGATTGAATGCCTCACGGCTTTCGGGGGTCATTGTGGCTATGGGCATTCCGGAGGGTGTCGTCCCGGTGAGTGTCGAGAAATTCACATTGTCGGGGAATTCCGTACGGATATATGCGTATGTCTCGGTCTGTTCGCGCTCCGTCATGTCCGGCAAAAGGTTCAGACAGGCATATACCGCATTGAACCCGCTTCGGGTGGTACGCAGCAACTCCCGCCACAACACCGCCTCCGCACGGAAGCAGGAGTCAATGCGCTCCCCGAGTGCCGCGCGGCGATTGTCGCCGGCCGGCAGCTGCATGAATTCGGCCTGCAGCCGTTTGCGAAGGGCAACGACCGGAGCCTTGAGGAGCCTGCACAACTCCTCCTGGGATGCGGAACCCGACACGTCGGGACGTCCCATGCGCCCCAACGGCGCAAAGTCGAACTCAATCCGGTCGCCACTTCGGACAACGATTGAACCGGAAGAGAGCGGTACCCGGTCGATGAGAACCTCTGCCGTTACCTCATCGAACGGGATTTGCCCCTCCAGCACAAAATGTCCACCGCGAATCCGGCAGGAGTCGATGAAAGCCGCCTGATTTTCGAAACTGATGAAGAGATAGGCCGTACGGCCTTCGACGTTGAGGCTGTCGGCAACCATTCCCGAGATGTGAATGGGAGACGGACGCTGTCCCAAGGCCAGGGTCGCTGACGACAAAAAAAGCAGGGATACAAGCCAATGTTTCATAATGACGGTTTTTAAACGAGACACAGGAGGTAAGAGGCAGGAGGTTTCTCCCGTCCCAATTGTCCGGGGGGGGCGGGAAACATGGGTCTGCAGCGACGTTGGGCTGCGAGCCATCACCGAGTGGGCTGACGGGGAAAATGTATGACAAATTTTTCCCGGCTCTCACCTCTTCAGCTCCTTTTCGAGCCACTCGCGCAGGGCGTCGCCCCGCAAATCGACCGCAACGACCCGGCGCTCCCCATCCAGCAGCAGGTTGTGCGGGATGGTCCGGATGTCGAAGCGGGCGACCAGCTCCGCGAACGAGGCGTCGCTGCGGTCGAGGCGGAGGTTGAGCAGCGGCGAAAGCCCCTCCTGCTCCATGGCGCTCCTCCAGGCGGCGGCATCCTCGTCGACCGAGACGGCGCAGACGGAGAGCGCCCCGTCGAAACGGCTCGCCGCATCGAGCAGGACGGGGAGCTCCCTGCGGCAGGGGGCGCACCACGACGCCCAGAAGTCGAGCAGCACATACTCCTCGGCAGCCTCCAGCGGGTTCCGCCGCACCCCCTCCCCGTCGGGAAGCGAGAAGGCCTCGACCCGCTCTCCGACGGCGTAGGGCGGCAGGGAGCAGGCCTCCGTTCCGGGCTCCGGCTCCGGTGCGCTCCCGGGTGCCGTCTCCTCCCCAGGCTCCGCCCCCTCGGGATAGGGTTCCGGGAGGCCCGAAAGCCGCGCACGGAGGTTCTCCGTCCGCATGCTCTCGCGGGTCGGCGGCTCGGGCGCCGCCTGCTCATCGAGCGAGTTGAGGCAGGGGCTCCCGGGGAAGCGTGCACGAAGCTGCCGGACCAGGGCGCGGAGGCTGTCCTCGGTCATGTTCGGGGAGGTATCGGCATACCACATCGTCGCAACGACGGCCAGCAGCGCGCTCCGGTCGTTGAAAATCGCCGAGCGGGCCAGGGAGTCGAGCTCCGCCTCGCGGGCCGCAAGCCGTGCCTCGAGCTCCTGCCGGCGCCAGGCATCGAGCCCCGGAGCGGCCGCCTCGCTGCGCAGCTGCTCCAGCACCCCGTATCCGATTTCCCGATAGCGACGGCTGATTTCGGTCATGCGCTCCGTGGCGAACGAGCCGCGGCAGGCGGGGAAGAAGGAGCGTGCGGCAGTGTCGATGCGCAGCGAGACCCGCTCCCCGCGGGCGGCAAGCAGGATGTAGCTCCCCTGCCCCGGGATAAGCAGTTCGACCAGATTCTCAGGGTCGGGAAGCGGACCCGAGAGCTGCGCCGCATGACGGACCAGCCGCGCGGAGTCGACCAGCGTGAGCTGGTTGCCCATGCGTGCAAAGAGGTAGACCGCGCAGTTGTCGCACCCGGTCTCGGGGGCCGTTTCGACCTCGAGCCGGAAGCGGTTGCCGCCGCATGAGCACAGGCCAAGCAGGAGGGCAGCCGCCACAAGAAGGGAGAGACAGTTTTTCATGATTGGTTTTTCTATTCGGGAAGGAACATTTTTCAAAATGAGGGGCCGGGCCGATGGGACGGAGGGTCGGCGCCGCGCATCCCGACGGTACGATTGCAAGATACTACTATTTTTTTAGAAGACAAAGAAATACGCCCCTTGAGCCAACCTTTGCGGCATTCCGGAACAAAATACGCCCGACCGGGCGGAAGCTCCGGCGGGCGGACGGGAGAGGGAGTGGCGGAAAGACGTGACGGGCGGACGAGGGGGCGCAGCAAGAAGGCAGAGCGCTCCGGAGGGCAGGCGGAAGGAGGACGAACGGGAGACGGGTCGCGGCGGAAAGGACGCAGCGGAGAGGACGTGGCAAAGGGAGCGGCAGAGGAAGTGGCGGACAAGACGCAACAAAGGAGAGGCCCGGCGGATTACGGACCGGGCGGAGCATAACAACAAGACGCGGAGGAAGGGTGAGACGAACCGGCGCCTCGACCCGCTACGACCGTTCGGGCTCCTTGACGGAAGCGGAAGCGGCTGACACGGCGGCAGTTCCGACCAGTGAGATAGATGCGGGGCAAAGCGAGAACCGGCGCCCTGACCCGCTACGACCGTTCGGGCCCCTCAACGGGAGCGGAAGCAGCTGGCGCTAAGGTGGCTTTTTTGCGGGTCCCGGCGGTGGTTGTCTTGCCGGCTCCGGAGGATGCTTTGCGGGCTCCGGCGGAAGAGGTCTTGCCGGCCCGGGAGGCAGAGGTTCCTGCGGTGGTTGTCTTGCCGGCCCGGGAGGCCTTTGTTCCGGCCTTGGCGGCGCTCTTCGTGTCGCTCCCGTCGGCTGTTCCGGCCGGTGCGGAGGCCGCCTCGCGGGCCTCGGCGCGGCGGTCGGCGGCGTACTTGCGGCACCAGGGGGCGATGCCGCACTCGCCGCAGCGGGGCGAGCGGGCCATGCAGACGTAGCGTCCGTGGAGAATCAGCCAGTGGTGGGCGATGGGCAGCAGGTGCGAGGGGATGTTCCGCTCGAGCGTCCGCTCGGTCTGCAACGGCGTCTTCGAGCCGGTCGTCAGCCCGATGCGCTCCGAGACGCGGAAGACATGCGTGTCGACCGGCATCACCTCGCGCTGCCACAGCACCGCACCCAGCACGTTGGCCGTCTTGCGCCCCACGCCCGGAAGCCGCTGCATCGCCTCGAGGTCGGTGGGCACCTCGCCGCCGAACTCCGCACAGAGCATGCGGGCCATGCCGGCGAGGTTCTTCGCCTTGTTGTTGGGGTAGGAGATGCTCCGGATGTAGGGGAAAATCTCCTCGGGGGTGGCGGCGGCCATCGCCTCGGGGGTGGGGAAGGCGGCGAAGAGGGCCGGCGTGGTCATGTTGACCCGCTTGTCGGTGCACTGCGCCGAGAGAATCACCGCAACGAGCAGTTGGAAGGGGTTTTCATAGTGGAGTTCGCTCTCGGCCACGGGCATGTGTTCCGAGAACCAGGCGATTACGCCGTCGTAACGTTGGCGGAGGGTCATGGTCGTTTTTTTTAGGGCATCAAGGCCGAAGCGCGCAGGGAGGTCGGGGGTCATCCCCGCGAATCCGCTCCCTTGCGCCGGAAGAGTATTTTTTTGAGCAGCAGCCCGTAGCCCGCGGGGTGGAGGGCCAGCCGCGGCGTGCGGCGCACGTCGCGCCACCAGCGGGCCAGGTACTCGCCCACGGGGCCGTGGTAGGAGAGCACCCAGAGCGCCACGTCGCTGCGCCGGCAGAGCAGCCGGTAGCGGTGGCGCCCCGCGCCGTAGCGGGCATCGAACCAGAGGCTCGTATCCATGAGCGAGTCGCAGAAGGCGATGCGCTTGCGGTAGAGGCCGCTCTGGCTGACGCTTTGGGGCAGCATGCGGTGGACGGCCGTCTCGGCATCGAGCCACGCGATGCGCGACTCGGCGGCGAACCAGAGCCACATCGGGGCGTCGTCGGTGAGCCATTCGGGGTGCTCCTCGGGGCGCACCTCGGCGTAGTAGCGCAGGATGAGGTCGCGCCGGGCGACGGCCGTGCAGTTCTCGACCGTGTTGTTGAAGAGCAGGCGGTCGAAGTCGGTGAGCATCACCTCGGGGTAGTGGAGCTCGCGGCCCGTCCCCTCGAAGAGGCGCAGCGAGCGCGTGTAGCAGAGGCCCAGCGAGGGGTCGGCCTCGAGCATCGCCACCTGCCGCTCGAGCTTCTCGGGGTCGCACCACCAGTCGTCGCCGTCGCAGATGGCAACGTAGCGGCCGCGGCACGCCTCGATGGTGCGGCGGTAGTTGGCCCGCATGCCGACGTTGTGCTCCGACGTAACCAGACGGATGCGGTCGGGGTAGCGCGCGGCGTAGGAGCGGCAGATGTCGGGCGTGGAGTCGCTGCTGCAGTCCTCGCCCAGGAGCAGCTCGACGGCAAACGAGGTGCGCTGCGCCAGGACGCTCTCGATGGCCCGGGCGATGTAGGGGGCGTGGTTGTAGGTGGTCATGCAGACCGAAACAAGCGGAGTATTCATCTTTCGGAGTGGGTTGCACACATTTTTTCAGGGCCGGGTCACGGGTCGGGGCCGGAACCGGGACACGGGACACGGAGCCGGGGCGGACCGGGGCGGACCGGGGCGCAGTGCGGAGCCGGCGGGCCGGGTTGGCACCGTCACCGGCGCGGAGGCAAAGCCGCCGGCACAGGGGCGGAGTCAAAACTGCCGGTCCGGACGCAGAGGCAAAGCCGCCGGAGCGGGGTCAGGACCGCCGGTCCGGGAGCCGAAGTCTCGAAGCCTCGGCCTCAGAGCCGCTTGAGCTTGGCGAAGCGGAGCAGCAGCGTGCGCCGCCCTTCGGTTTCGAAGTCGACCACCAGCCGCGGGTCGGCCCCCGAGGTGTCGACCTCGCGGACCACGCCGCGGCCGAACTTGGCATGCTCGACCCGCTCCCCCACCGCATAGCCGCACGCCGGGGCGGCACCTCCGGCTGCCGGGGCGGCCGCTGCGGGGCTCTGTCCGGCGCCCGCTGCCGGGCTCTGGCCTCCGCCGGCAGGACGCCCCCCCAGGCGGCGCATCCCCTCG
>ERZ780167.3320-NODE-3320-length-11635-cov-13.544646_pt1 | contig 11635 bp, 12 predicted proteins | sample MGYA00510982_ERZ780167 | MGnify/ENA primary metagenome ERZ780167 (study PRJEB29588, sample SAMEA2146107) | human gut metagenome | biome: human gut; feature: human-associated habitat; material: faeces | place: Denmark | collected 2008/2010 ... | reverse complement strand
GCACATCGAAAGCCTTTTGGATGGAAAGCAACAACTGCTCGATGTCCTTGTTGGTTTCCACGGCTTCCTTGCTCTTGCCCTCCAATCGGCTGGCACGAGGATTCCAAAGCGATGGAGTGCAAGACAACTTGCAGGAGAACTGCGCCATAGTCCTGTTCACCGTGATGCGTCCCATGATGGGAGCTTTTCCATTCTTGTCCATTCCGCTCTTTTTTAGGTAGAGCAACACCTTGAATTTTTCGATTTTCATAACGCTTACATTTTGAGTGTGCAAATATAATCATTTTGTAAGCGTTCCTTGATACGCAAAACATTGAGAATCAGCGCAATAAAATCCGTTGATGCACAAAGTTGCCTTTCCGCATTGTTACCTGCTTTGCATAGGTAACTGTGGCTCACGATTTAGTAACTGAACTACTTCAATATTCCTCACTCGCTTGCTTTATGCCGATTTGGCAACTTTGTGCAAATCTACTCATTCCCAACTGTTTACGTTCCAACCTCTCTTATTCTCCTTTGGCTGCTTTAGAGTTTTATGTTAAAAAATCTACTTCAACGAGAGTGTCCATCGTGGCTTTATAGCGTGGATCAGGGAGCTACTACAACATGGGAACGATGGGATTCCTATAGACTTGATACAGGCTTCGGTGATTATACAATGAATTCGTTTAATCATTATGCTTATGGCGCTGTCGGTGAATGGATGTATCGATATCTTGGCGGTATAGATACGGATGAGAACGCTCCAGGATTTAAACATATTGTGCTCAGGCCTTCTCCTGATGTGCGTAAAGAAATACCAGAAGGACAGGAACGTATAACCTGGGCCAAGGCTTCGTATAAGTCGGCTTATGGTGTTATTAGGTCAGAGTGGAAATATGAGGGCGACGATCTTGTCTGTGAAGTGGAGGTTCCTGCAAATACCATTTCTACACTTTATTTCCCGTTGCCTTTCAAAGATGCTGTTGTGTATGAAGGTGGTGTACCTGCTATACAGTCAGAGGGCGTAGAATTTGTGTCTTCTGATGACGGTGTAGCTGTGTTCAAACTTGGGTCAGGTACATATCGTTTTACATGTGATTTTACTTCTGGAATAATATCCCGTGATGAAAACGAACGCATAATGGTTTATCCTAATCCGGCACGTGATGTTGTATACGTGAAGTGTGATATGCCGCTCGATAGTATTGCACTATATGATATGGCTGGCAATATGGTGATTCGTGATGGTTTGTGCGATGGACGTATTGATGTGTCAGGACTTGTACCAGGAGTGTATGTTCTAACAGTACGTTCCGGAGAAAAGAAAAGCACGATAAAGATAGTTAAGGTCGCTTGCTGATAATGTGCATGTATATTGTTATAGTATTATTCTTTTATAAGGAATAATTGTGAATATAGTCCGGCCATTTTCAATATGTAAATAATGATAATTATGTAACGAGACTTTGTGTTATGTTATGATTCGGATTTGCATATTGAGAATGGTCGTATATTTTATGAATGTATTGAAAAGTCTGTGCTTTAAAGTTTTGTACTTGAGTTGCATTCGCATTCTATTTTTGCCTGATGTTTTTTGTATACTTATGCATCGTTATTTCCGTGTAAGGTCGTTATTCTGCGTCAGAATTTTTATGATTATTGTTACGCAATTTTAGAGCGGTTATAATATAAGTCGACGGAGTGTGATTTCCCGAATTTCTATATGTGTAATATTGTGGCGTGATAAAGCTTTTCAGATATTGCGTGACGCCCTTTTATGATTCTCTGCCCTGCATTTCCTTGATTGTCTTGAAGGCTTTCCCGTGTGGTGATATTGCCTTTTTTAGGCTTAGTATGAATTCTGTGTGTATTGGTTTTATTCATGAATCATCGTGGAATGAAATGAGAATTACGGACAATGGATGCGGGTATAAAACATGGCAAAGCATGTGTCCGTGTAATAATAAATTCACTTTGCCACAATCTGTAAGTCCACACAGCAAGAAGAGTGCATGCTTTGCGCGCATCTTCTTCTGCATGATGTCGGCGTTTTTAAAGAAAACCCGGACGGCGGACTTACAGTTTTTCTTGACTTTTTTTTGACAAAATAAAATCGCAAAAGAGATGCGTGGAAATGTTAAATACGGTGTCAGAAAGCCCGTTTCGGCTGTGCTGTCTTGTTGTATGGCCTGCGATGTAATCCCGGATCAATCGTCTTACATTCCGATTAGGCCCGTTTTAAGGTCTGGTTACGACTTTTTCAGCGTGTGATATTGCGCGTTTTAGGCCCTGAAACAGGCCATATCACGTGCTGAAACGGTGCTTTTTACATGGTGAAAAAATGGTTCTTGTTTATAAATATCTGATGTTCAGTGTTTTATACAAACCTCTTATTTTTCGCGTATTTGCGTCCGACGGAGAGTCTTCCCGCAAATTCTCGCTTATTTTTGTGGGTAGAACTGAAAACTCGGACGGAAAAACCGCAGGGTGCTGAAAATCTGTAACTGCCCCATATTGCATTTCTTTCAACTGAAAGCAACAATGCCGATACTGGACAGATGTCGTGTTTTTTTATTGCAGGCAACCTGTACTGAATTTTTACTTAGACCTTTTTTATATCGCAGACAGAGAACGACCTGTCTGTTTTTATGAGAACGTGTGTTTTATATTCTGCCTTTGTGGCTTACCGGTTTCCGTTTTGCAGATTTCTTTTGTCACTATAAAGTCAAGGCAGAAAAGTATGAATATGCAAATCATAAAACCGGGCGGTGTGCGCCATATTTTATTTAATGTACACAGATCTGCTGTGATGTACGCGTATCAGGCAAAAAGTTCCTGCAGCACATCGAGTGACTTCAGCTCGGGAAAGTCGGGTACGTGCAGCCTGTAGTATTTCAGAATGAGGTCCACGCAGCGGTTGCGCTCATTGCGCGAGAATGCGAAAAGGTGCATTGTCTCATATCTCATGCGCATGAGTGTTGCTATTCTTGCAGCTTCCTCCGGTTTCAGAAAGTCCGTGTGCCAGGGTTGTCCGTCTGTGAAGCATCCGCTACGCAGGTCGAAGTAGGCGTTCTCTTTGCGGCTTTCGAGGTTGGGGTAGAAGCCCACGAAGCGCGTGAGGTGCATCATATATACAATGTGGAAGTTGGAGAAAGCGCTGCGGCATGCGTCGAGCCACATTATGCTGTTGACTATATATTGGAACAGCGGCTCGTTGTCCTGTTCGCTGCGGGTTGCGAAATTGGTGAACTCGGCCACGAACATGGCTATCGACAGTTTGTAGGCATCGAAGGGTATGGAGCTGAGCGGGCAGGCTATGGAGGCGTCGCTGATGCGCAGCAGGCGGGTGTTCTGTCTGTAGTCGAACACTATGTCGAGAATCGACAGTGGCTGCAGCAGTTGTTTCTTCACCCTTGCGCGTGCGCTTTTAGGTATGTGTTGTATGAACGACAGCCGTCCGTGGGTCTGTGTGAGCATGTCGGCGATGATTTGTGAATCACCGTATTTAAGTGTGCGTAACACCACTGCTCTTGTCTTTGTCAGCATAAATTCATGCGTTTTATACCGCAAAATTACGAAAAATGCACTATTTTGAAAAAAAACTCAAATATATTTGGAGGATAAATAAAAAATGTCTACCTTTGCATCCGCAAATAAGACATCCACGGTCCCTTCGTCTATCGGTTAGGACGAGAGATTTTCATTCTCTAAAGAGCAGTTCGATTCTGCTAGGGACTACAATAAAAATACTACAAAGAAAAGAAGACTAATAAAGATGGCAAATCACAAATCATCCTTAAAAAGGATACGTCAGACAAAGGTAAAGAATTTGCACAACAGATATTATGCAAAGACAATGCGCAACGCAGTTCGCAAATTGCGCGCTCTCACTGACAAAGAGGAGGCTGTAAAAATTTACCCCTCTGTACAGAAGATGCTTGATAGATTGGCAAAAACCAATATCATTCATAAGAACAAAGCCGCAAACTTAAAATCAAGTTTGTGCAACCACATCAATAATTTGGCTTAATTAAACTAAACTTAATGTTTTTCCATAGGTGAGAGTCGCTGTCCGTGAGGCCAGCGACTTTTATTTGTACCCATTTGAAGCCGTGCCGGAGCGGCGAAAATAAATCCTTATTTTGTTTTGAGTTTTGGTATATTTGCATTATTTTTGCAATAATTATAAACCAACGCTTATGCAGACAAGGTGTCATCTCTCAATGCTCATTCACGAGCAGGCAAAAAAATACGGCTCGCGCACGGCGCTCACGTTCAGACTTTTCGGCAAGAGCACCTGGGGCAGTGTGTCGTGGGAGCATTTCTCCCTGAGAGTGAAACAGGTGAGCAATGCTCTGCTCAATCTTGGCGTGAAGCCGCAGGATAATATCGCGGTGTTCTCGCAGAACTGTGTGCAATATCTCTATACCGATTTCGGCGCATACGGCGTAAGGGCCGTCACAGTGCCGTTCTATGCCACAAGCAGCGAACAGCAGATACAGTTCATGATCAACGACGCGCAGGTGAGATTCATCTTTGTCGGCGAACAGGAGCAGTACAACAAGGCTCACCGTATCTTCCCCTTGTGTCCGTCGCTTGAGCGTATCATCATTTTCGACCGCAGTGTGCGCATCAGCACGCACGATCCTCATGCTCTCTATTTCGACGACTTTGTCGGTCTTGGCATCAATCTTCCGCGTCAGGCGGAGGTAGAGGCGCTGTGGCGTGAGGCTTCGGACGACGATCTGTGCAACATTCTCTACACAAGTGGCACAACTGGCGAGAGCAAAGGCGTGCAGCTTACCTATGGTCAGTATGCCTCGGCGCTTGTCGCAAATGACAGATGTGTGCCGGTGACAGAGAAGGATAGGGTTATAAACTTCCTTCCGTTCACGCATGTTTTCGAGCGTGGATGGTCTTATCTCTGTCTTTCTGAGGGTGCCGAGCTTATCATAAACACCGATCCGCGTGAGATACAGGAGTCAATGAAGGAGACACATCCCACATGTATGTCGGCCGTGCCACGCTTCTGGGAGAAAGTATATCAGGCCGTGAAGGACAAGATAGACCGTTCGTCACCTATGCAGCAGAAGGTGTTCCGTCATGCACTCGAGGTGGGACGCCGTCACAATGTGGAATATCTTGCTAAGGGAAAACGTCCTCCGCTCGGTCTTGCACTCGAATATAAGCTGGTGGACAAAACATTGCTCAAGATTGTGCGCAACCAGATAGGACTCACAAATCCCAACATATTCCCGACGGCCGGAGCGACTGTGTCGCCCGAGGTTGAGCAGTTTGTTCATTCCGTTGGCATCTGCATGATTGTGGGTTATGGTCTGACGGAAAGTCTTGCCACAGTGTCGTGTGACCATAAGAACAAACCTTATACGGTCGGTTCTGTCGGACGTCCCATCGAAGGCGTTGATATCAAGATATCCGAAACCGGCGAGATATTGCTCAAAGGTCCGACCATCACTCGTGGATATTACAAGCGCGACGCTGTCAATGCGGTGGCGTTCGACAAAGACGGTTACTTCCATACGGGTGATGCAGGCTATCTGAAGAACGGAGAACTGTTCCTTACTGATCGCATAAAGGACATGTTCAAGACCTCCAACGGCAAATATATTGCCCCGCAGATGGTGGAGGCCATGCTCCTTGTCGACAAATATATCGACCAGGTGGTTGTGGTTGCCGATGAGTATAAGTTTGTCTCTGCGTTGGTGGTACCGGAGTTCCGTTTGCTTGAGGAGTATGCCCGCGATCATAACATCAAGTTTGAGAGCCGCGAGGATCTGTGTGCCGACAAGCGCATACACGACATGATGATGGAGCGTGTGGAAACATTGCAGCAGCAACTTGCACACTATGAGCAGGTGAAACGCATCACTCTTATAGCCCATCACTTCTCAATGGAGTCGGGTGAGCTTACCAACACGCTCAAGCTAAGGCGTCCGGTGATATACAAGAACTTTAAGGACGTGATAGAAAAAATGTATGCCGACTGACGTGTTCCACAGTGTCGGCGCTATGGATAGACTGGTTGCCGGAAGAAGAGGATACGTCCGCAAGGCCGGATATACATACTTAAAATAACAACAACATTCGTAATGATAACATCAGATCAGCTGAAAGACGTGATGGAACGTGCCGAGGCACTGCATCACTATCTCAACATCGACGCAAAGAAAATAGAGTTTGAAGAAGAACAACTGCGTACGCAGGCTCCTGACTTCTGGGACGATCCGCAGCGGGCGCAGGAACAAATGAAGAAGGTAAAAGGCCTTGAAAAATGGATTAACGGCTACAAGGAAGTCCGTATGTGTGCCGACGAACTGAAGCTGGCTTTCGATTTCTATAAGGACGATATGCTCACCGAAGAAGAGGTGGACGAGGATTACAGCAAAGCCATGCAGGCCATAGAGAAACTGGAGCTTATGAACATGCTGCGCCAGAAGGAAGATCCTATGGATTGTGTGCTGAAGATAAACAGTGGTGCCGGCGGTACGGAGAGCCAGGACTGGGCACAGATGCTTATGCGTATGTATATGCGCTGGGCTGAGGCTCATGGACATAAGGTGACCATCAGCAACTTACAGGAAGGCGATGAGGCCGGAATAAAGAGCGTCACAATGGAGATTGAGGGCGGAGAGTATGCCTACGGTTTCCTCAAGAGCGAGAACGGCGTGCATCGTCTTGTGCGAGTGTCACCGTTCAATGCGCAAGGCAAGCGCATGACAAGTTTCGCCAGTGTGTTCGTAACACCGCTTGTAGATGATACCATCGAGGTGTTTGTGGATCCGTCGAAGATAAGCTGGGATCTCTTCCGAAGCGGTGGTGCCGGTGGACAGAACGTCAATAAGGTGGAGACCGGTGTGCGTCTGCGTTATCAGTACGTCGATCCGGACACAGGTGAGGAAGAAGAAATCCTCATCGAAAACACCGAGAGCCGTAAGCAGCTTGAGAACCGCAACAACGCGATGCGACTCCTCAAATCGCAGCTCTACGACCGCGCGATGAAGAAAAGACTTGAGGCTCAGGCAAAGATTGAGGCCGGAAAGAAAAAGATAGAGTGGGGAAGCCAGATACGCAGCTATGTATTTGATGACCGTCGTGTGAAAGACCATCGCACCAACTACCAGACAACGGACGTTGACGGAGTGATGGACGGAAAGATAGACGGATTCATCAAAGCATATCTCATGGAGTTCCCGGTAAACGAAGAACAGTAACCGTCGCGGCAGGAGGGGCCTGCCGCAACTTTTGAACATAAATAACCTAAAATACTACGACTATGAGTGAAAAAAGCAAACTGAACCGCGCACGCCGCGAAGCACAACAGGAGAAACAGGCAAAGAAAGTAGTTGAGATAATATTCTGGAGTCTTATACTGCTTGCGGTGATTTATACCATCTGGGTTGTAGTTGCGTAATGAGCGGTCTGGAAATAGAACGTAAGTTTCTCGTACGAAAAGGCGACGCATTCAAACGCGCCGCCTTTTCGTGCAGCAGAATAAGGCAGGGCTACATGAATTGTGCCGATGCCACAGTGAGAGTGCGTCTGCGCGACGACAAAGCCTATCTCACTATAAAGAGCCGTTCGCTCGACGGCGGACTGTCGCGCTATGAGTTTGAGACAGAAATACAGTCAGACGAAGCTCTGCAACTGCTCAAACTGTGTCGTGGAGGATTGATAGACAAAAGTCGTTATCTCGTCAAAAGCGGACGTCACACCTTTGAGGTGGACGAGTTCTATGGCGACAACGAAGGTCTTGTGATGGCTGAGGTGGAGCTGGAAAGTGCTGACGAAGAGTTTGAAAAGCCCGATTTTATCGGAATGGAGGTAACTGGCGACAAACGCTTCTACAACTCCCACCTTCTTGTTAATCCTTTTTCTTCCTGGCGCGATACGCTGCCAGAAGAATACCGATGACGTTTCCGAGCGTCACACCTATGGCATTGGCCGCGAAGTCGAGCCAGTCGCCGCTGCGCCGGCCGCCGGTGCAGTATTCCTGAAGAATCTCTATCACTCCGCTCATAAACAGCGGTGCGAGCCACGCCAGCAGGAAGAGGCGTGGCTTGTTTGTTTTGTCATGCCGGTGGAGATATTCATACCATATCGTAGCACATGTGCCGGCATACATCAGCACGTGCGTCCATTTATCTATCAGCGTGATGTTCTCTAACGGCGTATCTGGCACATCCATGAAACACAAAATCCATATGAATGCTATATACAGGCATGAAATCGGATAGTTTGATGTCAGATGATGCGTAAATCTTCTCATTTGCTTTCTTTTTTAATGCAAAAGTAGATATTTTTTTATACTTTTGCAGAGTTTCAGTTATTTTTCTTTGATTATGACAAACGAGAGAGCTAAATTCGGAAGCAGATTCGGACTGATACTTGCCACTGCCGGTTCTGCTGTTGGACTTGGAAACATCTGGCGTTTCCCTTATATGGCAGGCAACAACGGCGGAGCCGCTTTCATCCTTGTATATATAGGATGTGTTCTGCTGCTCGGCATCCCTTGTATGATCAGCGAGTTCATCATCGGACGTGAGGGAGCGTCTAACACGGCACGTGCCTACACAAAACTGTCCAACGGAACGGCGTGGAAATATATCGGATTCATGGGTGTGCTCACCGGATTTCTGATTATAGGATATTATGCAGTAGTCGCCGGATGGTGTCTGCAGTATATTTTTGCTTCGGCTGCGGGAGAGCTTCAGGGTGATCCGAAATACGTGGCCGGCTATTTCTCCGAATTCTCCGCCTCGCCCGTAAAGCCGGTGTTGTGGACTGTCGCCATATTGGTGATAACCCATCTGGTGGTGATACGTGGTGTGAGAGGTGGCATTGAGAAGGCTTCAAAGATGTTCATGCCCACGCTGTTTGTTCTTCTGCTGGGCCTTGTTGTGGCTTCGTGCAATCTTCCTGGTTCCGGTGCGGGAGTGGAGTTTCTGCTCAAACCCGATTTCTCCAAGGTGGACAGCGGTGTCTTTCTAGGTGCTCTCGGACAGGCATTCTATTCTCTGAGTATCGGCATGGGGTGCATCTGCACTTACGCCTCATACTTCAGCCGCCGCACAAATCTTCTCAATACGGCGGTGCACATTTCGCTTGTTGACACTATGGTGGCTGTTCTGGCCGGTCTCATGATATTCCCCTCGGCGTTCTCTGTGGGCATTGCTCCCGACAGTGGCCCTTCGCTCATATTCATGACACTGCCCAACGTGTTCCAGCAGGCGTTCAACCATCTGCCGCTTGTTGGCTACATTGTTTCCATTGTGTTCTATGTGCTGCTCTCGCTTGCGGCACTCACTTCGCTCATTTCGCTTCACGAGGTGTGCACGGCCTTCTTCCTTGAGGAGTTCCGCATATCCCGTTTGCGTGGTGCGACGTTCGTTACAGTCATTGCATGTGTCGTCGGTGCGTTGTGTTCGCTGTCGCTCGGCCATACCGATCTGCAGTTGACAATATTCGGTAAATCTGTTTTCGACGCGCTCGATTTCGTCACCGGACAGATACTGCTGCCTTTCGGCGGATTCCTTACATGTCTGTTCCTCGGATGGTATGTTCCGAAAAAGATTGTGAAAGACCAGTTTACAAACTGGGGAACACTCCGTGGCGCACTGTTCGGAGTATATCTGTTCTGTGTACGCTTTGTGTGTCCGATATGCATCATGCTCATATTCCTCAATCAGTTCGGTGTCATCTGATGCGGTGTAGAGAGCTTTTTAGGATGTGACAAGACTTGTATGATAAAGGAGTTCTTCTATTTTCCGAAGAGCGACCGTCGGGTCATTATATTTCTTCTGGTGGTCATTGTCCTGTCCGTGATTATTATCAGTGTCACGGACAATGGCGGAATGTCCTCGCATCTTGCCAAGACCGACAGTCTGAAGGCCGACACTGTCACATATGGAAAGACCGCACGGCGTCAGCGCCACTATGTATATAATGTAGAAACAGCCCCTCGCGAACTGTTCGCGTTCGATCCCAATACGGCAGACAGCACGCAACTGCTGCGGCTCGGACTGCAGCCGTGGCAGGTTCAGAATATTTACAAATACCGCGCCAAGGGCGGAGTGTATCGCAAACCGTCGGATTTCGCGCGTCTATATGGACTTACCGCGAAACAGTACAGAGAACTGTTGCCATATATAAGGATATCCGACGATTACAGGCCTGCGGCCGAACTGTATGGCAATGCGGATGAGAAGAAATACGAACGCGACACGGTGCTGTATCCTGTTAAGTTGCAGCCGGGCCAGTATGTGATGCTCGATGATGCTGATACCACGGCCTTGAAGAAGGTTCCGGGCATCGGCCGTTACTATGCTTCCGAAATAGTGAGATACCGCAACGCTCTGGGCGGTTATGTGTCTGTGAGTCAGTTGTCAGAGATAGAAGGCTTTCCCGAGACAGCACTCCCTTATTTCAAGGTTTCGGGACATTCTGTAAGGAAACTCAATCTCAACCGTTTGACGCTCAATCAGCTGAAACGCCACCCGTACATCAACTTCTATCAGGCGCGCCATATCATAGACTATCGCAGGCTGAAAGGCCCTCTCCGCAGTCTAGACGACCTGAAACTGCTGAAGGATTTCACGCCACGTGACATAGAGCGCCTGCGCCCTTATGTGGAGTTCTGATGCATTTCCAATGGAGTGTTTTTATGAATCATGATGTGAAACGGCTTTATACATGGTCCGCTGATGCCTGACAAGCGCTGTCAAAGAGTGTGGTTTTTCTCATTACACAATCCGTAAGGTAGTATCAAATGACTCATGTACTTATTGGTGTTATCCTGAATTGACGTGAATATTGCATACAATAGCCGTTTCGTATTTTTCTGATATTATGTTTGGTTCGCCATGATGCGGAACGTACCGGTATGATACTTACAAGTATATCACACCGATACGTTTTCCTGTATAATGTCAATCTAATGGATTGTTGGAACTCACTACGTTTAATGTCATTCTATATTTGCCTTTTATTTCGCATTGTCTGTTGTTGCTTTCATATTCGTATGTTCCGGTAAACGTACCTTCCACCTGTACGCCATCTTCTACATCCTTTATCGATTTGACATTGTTTGTTCCTTTCACGAGTTCATAAAATTCGCCGGAACTTATCGTCATCGCTAGAAAGATGCTTGTTTTCCGTGTCTCTTCCAACACGTCATATCGGCGTTTTTAAAGAAAACCCGGACGACGGACTTACAGATTTTCTTGACTAATTTTTGACAAAATAAAATCGCAAAAGAGATGTTAGGAAATGTTAAATGCGACATCAGAAAGCCTTGTTAAGTCTTTACAGCCTTATCCTGTACCCTGTTGTGTAATCCCCGATAATTCATATTGCATTCCGATTATGACTGTTTCAGCCTCCGGTTTCGTCTGTTTTAGGGTGTGATATTGCACGTTTCAGACCCTGAAACAGGCCATATCACGTGCCAAAATGGTGCATTTCGTATGACGAAAAAATCACTCTTGAATATAAGCTGTTGATATCCAGTGCTTTGAGCAAAGTCCTTATTTCTCGCGTATTTGCGTCCGAAGCTGAACCTCGCTGCAAATTCTCGTTTATTTTTTGGGGTAGAACAGAAAACTCAGACGGAAAAACCGCGGGATACTGAAAATCT
>ERZ780167.3319-NODE-3319-length-11637-cov-4.277500_pt1 | contig 11637 bp, 8 predicted proteins | sample MGYA00510982_ERZ780167 | MGnify/ENA primary metagenome ERZ780167 (study PRJEB29588, sample SAMEA2146107) | human gut metagenome | biome: human gut; feature: human-associated habitat; material: faeces | place: Denmark | collected 2008/2010 ... | reverse complement strand
AAAGTGAGTGGATACAACCATTCCGAGTGGGTGGGAATGCTCCGTTTTCGCCAGTCAATGAAAATAGTGACAATGAATTTGTTTACTACTCTATACAGAGTGCTTTTCCTCGTTATTTGTCCTCCATTGCAGTCCAAGCAGTTCCCATAATTTCAAAATCAGCCTTTGAATTGTTGCCTAACCAAAGACCTTGCTTACAAGAACAAAAGAAAATTGGTAAAATGCTCTCTTTGCTTGACGAGCGTATCGCGACCCAAAACAAAATCATTGAGGACTTGAAGAAACTAAAGTGCGCAATTATTGAAACAGTATATAATGGCAAGGGGTATGAGTATCGCATTGGCGATATAATAGAGCAAGTATCACAGAGGAATAAGAGATATCTTGTAAATACTGTTCTGTCCGTGAATAATAAACTGGGGTTCATAAACCAAGATGAACAATTTGAAGACAGAACGGTTGCAAGTGAGGATACATCCAATTACAAGGTTGTTTTAAAAGACGATTTCGCGTACAACCCTGCAAGAATCAACGTTGGTTCTATTGCTCGTTTAAAGTCATTTGACAAGGGCATTGTTAGCCCTATGTATATTTGTTTCAAAGTTACAGATGGTATTGTTCCAGAATATTTGGAAAGTTATTTTGCGACAAATCACTTTTTCAAGGAAATGCAGAAGCGTTTAGAGGGTAGTGTGCGTCTTTGTCTCTCATTTGAAGGCTTATGCAACATACCCATATTCATTCCTAACATGGACGAACAAGCGGAAATAGGTAAACGAATATACCAGTTAGAAAGCAAGATTGAAACAGAATGTAATATCCTATCTCTGTATGAAAAGCAGAAGCAGTATCTGCTTCGCCAAATGTTTATATAAACATCTGGCGGAGCAAGTATTGCGACATGATTAGGAATTTATCAAATAGCCTGTTCCTCTTCCACTTCCAATTTTCTGTATCTCACCATTATCGAGCATTTCTTTTAGAGTGCGCTCTATAGTGGTTAAGCTGATGTCGGGGCAGAGAGTCGCAATGTCACTTTTGGATATTTTTCCTATACGCTTGCGAAAAACAGCTCGTATTCTCTCTGCTTTTGACAGTGTCTTACCATGCAAATGCTCGACACGGTCTTGAAATTCTTGATATGCCTTTACGAAAACACCGAGATAATAACTAACAAAAGACTGATAATCATTTTCGCCAGTATGCCAGCCTGTGGAACTCTGCCTCAAAGCCTCATAATAAGTTTCTTTAGAATGCTCTATCAGCATCTCGATACTTATATACTTGCCCACTATATAGTTGCTACGATATAGCAGCAAGAGGGTGAGCAGACGACTCATACGTCCGTTGCCATCGTTGAATGGGTGGATGCATAGAAAATCAAGTACAAACATGGGAATTAGTATCAGTGCATCGTATTTGCTCTCATCTAAAGCCTCATTGAAAGCCTGGCAGAGGTTATCTACTGCATCTGGTGTCTGAAAAGCTGGAGTTGGAGTAAATCTCACGTGTTCATTGCCGTCCTTACCTACTTCTGCTATGATATTGTCTACATTCTTAAATCTGCCTCCTATTCCCTTGCCTCCGTATGAATATAGGTCACGGTGCAATTGCAACACATTATTTGAGCGAAGCGGAATATATTCATAGTTTTCATGAATCATAGACAACACCTCTCTGTAGCCTGCTATTTCTTCCTCAGAACGACTGCGAGGCTCGGCTTTATCCATTACAAGTGCCTGTAGTCGGTCGTCTGAAGTAAAGATACCCTCAATGCCATTGGAGGCTTTTGTGCTTTGTATCTTAGCTATATCAAGCAGCGCAGAGAGTGCATCTGGCTTTGCGGAAATATATAAATCTTGCTTGCCACGAAATTCATGAAGCATGGAAAGTTGATTGACAATGGCTGGTGTTAACAACTTTTCTGGCAACTTTTTATAATCAAATGCATGCATATAAACACTGTATTTATGTTCTCAATATTCAGATGCAAAAGTACAAGGATTTCTCGAATTATCTGCATCAAAACCTAAATATCTGCATCGTTAGTAACTAAAATGATGCAGATAAACCTATTCTGATGCAGATAATAGTGTTATTCGGAAACGCTTGATGGCTTTTTGAATTGTTTATATGAACATCTGGCGAAGCAAGTATTGTTTCTCTTCTTGGAAATGGCTTAACAAGATTTCTTCATTCGTGGTTTTACGCTCTATCGCAGTGAGAAAGGTTGATATTCTTACTTGTTTGGCTACTGGTGGCAAAAGAACAGCGAACTTTTCCAAATCTTTCTTCTGAATATTGGGAAGTCCTGTGCCTATTCTTAGTTTCATTATTGCGCTTTCCTTGCTCTTTAAATAGTGATAGAGATACAGATTACAAACGTTAGGTTGAATATCTGTAAGAGTATAACAATGCCCTCCGCTCCAGAAAGCTTCTCTGTTGTATTGTATATATCCACATGAATTGCCGCCCTCGCTGATAGAAATAGTGTCGGCAGGAGCATTACATTGTTCGTAATATCCAGATGGCTCTGTTCCCCCATTCATAACGTAGTATGTTCCTGTTTCAGAAAGGCAGTCACCATTAACTTGTTTGCCTTTCTGTATGTTACACACCTCTGACAGTGCTACGACTTCACCATTTGTAACCTTGAATAGTCTTTCCGCAATTGCGCACTTTAATTTCTTCAAATCCTCAATGATTTTGTTTTGGGTCGCTATACGCTCGTTTAATTTATCAAGCAATTGCGCAATCTTATTTTGTTCTGCCATGTTAGGTAAGGAAATCGGGAATGAACGTATTTGCTCAAAATTGAGTCCTTCTCGACTGCCACCTGTTTGCAGACTTTGTATATAATTTTGAATTTTCTTCGTCTGAATATAGTTACACAAGAACTTAGGACTTACTGTAGAGTTAGCCCGAATGATACAAACATGTTGGTTTACATTACCACCTCCTATCTCTTTTGTTGCTATTGCAGTTCTACCTATGGATGCTCCAGTGATATTTAGCAATACATCATCCTCATTTATTTCTGTAGCTTTGTGCTTTTTGTGAATATCATCGTCAATATGAGCTATATCATCTAAGATTAAATATCCCATACCAACATTTTGACTTCTCACAAAACAATGACCGACAGAAGTGTAGACTGCATTGCCGCCCTTTGGCGTTGAGCCACTACCAACTTTTGTAGTTAATTCTCCCAACTTACACTTCTCCCACTCCCCCTGAAACTCAGGAAATCTGAGATTTGGGACATTAAGTTTTTTATGTTCGTTATTTATTTTTGTTGTCATTTTAAATCCTTAATTGATGGTTCTGAAATAGTCTACCAGCTTGGTAGACAAATTTTTATTTTAAATTTCCTTTGGATTGAGGTCGAAAGGAAGCAGAGGCATATCGTCATCACCATTATTAAATCTGTCGAAATCAGAAATATATGAACGGTCTTGGATGAGCTTATATTTCTCATATTCTCCATAAGCCTTTGCTCTTGCTTCATCTTGCGAAACAGTTCCTGCCGAAGGGTTTGCCTCATAGTCCATTGCCGCAAGGAACTGGGCAAGTCGCTTTCGCCAATCTTCCATTGTTGTAATGATATGGCGTTGGGCACGAGTCTCAGCAAAGTCAAGGAATGAAGTAGTTATGCCATTGAGTTGATTAAGTTCGGTATCCGACAAATAGTTCTTGGCTACAATTGTATCCGACTTTTGTACTCGTCCGTTAGGTGCTTTTTTCCATGTGGTAAACCCCATGTGTGGTTGTTCGGCATCAGCTCTGTTAAAGACAATCTCTGCTGCGGTATGATGTGTGACAGCCAAGTGCATCATATTCTGCACCATCTTGAAGAACAATTTGGTACTTTCTGATTTTGCATCATAATCAGCACTACACTCTGCATATACATCCGTTATCTTCTGATAGTAGCGACGTTCAGACGTCCGTATCTCACGGATGCGTTCCAGCAAGTCATCAAAGTAGTCCTTGCCGAAATGCTTGCCTTGTTTCAAGCGTTCGTCATCAAGTACATACCCCTTGATGATAAACTCCTTCAACACAGAAGTTGCCCATATACGAAATTGAGTTGCTTGATAGCTGTTCACACGGTAACCTACGGCAATAATGGCATCAAGGTTGTAGAACAAAGGAGTACGTTCAACATCACGCTCACCCTCAAGTTGAACTTGTTGAATTTTTCTACAAGTTGCCTCTTTTGTAAGTTCTCCACTTTCATAAATTTGAGAAAGGTGATAAGCAATCGTTGCTCGGTCTACGCCAAACAAATCTGCCATGCGTTTTTGCGACATCCAAAATGTCTCGTTGTTGAATATCACTTCAATGCGGGTTTCACCTTGTGCTGTTTTATACAGCAATATGTTGGATTCCAGTGAGTTTTGGATAAGTTCTGTGGTAGAAACGGACTGCGAAAAATATTCTCTTGCTTGTTGCACCAGAGGTTTCTTTCCGTCTGCATTTTCAGCTATAATCATGCACGCCATACGAGACAAACGGAATATGTTCACCTTTCTATATGCACCACTACCGAGCTTGACCATATCAACCGTTTGGTTGAAATGGTCATCAATCTTCATGCCTTTTTGATTGGCTACGGCAATTGCCTTATTTATGACATTTTGGAATTTCCAGTTAGTAGAATATCCCATAGCATTACAAAGGTCGCGCGAACTCCAATATTCCTTGTTGTTTTCGTCAGTCCTGCGGATAGCATCAAACGTAGGACGCATTTCTGGTATATTATCTTTCTCAGCCATATAAAACGTTCTTCTAAAATTGTCCCAAACTGGTACAAAAAATTCATTCCACCAATCCCAACTCTTTCAGATAGCCTTCAATCTCCTTGTCAAGGTTGGCTCGTTTGGCTTCCAGCTCCTTGATTTCTTTCATGACAGCATGGATGTCGATAGGCTCTTCTTCCTCGAAAGTATCAACGTAACGAGGAATGTTGAGATTGTAGTCGTTCTCAGCCACTTCTTGCAGTGTGGCGAGATGGCTGTACTTTTCTATCTCCTTGCGCTCACGATAGGTGTCAACAATCTTCTTGATATGCTGCGGACGGAGTTTATTCTGGGTCTTGACCTTTTCAAACTCCTTGCTGGCATCAATAAACAGAATGTTGTCATCCTCCTTACGGCACTTCTTGAACACCAAGATACATGTCGGGATGCTTGTGCCATAGAAGATGTTGGCAGGAAGTCCGATGATGGCATCCACATAGTTCTTCTTCTCAATGAGGAAACGGCGAATAACTCCTTCTGCATTACCACGGAACAAGACGCCGTGAGGAGCGACACAAGCCATTGTGCCACCCTCATTGAGGTGGTAAATCATGTGGAGAATAAAGGCATAGTCGGCTGTCTTGCGTGGTGCCAAGCGTCCTGCCTTGCTGAAACGATCATCGTTGTTGAACTTATCGGCAGCACTCCATTCGGCAGAGAAGGGAGGGTTTGCTACCACAGCGTCAAACTGTGTATCGCCAAAAGCATCCGCCTCCAAAGTATCGCCATTCTCTATGCGGAAGTTGCTGAACTTGATGCCATGAAGGAGCATGTTCATACGAGCCAAGTTGTAGGTCGTAGGATTTTTCTCCTGTCCGAAAATCTCGTTTGCATGACCGATGCCTGCTGCACGGAGCAACAGCGAACCACTACCACAAGTTGGGTCATAAACATTGCGCAGACGAGCGTGACCAATGGTCACAATCTCTGCCAAGATACGGCTCACTTCCTGAGGAGTGTAGAACTCACCAGCTTTCTTGCCTGCACCTGCGGCAAATTGGCTAATCATATACTCGTAGGCATCACCGAGAATATCTATCTCTTGCGATGCTTCTACACCAAAGTCAATGTCATCAAGTGCAAGAAGAACATTGCTTACCAAAGTGTTCTTGTCATCGGCAGTCTTGCCCAACTTGGGTGAAGCAAGGTCAATGTCAGAGAATAGACCTCCAAAGTCTTCTTCGCTGTCCTGTCCGAGGGTACTGTCCTCAATACGCTTCAATGAGCGTTCGAGCATCGGCAGAATGTTCTCCTTTTTCTTAATGCTCTCAATGACAGACGAGAACAGGAAGTTTGGTTCAATGAAGTAGCCGATATTTTCCAGACATTCGGTCTTTACTTCTTGTTGCAATGCCTCAACATCCTCGTCTATCTCCATTGCCCACAACTCCTTGAATGTGACTTCATCGTCCACCAATGCGTCATTGGCGTGTTTCTCTATCTTCTCCGACAAATACTTGTAGAAGATAAAGCCAAGGGTGAAATACATAAAGTCGCTTGCCGACATATTGCCACGCAGTTTGTTAGCAACTTCCCAAAGTTGGTCACGGAGTTTCTGTTGTAATTCTTCGCTCATATTAAGTATTAAGTTTTAGTGATTAGTGATTATGTTTGCTTTGTAGCATTTTTTCTTTAATTGTTTTTATAGAGGATGTCAATAGTTTGATTAATTCCTCTGCATCACTATAAACACTATCAAATTCATTATCTTTTAAATATTCACTCTCATGTAATAATTCTAACCAATAAATGGTTTCACTCGTTTCTTTCTGCGAGATAGACAATTTCGCAACAAAATCAGCTTCGCTTTGTCCGTAAAAGGCTTCGGCTATGTTTGCTCCGATACTTGTACCACTTCTAAGTAATTGTTTTGAAAGAACGTATTCTTTCTTTTCTTCACATAAATACTTGTACAAGCGTATAACCCTTAGTGCAAAAAGCTTGCTCTTATCTTTTAATATACTTTGCTTCATAATCTTTTTTTTTAAGTTTTATGTTTTAGTGATTAGTGACTAAGTGGTTGCAGTGCAACACTTCATCACTTCATCACTTATCACTAACACTTCATCACTTATCACTAACACTTAACACATAGAAAATGTTCTTATTATAGAACGCAATTTATCGAGTATTCTTGTCAATGCCTTACGCTTTTTTATCAGTCCCAAGTGTTTCTCCTTCAACGCCTCTTGTATGATTTCAGGCTGTTCCTTTTGCAAGTAGTCATATTCAGAGAGATAGTGATTGAGCACGGATACATCCAAATCCTCATCCTTCGCAAGCGTATTGACAGCATTGTTACGTTCGGTGACGATGTAGTTGTTCAACCGTTCTTCAAGGTCGCTTGTACCGTCAGCCTTTTGTTTGCGAGCCATGAAATTGTCACGGTCGTCATCCACATTTTTCTGAATAAAACCGTCAATGAGTTTTGCCTTACTGCGAAGTTCGGCATCCTTTATCATGGTGTCGATGATGTGCTTACGCCTTTCTTCGTAGTCCTCGCTATACGGATTGAGGTCGGCAATCAACTCCAGAATGTAAGCCACATTGATGATGTCGCTATGCAGGAGTTCCAAGCAAAAATCAATATCGCCCATACCAGTTGCGGTTTCTTCATGAGGGTCTGACTCACCAACCATACTTGGTTCTTCCTCTGGAACTTGATAACCTTTCTTTGGATCATCGTTCTTGACTGCAAACGAATCGTATATATCAAGATACTTGCTGCGGAAGTCCATAAACTGCTGTTCGGTCATTCCGAGGTCGGGAGCATCCTCCTCAAACTCGTCATACACTTGTATCTCTGCGTGCTTCTTGATGATGTCACGGAAGGCAAGGACAAACCGCTTCTTGTCGTTCTCACTCTGCAAATAGTCCACATAGTGCGGTTCGGGATAATGCTCCAAGAAGTCCTTTGTCAGTTCTTGATAGTGGGTTTTTACATCATCAAATGGTGGACGCACAATTTTTTCAAGATTATTGCTGTTGCTGAAAAGTTTGATGGACTCATCCACCTTGCTCTTCAAGTCGCGGAAGCAAACCACCTTGCCGAATCGCTTCTTCTCGTTCAACACACGGTTGGTACGGCTAAACGCTTGCAATAATCCATGATACTCCATATTTTTGTCAACATAGAGAGTGTTGAGTTTCTTGCTGTCAAAGCCAGTAAGGAACATTCCAACTACAAGGCAGAGATCGAGCGGTTTCATATCTGCCTTCTTTTTCTTCATGCGGAGGTTGATGTCATCATAATACGCACGGAAATTCTCAGTAGTAAAACTTGTACCATACATATCATTATAGTCATCCATGATGGCTTGAAGATCATCGGCCTCGCCCGTGCTCTCGCTCACATAGCGGCCAGCGTTCATGCCAGTCAAGGCGTCGTCCTGACTGCTGTTGGCTGCGTATGTGAACACGGCTCCAATCCTAATCTTCGGATGGAGGCCCTTGAATATCTTGTAGTAACGGATGAGCATAGGCACTGACTGCACGGCAAACAATGCGTCAAACTCTCCATCGAATGTTGACTTATTGAAATTATTAAGGATAAATTTTGCTATCTCCGTCATACGGTCTTGGTCGGCATTATCCACATCCTCATTGCCGTGGTAATACTCCACAAGAAAACCAAGCACATTTTCATCGGCAATTGCATCCTTTATCAAGTATTTGTGAAGACAGTTGCCAAAGATTTCCTTTGTGGTATGTCCGTCCACCGCATTCTCAACAAAGATAGGTGTGCCAGTAAAGCCGAATATCTGCGTGTTGTCGAAGAACTTCACGATGTTCTTGTGGCAATCTCCGAAATGGCTTCGATGACACTCATCGAAAATCATCACGATGCGAGAATGGCGTATTTCCTCAATACGACTGCTATACCACTGCTTACTGACAGCGGCATTAAGTTTCTGTATGGTGGTAATAATAATCTTTGAATTGCTGTGCAGACGCTTCACCAATTCGTCTGTGTTGTCGGTACTGTCAACGGCACCAGGCTCAAAAGCCTCGTATTCGGCTTGGGTCTGCGTGTCGAGGTCGTGGCGGTCAACCACAAACATCACCTTATCCACATCGTCCGACTCTGATACGAGTTGGGCTGCCTTGAATGATGTCAAGGTCTTCCCCGCACCAGTTGTATGCCATATATAACCGTTATCGTTGGAGTTTTCCACACGGTCGAGTATCTTCTCCACTGCATAGAACTGATAAGGACGAAGTACCATCAGACATTTGTCACCCTCATGCAGAACGATGTATTTGCCAATAATCTTACCCAAAGTACACTTGTCGAAGAACACTGTGGCAAATTTCTCCAAGTCGTTGAAAGGCACATTGGCGGCATCCGTCCAGTTGAAAGTAAACTTATAGCCACTATTCGGGTTGTTGGCGAAATAGCGAGTGTTTACACCATTGGATATGACAAACAACTGGATGTAGTCAAACAGTCCATGGAAAGAAGTCTTGTGATAGCGTTGTATCTGGTTGTATGCCTGTTTCAGTTCCACACCTCTGCGCTTCAGTTCAATTTGAACCAAAGGCAGACCATTGATAAGTATAGTCACATCGTAACGGCATTTCTTTCTGCCCTCAACCGTGATTTGATTGGAAACTTGAAACTCGTTCTGACACCAGTGAGTGCGGTTCAAGAACTCTACCCATAGGCGTTCGCCGTTTTCCAGTTCAAGCGGAAATAGGTCACGCAGTTTCTTTGCCTTTTCAAAGCGAGTGCCACCTTCGAGATAGATAAGTATCTTTTCAAACTCAGACTCCGTAAACTCTGTGCGTCCAAGTTCCTCCAATTTCTTCTTGTTGTGTTTCTCCAACTGTTTCTTGAAATTGGCAGACAGGTTCTTCTCCTCTTCAATATGAACATACTCGTAGTTCATCTTTTGAAGAGTTGCAATAAGTCCGTTTTCGAGGGCAGCTTCACTTTGTACAGACATATCTTATCTTTTTTATCGTTACACTTATAAGAAGGTTTTCGTTAAGCCAGATGAGCAGAGCTAAGTTTACTTAAACTCTGCCATGGCGAGAAAACGTGCCATGAAATGGAACATGGCTATTCATTCATTTGTAGAAAATGAATATCCAAGGCATTCTCTAATCTTTTGAGTCATTCCAAGTTCCTTCATTCTTGCTGACATGATATTGGCTATCATCTGCGAATGGTTAAACCAAGGTTTTTCTTCTTGGCTCATTTGTGCTCCTTTATTTCGAACAGGAGATATTGTTTCCTTTTTCATCTTAGACGTATTTCGCTTTGTACCATTTATATTTGGCTATTGCCATTTCGCCTACAAAGATAACTGATTTTAATGAGAAAGCACAACTGTAGGGTAGTTTTCTCTTTTATGTGTGAAAATAATATATTGAAATTGATATTATGACACTTTTGCCGAGGCTTATACAGGTAATCTCTTAATAACTCGGCAAAAACTCGGCAAAAATATAAAAGCAAAAATCCCAACCACTTATTATCAAGTAGTTAGGATTCTGTATGGTGCGCCTGACAGGACTCGAACCTGCACGTCGGGAGACACCAGATCCTAAGTCTGGCGCGTCTACCAATTCCGCCACAAGCGCATTTGTGGGTGCAAAGTTAGCTATATTTTTTGACTTTAAAGAATTATGCAAGAGGTAAATTAAGGTGCAATTTGCCAACAAAGGGACAAAAACCTCGCGGAAGGGGGAGATAATACAGAAAAAAAACGTAACTTTGCCCCTTGTTTTAGCGGCCACGCCCGATATGCAACGGGACAGAGAACCATCAGGTAGCCACACAGGGCAAAGAATCGCCAGGTAGCCACAAGGCAGCGAGCCGACAGGCACCCTCGCCCCCACCCCACTCGGATGATCGCACAAGGACGGACCGTCATAATATAGTCAACATGATTCTAACAAAACAACTATTCCTCTCCATCGCCATCCTCCTGGCCTCCCACCTCTCATTGTCAGCGCAATCGGACGCGTGGAGACCGTCAGAACACTATACGAACATGGTAACACAATTTGAGAACCGCAACGATATCGACACCTCCACCATCGTCATGCTGGGCAATAGTCTGACCGAGTTTGGAGGCGACTGGAGCGAAAAACTGGGAAGGCCCGGCATCGTCAACTACGGCATCATGGGCGACAACACCCAGGGAATGCTCCGCCGACTCTATCAGATCACACCCCACCACCCGAAGGCTATCTTTCTGATGGTCGGCACCAACGACGTGACGGGAGAAGAGACCGACGAGGAGATCTTTGAGAAATGCCGCAGCGTGATCGACGCCATCCGCACGCAGACCCCTCAGACGCGTCTCCTGGTGCAGAGCCTGCTGCCCGTGAACTTGGAGGTGAAGTTGTGGAAGATACTGGAGGGACAGGAGGCGAAGATCGTCGATATCAACCACCGGTTGCAGGACTACTGCGAGCGGCAACAGCTGACCTTCATCAACCTCCACCCGCTCTTCACTACCGAGGACGGACTCACCATGCGGGCAGACCTTACCACAGACGGACTCCACATCAACGAGGCGGGCTACCGCATCTGGGCCTGCGTCCTGCAGCCCTATTTGGAGGAAATTCTCACTGCTCAATAAGCGAAGAATACCCACTACTTTCGATCGTTAGGTTGGTAAACACTTTCTTGCTGCTGTGAGCTGAGACACCATACCCGCTACCTTGGCAGTGATAGTCAGGGCCCCAGGAACCCTGCCTCCACGTATCCCCTACGTATCGACCACGTATCAACCACGTATCATCCTCCCTTCAAACAAATATCGTTTACGTATCGTTTCCGTATTGTTTCCGCTTCCGGAAGCGAGAACGATAGGAGAACGAT
>ERZ780167.3315-NODE-3315-length-11648-cov-14.867075_pt1 | contig 11648 bp, 8 predicted proteins | sample MGYA00510982_ERZ780167 | MGnify/ENA primary metagenome ERZ780167 (study PRJEB29588, sample SAMEA2146107) | human gut metagenome | biome: human gut; feature: human-associated habitat; material: faeces | place: Denmark | collected 2008/2010 ... | reverse complement strand
TCATCAACCGCCTGCTCACCATCTCGAAACTGGAGCACGGCAAGCTGCATATTCAGAAGGCGGAAGTTAATTTGGAAACGATGATAGAGGATGTGGTGGATAAATACAAGGCGAAATTAGCGAAACCGATCCATATCATCACCCGGTTTGGAGCCACCTATGCCCTAGCCGACGAGGAATATCTGAAGGAAGCGATCAGCAATCTGGTGGATAACGCCACCAAATACTCGAAGGAGGAAATCAACATTGAGATTTCCACCCTGGAGGATGACAGAAACGTGTATATCAAGGTTTTTGATGAGGGTATCGGCATAGCCAAGAGCGAACTGAAGACCATCTTCAACCGCTTTGAGCGCGCCGCAGAGCACGAAAAGGATGCCCGCAAGACTCGTGGCGGCTTCGGCATCGGACTGAACTACGTGCTGCAGGTAATCAACGCCCATAGCGGCAAGATAAGTGTGAAGAGCGAGAAAGACAAGTGGTCGGAATTCACCATCTCGCTGCCGAAATAATCAGACAGCAGCTTATCTGTGGCTTATCTTATTATAATCACCCTATATTTCTTCTCTTAAACTTAATTTCAGGAACTTATCGCATAGCTGATATACGCCCTCATCCTGCGTGATAAAATCTCTTTCGAGCAAGGTCTTCACGGCTCCCTGCACAGTACTGGCACCCAGACGATATTTATGCAGGAACTCCTGCGACATCAGCGAGGAAGGGTTCTCCTCTTTGGCTATGGCGATGAGCACCTGCTTCTGCTTGCTGGTAAGCTGGAACAGCAAAGCCTGATAGGCAAAACGATGCTGCGAAAGAATGCTCTCTATGCAATATTCCACATCCTCTTTTCCCAGAACCCTGGAATCTGAAATCGAAGTATAGAGCATGTTGAGCACATACTGAATATACCAGGTAATGCCACCAAAACGATGATAAAGATAGGAGAACGCTTCCGCAGAAATCTCCTTGTTGATCTTAGACAGATGATGGTTGGCAAACTCCAGATAGGTCTGTTCGTTGATAGCCTCCAATCCCATGATGCTCGAACTGTGATAGAAAGGACGTGACCTGGAGGTAAACATCAGTGCCATCATGTGGCGCTTGGAACCAGAGAAGATGAAGTGGGCGTTATGACAGTTCTGGATGCGCTTTCGCAAAGTAGCCTCCACCGTTTTCTCGGGATAACCGGCAATAGTCTGAAATTCATCGATGGCTATCAGACAAGGCTTATCTGCCTGGGATAGATAGGCAAAGATCTCATCCAGCGTAATATCAGGCGACTGAATATCTCCGATGCCCACGCTCCATTCCGGATTTCCATTGATATCGAAAGAAATAGTAGATTTCAACGACTGAAGCATATTCAGAAAGAACTCCCACACCTTTCTGCCCTTGGGTTTCAATGCAGCAAGAATCCCCTTGCCCAAAGCATAAACAAACTCCCCGAGATTTTTGGTATCGTAAATATCAATATATATGCAATGATACTGCTCCCGGATTTCCTTCTGATAGAAACAATGATAAATCAACCCCGACTTTCCCAATCGTCGTGGTGCTATCAATGCCACATTGCATCGGTTGGTTAGATGCCGTGTAAGCAAGGCGGTTTCTTCTACCCTATCGCAGAAGAAATCTGGGGATAAATATCCTTCTATGAGAAACGGATTAGTCTGTACCATAAGCATTTACCGAATTATTAATTTTACGTAACGAAGATTTCATAATCTCCGGATGCAAAGATACATATTATATTTGAAACCCGCAAGTTTTTTGGGGGAAAAATCTAAAAGCTGCACAAATGTAAACCGCCATTTATATAAATAGCGATTTACATTATGAAGTTTTACACATTTTTAAGAGCCACTTTCCACCCATTTCTAAAAAAAAGCAATACCTTTGCTGCTGAACAAGATATTCAAACATAAAATAAATAGGAATTATGGACTTAAAAGGAATCTACACAGCCGATGCCAACCGCTATGGCGATGCAGAGGCGCTTTACAAGAGATGCGGCAAGAGCGGAGTCTTGCTGCCTAAGATTAGTCTGGGATTCTGGCACAACTTCGGAGGAGTGGATCCTTACGAGAGAAGCCGTGCCATCACCCATTATGCCTTCGACCACGGAATCACCCACTTCGACCTTGCCAACAACTATGGTCCTCCATACGGAAGTGCTGAGGAAACCATGGGCAGACTGATGAAGGATGATTTCCAGCCTTATCGTGATGAACTCTTCATCTCTACCAAGGCGGGATATGATATGTGGGAAGGTCCTTACGGCAACTGGGGCTCTCGCAAGTATCTGATGGCGAGCCTCGACCAGAGTCTCAAGCGCATGAATCTGGACTATGTGGATCTCTTCTACAGTCATCGCTACGACCCGAATACCCCACTCGAGGAAACCCTCCAGGCAATGGTAGACATCGTGAAGCAGGGCAAGGCACTCTATCTCGGCATCAGCCGATGGCCACTGGAAGCCCTGAAGTTTGCCGATAAATATCTCAAGGAGCGCGACTGTCCGCTGCTCATCTTCCAGGACAGACTCAACATGCTCGACCGTGCGCCGCAGGAGAACGGAACCCTCGACTACTGCCACGAAAACGGTATCGGATTCATCTCCTTCTCGCCTCTGGCACAAGGTCTCCTCACCGACCGCTATCTCAACGGCATCCCATCGGATAGCCGTATGGCAAAGGAGCATTTCCTGAAGCACAGCGCCCTAACACCGGAGTTGCTGGAGCAGCTGAAGCAATGGAATCAGGAAGCTGGCGAACGAGGCGAGTCCCTTGCCGAGATGGCGCTAGCCTGGATATTGCAGCAGAAAGGCGTTACCAGCGTATTGGTAGGTGCCAGCTCAACAGCCCAGCTGGAAAAGAACATGAAGTGCGTTCATGCCAAGGCTTTTTAAACAAAATACTATTAAAAGTTCACAAGGTTATGGTCCACAACCTTGTGAACTTTACATAAACAAATCATTCATAGTTATAACTCTTTGCACGGAATGGCTATATTTATTCGCCACCACTCCATAAGTAGTTATTAACACAGGATGTATAGCCTCCTTACAACGAGTAAGGTTCTGATAGACTGCTATCTTGTTACGAATCAAAGCTTGCTTGATTTGCGGGATATGATTCCAGCAAAGCGTCTCGATTTGCATTCTGCCATTTCCTTTCATCATGCCTACATCTACCTTGCATTTTCTCTATAGAAGGTTGGTAAAACAACTGCATTATTATCGAAGATTTGCGTATTTTCTAATATTCAAGTCAAAAAGATTTGCGTATTTTCTAATATTACAGCTAAAAAGATTTGCGTATTTTCTTGGATTTTTGTATTTTTGCACCGCCAAAAGGCATAAAATCAAGAAGTTAAAGCTATCGTAAATATTAGAAAAGAAAATGAATAGAATTTTTAAACGAAAACTTTATGATAGACTCCTGCAATGGAAGAATACGAGAAAGGGGAAAACAGCCATTCTCGTAGAAGGAGCGCGACGTGTGGGAAAGTCAACGCTGGTGAAGAATTTTGCCCAAAAAGAGTATGAATCTTATATTCTCATTGACTTCAATAAGGCATCCAAGCGAGTTGTTTCACTATTTGACGATTTGATGGACTTGGATTTTATCTTCCTTCAGTTGCAAGCTATATACAATGTCTCACTCGTAGCAAGGAAGTCTGCCATCATTTTTGATGAGGTACAGGCGTGCCCTAAAGCAAGACAAGCCATCAAGTATTTGGTGGAGGATGGAAGGTATGATTATATAGAGACGGGCTCTCTTATCAGTATCACCAAAAATACAAAGGGCATTACCATTCCGAGTGAAGAGGAAAGAGTCGCCATGTATCCATTGGATTATGAGGAATTTCGTTGGGCGATGGGAGATACGGCATCAATTCCTTTGCTCAAGCAATTCTTTGATAAGCGACTGATGCTAGACCAAGCTCATCGAACAAAGATGAGGGAACTTCGTCTATATATGCTTGTTGGTGGTATGCCTCAAGCTGTAAATGAGTATTTGGAGACTAATAATCTCAGCATGGTTGATTTGGTGAAGCGAGATATCATTCGTTTGTATCTAGATGATTTTCAAAAGATAGATCCTTCTCGCAGAATAGAACAATTGTTTTTGAATATTCCTGCCCAGTTGAATCAGAATAGTAATCGGTATAAGCCTTATTCTGTTGTGGGAAGTGTGGATACGGACAAGCTCCAAGGACTACTTCGAGAGATGGAAGATAGTAAGACTGTTTTGTTTGCTTATCATTCCAATGATCCCAATGTGGGGATGTCTTTGCATCAAGACAATTCTAAGTTTAAGCTGTTTTGTGCTGATACAGGTTTGTTTGTGACTTTGGCGTTTTGGGATAAGTCGTTTACGGAGAATGTGATTTATGAGAAACTGTTGAGTGACAAACTTACTGCCAATTTGGGTTATGTTTATGAAAACCTGGTAGCCCAAATGTTGACGGCGAGTGGTAACAAACTGTTTTATTATTCGTGGGCTAAAGATACAACGCATAATTACGAGATTGATTTCCTCCTGTCTCGTGGAGCCAAGATTTGTCCGATAGAGGTGAAGTCTTCTGGTTACAAAACTCATGCATCGCTTGATGCCTTTTGCGATAAATACTCTAAGGTGGTATCGCAACGCTACTTGTTGTACACCAAGGATTTGATGAAAGATGGCAATACTCTGTTGCTGCCATTCTATATGATTCCATTCATTTGATGAGGGTGTGTCGTAAGTTCTGGTAATGTCAGCCTAGGACGGGCTAAAGGTCCCAAGTACCTATGTGTCTCAATAGAAGAAGTACAAAAAATATAGTTTTCGGCAAAATATAACATACTATATTCTGCCGCAATTATGCTTTTTTAGCGATTTGCGGCAGGATATAACCGTTTTATCTATTATTTTTGCTTTCTCTGTTATTTTGCCAAATCGTTGTTTTCTGATATAGATTTGGCAGAATAACTTTTTTTTAAAGAACATGAAGTGTGTTCATGCCAAGGCATTTTAATTCAACGGCTAAAAAAATCTGCCCCTCAGCTTCACAGCTGAAGGGCAGATAATTTGTGTTACTTAATTGATTAATTGATAGAAACCTTAATAATTAATTCAATTCACTTCCGTAAACTTTATCTTATAACTTAATTATCAAAATATTGTTTACTCTGTCCAACCTGGGTTCTGAGTCAGTTTCTTGTTCAATGCCAACTGGTCGATTGGCAATGGATACAACCAGCGACGATCGTTAGCAGTCCACTTGCGACCTGCAGCATCATCATAATCCGTTGAGTAGATGCGGAGGTATGTCTTGCCCTTGTACTCTCTAGTGTTGTCATTATTGAAGGCATAGATCTCGTTATACTGCTTCTTTACCTTGTCGGTAACACGGATACCCAGAGTAGTAAGAGGATTCTCCAACAACTTCATTGCATTCCAGCGCTTCAAGTCGTCCATACGGAAGCCCTCGCCAACCAACTCGATGCGGCGCTCACGACGAATCTCGTAGAGCAGGTTAGAAAGCTGATAACCGTAGTCGATAGGCTTCTGGTCAGCAACAGGGTTCACGGTAAGGTGAGCCATTTCTACACGGTCGCGAAGCTGGTTGATGGTCTTGTCAAGAACAGCCTGGGTGCAAGTACCCAACTCGGCATTAGCCTCGGCGTTGATGAGCAATACCTCTGCATAGCGGTAGATGAACCAGTCGTAAGAGGTGTTGCGAGCCTGCCACTGAGTCTCGTCGGCAGAGTGGAACTTGGTACATGGATAACCTGTTACACCACCAGAAACTGAGCAGTCTGGCATCTTGTTCTGCACCTGCTTGTTATTGCGGAGCCAGAATGGCTTGTGGTTGTTGTCGATGAGCTGATAGAGGCGTGGGTCGCGGTTGGCAATCTCTGTCTCCAACTCTTCGTCACCCTGGTAGCCTGAACCCTGGTTGTAGATAGGTGTACCATCCTTCATCAGGAACGACTCGATGAAGTCCTTGCTCAAACCCATACCGTTACCACCAGCCTGACGGCCAGTCTCGTGGGTAAGGATACCAGTCTCGTAGAAGCGAACCATGATAGCCTCTTTGTTGTCAGAAAGGTCTTCCTGAACAAACTGGTTGGCATAGCTGAGCGGATAACCCTCGTATGCTTTTGTGCCGGCACCTGCGTCAGTACCCTTTACGATGGCATACTTGCCGCTGTTGATGATTTCATCGGTCAGCTGCTTAGCCTTTGTAATCAGACCTTCTGCTGTCAAGCCTTCAGAACCTGTCTCCTTGTGATACTTCATGTAAGTACCGTAGTAGAGGCAAACACGAGCCAGCTGAGTGCGGGCTGCATCCTTGTGCAGGCGACCCTTCTCTGCCATGGTCTTCTCAGGGAGCCACTGGATAGCGAATTCCAAATCCTCGATAATCTTCTTCAATACGAAATTACGAGGGTCACGGCCCTTGAAGAGCTCTTCGTCATCGCCAGTTTGGAGGTCACTCTCATACCAAGGCACATCACCGAAATTACGGATCTTGCTATAGTAATCCTGTGCTCTGAAGAAGCGAATCTCAGCCACATACTTGTTGATGTCGGCCTCAGAGCCAGAAGCTGTCTGATAGCGCTTCATGAAGTAGTTGCAGTTGCGCACGTTGCCCCAGTCCCAGCCACCGCCAGAGGTTGGAACGGTGTAGTTGTTGAACAGATAACCACTAGGACCGTTGGTTACAAAGTTATCACTCTCGCCATCAAGAGTAGATGAAGGACCTGCCAGCATGTTGCTGTAGATACCATTGGCGTACATCTTGAGGTCATTGGCACTCTTCCAGTATGACTTATCTGTAAATGAGTCCATTGGGCTCAAGTCGGTATAGTCGCAAGATGCAAGTGTCATACCAGCCATCATACTCAAAATGAATATATTTTTAATTTTCATTGTCTGTCTATTTAAGTATTAATAATACACACTTTACGATTCTCGAACATTAGAATGACAAGTTCATACCGATAGAGATCTTCTTGTTGATAGGGTAAGTCATATTACCAAGTGTCTCTGGGTCAGCGAACTTCACCTTCATAGGAGTGAATGTAAGGAGGTTTTCACCCTGTACAAATACTCTGAGGCGAGCAATGCCCACCTGCTTCAGCAAGTGTGAAGGGATAGAGTAACCTAATGTTACATTCTTCAAACGCAGGTATGCTGCATTGAGCATGTAGCGAGAAGAGGTGTTGTGGTTGCTTCCGTTTACACTGTAGTGATGGAGTTTTGGGAAGTAAGCATCACGGTTGTCCTCTGTCCAGTAGTCGAGAGCTGTGGTCTGTGGAGTACACCACTCGTCAGTGAAACCCCAGAATGCAGGACCGCCCCAACCACCGAAGTAGTCGCGCTTGCCGATACCCTGCCAGAACATCTCGAAGTCGAAGCCCTTATAGTCGGCACCTGCTGTGATACCGTAAGAGTAACGAGGTGTTGAGTTACCCAGAATCTTGCGGTCGCCTGGCTTATCTACTGTACCTTCACCCCAAGTTATCTTATTGTCGTCGTCGAGGTCTTCAAACTTCACGTCACCTGCACTCCAGTGACCGCCGTCGATAGCCTTCTGGTCCCAGTTAGCTGCTTCCTCGTCGCTCTGGAAGAGTCCGTTAGATACAAATCCCCAGATTTCGCCCAGCTTCTCGCCCACATAGTGGTCGCCCAGGAGACGTGCGTCGTTAGAATACTTGGTGATTTCAGACTGGTAGTCAGACAATACACCCTTGATGTGGTAGCCCAAACCGCATTTCAGACGGTCGCTCCACTCTACAGAAACTTCCCAACCAGTGGTCTTCATGTTGGCTGCGTTACTTCTTGGCACGCTAGTACCGAGAACAGAAGGAAGAGTAGCACCACTGGTCAACATATCCTTGGTGTCACGGCGATACCAGTCGAAAGATGCACTCAGACGGTTGTTGAGCCATGTACCATCGATACCAATATCAAACTGGTTAACAGTCTCCCATGTAAATGAGCTACTTACCAAGCCAGGAGCATAAACTGCTACAGGACATGTGCCGCCCAGCAATACGCCAGCCTTGGTACTTAAGCCGTAAGTAGCCAGGTAAGGGAAGTTACCTGATACGTTCTGGTTACCGAGCGAACCGTAAGATGCACGGATCTTCAGGTTGTCCCACCAGCTGCGCAATGGCTCGAAGAACTTCTCCTCTGATACACGCCAAGCTACAGAGCCTGAAGGGAAGAAAGCATAGCGGTTACCCTTGGCAAACTTAGAAGAACCATCCTTACGACCGTTGAATTCAAAGAGATACTTGCCCATGTAGTCGTAGTTCAAACGGAAGAAGAAACCGTTGGTTGACCACATGCTCTCGCTACCGCTGGTAGAGATGTCACCATAGGCGAGGTTGATCTGTGGAGTATCGTTATCGATAAGGTTCTTGCGACCTACCCAGTGATACTTATTGTGCTTCTTTTCCTGGTTGTAACCTACCAATGCCTTGAAGTTATGCTTCTTAGCCAAAGTCAAAGAATACTCTGCGAAAGCATTGAATGACTGATAGTAGTCATCGTAGTTAGATACGGTGATACTGCTTGGGTTGGTCCAAGGATAGTAGTTCTCTGTACCTGGAACGGCTGTATAGTCGTAGAAGTTGCGTACGTGCTCGTTAGAGTTTCTGCCATAGAAGTTCCATGTATAGTCGGCGTTGATCACGAGGCCCTTGATAGGAGTGATGCGTACGGCACCTGTCATCCACAAGTCGTTCTGGCGATACTTGGCGTTACCACCCTGCTCCATGATGGCGATAGGGTTGGTGTAGCTACCCTGACCTGCATAGTGACCATCAGGATGCTTCACTGGCATCAGTGGGCTCAAGTCGTTCTTCATCATACCTGAGTATGCGCTCAGACCAGAGTAAGCGGTAGGGTTCATCGCTGTGGTACCACCGGTAGGGTGAAGCTCTGATGTATAGGTATGAGTAATCTTAGCACTTACATTCAACCACTTGGTGATGTTGGAAGAAATGTTTACGTTAGCGTTGTACTTCTTGTACTTATCGTCGCCAGCAGTAAGGATACCCTTCTGGTTGTTCATGGCGATAGATGCATAGTAGGTAGTACGTTCGTTACCACCGCTGATGTTGGCATTGTAAATCTGAGAGAATGATGTCTTGTAAAGCTCATTCCACCAGTCAGTATTGCCGCAGTAGCCATACTTTGCCTTATCGTATGCCTCGTCGAAGAATACAGGATCCTTACGGGTTCCGTTGAAGTATTCCTCTGTATATTTATAAACCTGATCCTTGAAGTATCGGCCAGAACCACCGTCATTCTTGTTAGCCTCGTCCATCATCTTGAGGTACTGCATAGAATTAACGTTGTGGTATGACTTGGCAGGGCTCTGCCAGTAACCTGTAGCGTTGAATGAGATGTTAGGTTTGTCGCTCTTGCGACCCTTCTTGGTAGTAATCAAAATAACACCGTATGCTGCTCGTGCACCATAGATAGCTGCTGAAGAAGCATCCTTCAATACAGAGATAGATTCAACGTCGTCTGGGTTTACGAGGTTAGCATCCATCTGAACGTTATCAACCAATACCAATGGGCTACCACCGTTCAATGACGTGTTACCACGGATATTGTAGCTAGAGCTGGCACCAGGAGCACCACCACTGTTCATGGATACGTTCAAGTTTGGAACAACACCCTGAAGACCCTGACCGATGTTGGTGATAGGACGGTTTTCCAAAACCTTACCATCCACATTGGCAACAGCACCAGAGAGGTTTGCCTTCTTCTGGGTACCATAACCAACAACAACAACTTCTTCAAGACCATGTGTATCCTCTGCAAGAGTTACATTGAGTTCCTTGCCATCCCACTTGATTTCGCTATTTACGAAACCGATGTAAGAGATAACAACAGTAGTACCTTTTGAAACACCAGAGAGTGTGAACGCACCGTCCAAATCGGTAACAGCAGCATTCTTAGTGCCTTTTACTGATACCGTTGCGCCAATAATAGGTTCACCGGTAGCATCCTTTACCACACCTTTGCAAACAGCACCCTGCTGTGCAACCATTGTTGCGCCAAATGTGCTTGAGCTAGGAACAGTACTCGCATTGGCGGCACCTACTAAAATCGTTGATAGTAATAGGGTCATGCCAAACTGACTTTTTTTACTCATAATTGTTTGGTTTTAATTGTTATTTAAATTTTATAGGATGAATTCTTTCATTCCAATATATAATAGTTGTTTAAAAAACTTATGTAAGTTAGTTAAAAACGTTATTAATGATTCTGCAATATTTTAAACTTAGGCTTCTTTTTATATTTCCGTTTGCAAATATACGACTTTTTTAATTAACTTGCTTGATTTAGATAGTTAATAAAAATTAAATGGGCAAAAAAGGACTATAAATCACTGAACTTCCTGATATACGAAACTTGAAAAAATCAGAATATAGTAACTCTCTTTTGCCCAAATATATAGACTAGCTTACTTCTCTACCAGCACATCCTGCTCTTCGTAGCTGTCGAACCCCAGACTGATGTCGGCACCTCTCTTCTTGAAAACCTCCAGGAGAGCTTCCTGCATCTCAGGGTCGAGGAGGAACTCGCCATTCTTTGCCTTGTAGAAACGGCGCTGGCTGAAGGGGGTGTATACGTTCAGATATCTGGCATTGCCCGATGGGATGGAATCGCAGAGACGGGTGAAACCTCTAGCCCAGCGCTGATGTTCGTATACGAGATGATAAGGACAGCCTTCTCCCTCTACCTGGAGAAGATTGGTATTCAAAATGATGAAGGAAGCTTCTTCGGCTTTTGCCTTCTGATAGTTGGCGTAACGGGCACAAGTGTTGCTACGGCTACATGATGCCAATGGGCATGTAATGTTGTAAGGAATGTATTTGTTCATTTTTGCGTGATATTTTAAAAGTTATTGTATAGTCTATTATATAAATAGGTATGGAAGGGTACTTACGAGGTGCCGGAAAGCCTCCCGGAAGTCATCATGATAGTCCTGACGAGTTGAAAAGAGCCTCATTCCACTTTTTGCCTGACTATGGCACAATATTGCCCTCTACTGGGGCAACTTTTTGCCATTGCCAGGCAAAAAGTAATACGTCGGGAGAAAAATTTCGGGAGGTCTACCATCACCATTGGGAATATGCTTTCCAGCTGCTGAAAACGTGGTTTTGCCCGGGAAAAACCTTACTCTCGATTTTACTCTTCACTCTTCACAGATTAGCCTGAAACTCTGATAAACACTAGGGTTGCAAGAGGTGAAGAGTAGTCATCCACTCTTCACAACTCTTCACCACTCTTCACACGTACTCAAATTTTCCACGTAAGCGGCTCCGCGTTTATACCTTGCATAATTCAAAAAAAGCAGTAACAGCTGATTAAACAAATGCTGCTACTGCTTTTTCCATCGGTCAGGAAGTAAGTCTCTATATTTCTCCAGTGGGGTATTCGGTTGCCATTCAATGGTCTTTTCTATGACATCGCTAATGTATTCAAACAGATTGATGCCATTCAACTTGCATGAAATAGCTATAGAATATAGGATAGCTCCCCGTCTTGCTCCTTCGTGCGAGCCAAAGAACATAGAGTTTCTTCTTGATAGTGATATGTACCTCTGGATTCTCTCAATGTAGTTGTTAT
>ERZ780167.3313-NODE-3313-length-11653-cov-7.535437_pt1 | contig 11653 bp, 7 predicted proteins | sample MGYA00510982_ERZ780167 | MGnify/ENA primary metagenome ERZ780167 (study PRJEB29588, sample SAMEA2146107) | human gut metagenome | biome: human gut; feature: human-associated habitat; material: faeces | place: Denmark | collected 2008/2010 ... | reverse complement strand
GGCTTACTCGGGACTTGCACCCGTTAGACAATGCTCATGCCGAGCATACTATAAATTGAAATCCCCCGACCACCTGTACACACAGACGGTCGGGGGATTTCTATATACACAATGACCTTACTCCGCGGGGAGCGTCACCTTGAACAGTTCGCTCGGACGATGCTCGCGATGGATGATTTCCACCATTTGCTTGACTACATCGGGATGCTGGGCAGCCACGTCATGATCCTCATGGATATCGGTTGCCAAGTCGTACAGGTGAGGCTTACCCTGCTTCACCACCAGCTTCCAGTCGCCCATACGCACGCCAATCTGGTCCGTTTCATGGAACTCCCAGTACAGGAAGTCGTGCTTCGCCTGACGGTCGTCCTGTCCCAGCATCGTGGGAGCGAACGAAATGCCGTCGAAGCAGTCGCCTTCGAGCTTCTTGTTCAAATACTTCTTGGGGAACTTCTTGTCGCCTATCAGTTCGCAGAAGGTAGGCATCACATCGTAGAAGGCCAACTGATGATCGTTCACCGTACCGGCAGGCACGTGTCCCGGCCAACGGACGATAAAAGGAATTCGAATACCACCTTCGTAGCACTGGCGCTTCAGTCCGCGCAGCTTGCCGTCGCGTCCGAAGAATGCCGGATCGGCACCGCCTTCCTCGTGGGGGCCATTGTCGCTACTGAAGATAACCAGCGTATTCTCGTCCAGTCCCTTCTCCTTCAGCTTGGCAAAAATTTCGCCTACGTAGGCATCCAGACGGGTAATCATGGCCGCAAATTCGGCATGCGTATGCTCCACGGCGTTGTAGCGCGAGCCTTCACTGCCACCCCAAGTCTTGTCTACAAAGAATTTCTTCTTGTAACCCTTCAGGATAGAATCATTGGGCTGGGCCAGTTCGGCATGGGGCAGTGTATAGGTAAAGAAACCATAGAATGGCTGTTTGCCGTCCTGCTTGTCAAGCCACGCCAATGCTTCCTGATGAATCAGGTCGGCCGAATACTGTGAACGCTTCTTGTAATCGTCACCATACATCGGATACAGGATATTCTCGTCCATCGTGATACGGACGGTAGCCGTGTCACCCTTCGACTTGCTGTAACGGTTCAGGAAGTTGGGATAGTACAGATGGGCCTGGAACTGGCAAATGAAACCATAATACTCATCGATGCCGCGCTTGTCGGGCGTGGAACACGAGCCTTCGTAGCCGCCCGCCCACTTGCCGAACATACCGGTGGTATAACCGTTCTTCTTCATGATTTCGGGCAAGATGATGTGATCGGGATCATAGGGTTCCTGCCCCACAACCGTGTATTCGTCGTTGTTGCCATACTTCATCAAAGGCACGTTTCTCCAATACTCTTTGTTTCCACGCACATGGCCGTGTCCCGAATGCTGTCCCGTCATGATTGTGGCCCTCGAAGGTGCACTGACAGGGCTGCCCGCATAGGCCTGCGTAAAGAGCATGCCCTCGGCCGCCATACGGTCCAGGTTGGGCGTCTGGATATACTTCTGCCCATAGCAGGCTAAGTCACCGTAACCCATATCATCGCACAGGATAAAGATAATGTTCGGCTTGTCCGAAGAAGCCTGTTTCTGGGCAAACGCCGCACCGGCAGGCCATGCACCCGCCAACAACGTGGTCGAGCACAGAAGAGGAAAGGATAATTTCATACGCATTAAATTTACTGCATCCAATAATAAAAAGATATCGCCACGAAGTTAAGTCATAAATAAATTATGTCCAAACTTAACATGGCGATAGTCTTTTCGCTTTAACAAATATTGTTCAATCAATCACCAGAAATAAGGCAACCTATATAAAATTGCCTTTCCCGGCTATCATTTAATTTAAACCAAACAATTCATTGTAACCAGGGTTCTGAGTCAATTCCGGATTCAAATTAATCTGGTCTTGCGGAACCATTTCCAGATAAAAGACATCTTTCCATCCTGCTCCCACAGACAAAGGACCATGTTTAGTATAAATCCATCCGGAACCGGCATCATTATTCTGCGGGTTTGCATATCCATTGTTACGAATTGCATTATAGTCTACAAACTGGCCCGTATATTCACCTGTACCATAAGGAACATTTGTGGCAGTAATCCAAGCACCACAAGGCTGAATATTCGTATAGTAAGGAGCTTTATGCCAGCGTTTCACATCATAGAAGCTAAAGCCTTGTCCCATGAGTTCCACCATACGTTCGCGACGGATTTCCCAAAGTACCGGAGGAACTTCATAGTTTGTCTTAGCATCATAATTACGCGTCCAGGGTGCAGTACCTTTGTCGCGATTCGGATCGAAATTCTCATCTATCTCACTCACCACCATCGGAGCCACGCCCACACGGTCGCGCAATTTATTGATGGTCATATCAGCAACCCCCTGATCAAACTGTCCCAACTCAAATGCCGCTTCAGCATAGTTGAGCAGTACTTCTTCGATTGTAAAAATGGGTTTATCTGAAGTCTGATAGGCACCGTTACTACCAACCTCCCACATGGTGAAATGTTTCCAGAAATAGTAGCCCGTCCAGCAACGCATATAGTTATCTGTCTGACAATACTGTGTAATATTGGGCGAAGACTTAGTCATAGAACCTCCCCAGTTGTGTCCCGGCAGACGTTTGGAGCCGATAGATTCATCTCCAGTACCGTTTTCACAAAAGATATTCGGTCCAAAGTAGTCGATATACCGTCTAAATTTCTCTTCATACTCAGGAGTGATGACGAAAGCTCCGCTGTTCTGCAATGTTTCACCAGCTTTCCAGAACTGCCATTTCTTGAAGGTAGTCACATTATCAGGATTGGCATGAGTGACATAAGTATTGGCTTGAGCCGGCGGGCAGAAGTTGATGTGCAGTCGCGGATCACGGTTTTCGAAATAATCCCACAAATCCTTGCCTTCACCACCTTTAAATCCTGAGTCCGGATTACCTATCGGCTTTCCGTTCGTCATCAGGAACATGTCTACTGTCTGCTGCGGTGCATCGGCACGATGAGCTTCCACATGCACCAAGTCACTGAATCGATGGCGCAACAGCGGATCCAGATATTGCTTGTACATGATCACACCGGCTACCGTACTCAAGTCTTCCGAAGTCATCACCTCATCATATCCTGCTCCTGGATAATTATTGTATCCGTTACCACGATGCAGTGTGGGGTATTCATTCATCAGTTCCTGTGAGACAGTCAGACACTTCTGTAGATATTGTTCCCAAGGCTCGTCCAAACCATGGTATTTTGCCCATGTACCTTCACGCAGGAGGAATCGGCTCAATGCAGCCTTAATGGCGTTTGCGGTCAAAGCATTGTCACCATCCTTTGATACGTCTCCTATATTATTAATAGCGTATTCCATACGTGCAATAATAGAATCGGCCACCTGTGCACGCGGCATACGTGCTCCATAAGCTTCTTCCGATTCATCATTCAATACCGTATTGATCCAAGGCACATCACCGTATTTGGCAATCAGTTCCATATACCACCAGGCGTGGAAAAAGTAGCCAACAGAACGCCAATGCCTCTTCTCGTCCTCTGTCAAATTGTCGTCATTCAAATGAGACAACATAATATTCACAACACGAGGATAATAGAAGTTCCAGTTATCCGAACTGGTCGTCACGCTGATACCATCATACGCATAGGGATTGAAACTATTGTCGCGAGTGGTCATAATACCTGCATAATAGTCACTGCTCCATTGTCCGCCCGAATAATAAGAGCCTCCGGAGAAATTGGTATAAATGCGCGCATCAGTGAACAAGCCGTAGCAATTATACATATACGACTTGAAGTTATCATACGTTTGAAAAGCATTAGTTTCCCCCAACGTACCAATGGGGTTCTTTTCCAGAAAACTGTCATTGCAAGCTGTAAATAAAGTCATAGCTGCAATACCGCTCATGATAATATTTTTCATTTTCATAACCTGTCTTTTTAGAATGTAATAGTTGCACCAACTGACCAAGTACGATAGAAAGGATACGACCATGCCAAACTTTCAGGGTCATAACCCTTGGGCAGGGACGTAAATGTTGCAAGATTTTCTACACTGACATACAAACGAAGCTGGTCGAGACTGATTTTCTCAATCCATTGTTTCGGGAAAGTATAGGATAAAGTCATATTCTTGATTCGCAAATAAGCACCACTCTGCATATATTTATCGCTGGTGCGTGTATTGGAGCCCGAATTGCCCAGCTGTCCATAGATGCGGAACAATTCTGCATCCGGATTCTCAGCAACCATATAGTCCGGGCTGGCAGGATCGTAACTCTTGGCACGCCAATAATCCGTCTGATTATAAAAGAGCGGCCAGAATACACCGTCGGTACCGGCTCCAGCAAACGGATACAAGGCGGCTCCTCCCAAGAATACATCGCGTTTGCCCACACCTTGCAACAAGGCACTCAAGTTGAATCCCTTATAACCTACGCTCATGTTGGCACCATACTCGTATCTTAAGGTTGTATTACCTATGATTTTGCGATCGCCTGGATCATCCAGCGTATTGGCACCAGAAGTAATCACGCCATCACCATCCAAATCCAAGAATTTCTCATCACCAGGTTGTGGGGTCACACCTTGTATCTTGGTTACCCCATCTTTCAACACCCATGTTCCAACCTTAGCCTGTTCGGGTTCAAAGTCATCGATGGAATAATAACCATCAGAAATATATCCCCAGGTCTGTCCCATCTTATAACCAACATAATATTGTCCCAAGTTGTTGGACTTATTGTTAAACTTATCAATTGTAGACTGATGATCATACAAGTTAAAACCTATACTATAGTTCCAGTCACCAATTTGGTCACGCCACGTTACAGCCAACTCCCAACCATTGGTTTTCATATCGGCTACGTTCTGGAGCGGTGCTGAAGTTCCTACCGTCGACGGCAATTCAATACCGGCCGCCAACATATCCTTTGTCTTACGCTGATACCAGTCGAATACTACATTCAGACGGTTGTTAAACATGTTCAAATCAAAACCAAGATCCAGGGTCGTCACAGTTTCCCAGGTATAATTGGCACGCACCAATCCAGGTACGGAAATAACACTTACTCGATCGCCACCATCCAACCAGACATTAGATTGGCTGATACCCATCGATGCAATATATCCGTAAGGGCTGATATTCTGATTACCGATGGAACCATAAGAAGCACGGATTTTAAAATCATCCAACCATTTGCGTGACCAGTCCATGAAACGTTCCTGTCCCATGCGCCAACCTACAGAAATAGAGGGGAAGAAGCCAAAACGATTCTCTTTGGGGAACTTGGACGATCCGTCGTAACGCATATTGGCTGTCATCAGATATTTGTCGTCATAGCTGTAAGTCAAACGGGCAAATGCACCACGGATGGCATATTCTTCATACCCTTCGGATATATTCTTGGTACCAGTACCACCACCAAATGAGGGCACAGAGGGAACAGCCTGCTGGTCGATGCTCGTATTCAGATAGCCATACCAGGAACTTTCCTGGTTGAAACCGGCCATGATGCTAGCGTTATGCTTACCGATATCCAGTTTATAGGTCGAATAAAGGTTCAGAGCATTGTATTTGGTTTCGCTCGTATTAATAGTATAGGTATCGATACCACTCATCGGATTGGTTTTTACAGCCAGCTGCACGTCAGCATATTTCATCAAACCGGTATAGTTGTTATACTTATAATTCTTACGATTGAAAGTATACTCTGCTACGATATCCCAATTTTTCAGAGGCTTTATGATGGCCTTGGCCTGAATGCGCGGAATGGAATTGCGTGTAGTTGATGTGGGCGAAACCAGATACGAGTTGCGAGGAGAGTCGATGATGTAATCCTCGTCCGTTCCCAGTATCTTGCCGGGCATATATCCTTCGGGATACCAACTGATGAGTCGGGTAGCAAAGGGGTCACGAATATTACTCGACAAGGCTGACTGCTTGGTGTCGGTATAGTACATGGTAATCTCTTGCGTATACCATTTGGTGATATCTGCCGAAACGAAAGCCGATAATGCCTTACGGGTATATCGGTCCTTATCGGTCACCATCGGTCCGTTTTCGTAACTATAGTTACCGGAAATACGGAAACGAAGGTTTTCGGTACCACCAGATACTGAGATATTGTGATTGGAGAGTATACCTGTATCCAATGCATTGCCTTGCACATCGCTCTCCTTCAAATAATACACACTGCCGTCGGCATCCTGATAGATACCATTGTCATAGACCCCCTGCAGCGTACCGGCCCGGTATTGTTGGATAAGTTCTTTCCACTTGCTAAGCTGTCCGTTTCCTGCCCAATATTGGCTGGAATAGCCAGCTTCCTCGTAAGCGGCTATATAATCCAACAATGACGCCTGTTCGGGTCGTCCGATGGAATTTTCCCAACCTTGGTTGAAACTGTAGTTAAACTGAAATTTCGCTCCACTTTTGGGGCGTTTGGTAGTCACCAGAATAACACCACTGGCTGCACGTGCTCCGTAAATGGCAGCCGAGGCAGCATCTTTCAGCACAGATACACTTTCAATATCGTCGGGATTCAGCGCGCTGAGATCACCTTCCACATTGTCTATCAGCACCAGAGGCGATCCACCGTTGATCGAAAGGTCACCGCGGATATTGAAGCTCCTGCTCTGTCCCGGACTGGAAGAACCGGATATGGTCAAACCCGGCATGGCTCCTTGTAATGCCGACGTAGCGTTGATAACCGGACGGTCGCCCAACACTTCATCCATTTTCACTTGCGACACAGCTCCTGTCAAGTCTACCTTCTTCTGGGAGCCGAAACCTACAACCACCACTTCGTCCAAAGCATGGGTGTCTTCTTTCAGAACGACATTCAGCGGCTTGCCGTCCCAAGTTACGGTAACCGTCTGATAACCGATGAAACTGATTTCCAAAGTTGCCCCACGGGCCACATTCGGAATGGAGAAATTACCGTCCATATCGGTAATAGTACCTGTACCGGTTCCCTTAACTACGACCGAAGCACCGATGACCGTTTCTCCATTGGCATCCTTCACTACACCCTTACAATCGCCATTTTGTTGAACGATTGCATTGTCCGTCATGGACACATCTGCAAAAACCATTCCTGAGGGGACAGCCGAGAACAAAAGGAGAAGTCCTACCGGCTGCATCTTTTTCAAGATTTTGTTCATACCAAATTAAATTAAAAGATTAACAAAACTCTTTTTGCACTATTATATTGACTATTTAAGGCTATGCAACATTATCAAGGTCAACCGCTGCTTAGATTTTGCAAAAGTATAAAATAAGATTTAAATTACAAAATAAAAAGGCATATTTTTCATGAAAAAACAAAAAAACGACGCCAAAAAGCGCAACGTTAGCTTTGTCATTTTGACACATTGCCATCCCAACCGCCTGAGAATCGCTTGTTTCGGCCAGACGGAAAAGCTGGCGGCAACGGACGAAGCGAGAACAGGATTATTCACTGGCGGACAAGCAGATAGCGAAATCTTTACATTTAAAATAGAAGAAACAAAAAGGGAAAACGGACCGAAAACAGACCGAAAAGCAGAAATCTGAGGGGAAAACAGGCACTTGTGGACGAAAAAAGACCGTTTTCTCCTGAGAAAGCGGCCTTCTTTCATCTGAAAACATACAATCTGACGCAACGAAACAAGCAATCTGCCGACTGAAAGCATACAATCTCCCGCCTTCCAGACGGCTTTCGGAGGCTCCGAAAGGGGCTTTCTGCCCCTTCTCCCCCGCTATTTCGCCCTTTTCATAAAAAGGTAGAGTCAGCCCAAAGCGCGTTCAGCCAGCATTTTGCCACCCACAGAACAAGGATGACGACAAAACGTCAAAGCTTGTCCCCATAGGCCAAGTCACCCGCATCACCCAAGCCGGGCACGATGTACGAACGTTCGTTCAGCTCGGGGTCGATGGCGGCACACCACAGGACAACGTCGTCGTCGGGGAAAATCCGTTGCAGATGCTCCACGCCCTGACGGCTGGCGATGACACAGGCTATCAGCAGGCGGGCCGGACGCCCCTTGCTCAAGAAAGCGCGGTAGGCCAGCTCCATGCTCTCGCCCGTGGCCAGCATGGGGTCGACGAGCATCACCGTCTTCTGCGACAAGTCGGGGGCGGCGATGTACTCGATATGCACATCCAGCTCGCGGCACTCCTTATCCTTATAATAGCGGTAGGCCGAGACGAAGGCGTTGCCCGCCCGGTCGAATACATTCAGAAAGCCCTGATGCAGGGGCAGCCCGGCACGGAAGACAGTGGCGATGACCACCTGGTCGTCGGGCGTGCTGGCCGGCGCCACGCCCAGCGGCGTCTGCACCTGCTTCACCGAGTAGGTTAGTTCCTTGCTCATCTCGTAGGCCATCAGTTCGCCGATGCGTTCGATGTTGCGGCGGAAGCGCATGCGGTCGCCCTGAATGTTCACGTCGCGTATTTCGGCCACATACTGATTGATGACCGAGTTTGTCTCTGCAAAATTGATTACTTTCATAGTGTTTCTATTTATTCCGAATGCAAAAATACGATTTTCCCGCCACATACGGCCACTTGTTTGAAGGAAAACGTTATCTTTGCCGCAGAAACATATAAACAAAAGGAACATGAAAAATACATCCAAACTACAAAACAAGACATTCAAGTTACTGTTCTTCTGCGCCTTGCTTTTCTTTGTCCATACCTCAGCAGCCGGGCAAGAAAAGATTTCTTCAAACGCCGATTTGGCAGAATTTGATTTTGGTGTCCGGGAATTGGAAACCAATTATGCGGGATTTCCCACTTTCGTGACAGAGCAAACCCGAGATCAATATGAAGCACTAAAAGCCCGTTGCCGCCAGCAAGTGGACAAACAGGGACGAAAGTCCTGGGAAGCCTTGGGCGAACTTTATGCCTGGTTTGGCGATTTCCACTTACGGGCAGGCGGCTATTCCCAGCCCTACATGCGGAAAATACCCACGTATGAAGAGATGAAAGAATACAACCCCACCAAAACCTTCCGGAAAGTGACTGACCATACCTTCCTCATCCGCTTCCCATCCTGTATGGGAGATGACCCGACACTGGAATGGGTACATCAGTCCATTGACGCCTACCTGACCTCAGGATGCGAGAATCTGATTATTGACATACGAGGCAACGGCGGAGGAACCGATGACATATTCAACCCATACGAGAAACTGCTGTACGACCGGAAGGGGTACGTGGACGGAGTGGAAATACGTAACACACTCGCACACATCGCCGAGATAGCGGATATCGAATTGGATTGGCTTCAGCAAGTGGTGGAAACCATGAAAAAGTCGCAAGACGCGTTTGTGGCCATGACACCCAGACAAGTAGACATCGCTTATGACACCATTTCCCCACTTCCCCGCCGGGCAGCGCTTATGATAGACGGCCAAGTAGCCAGCGCCGGCGAACAAATGGTTCTGAATCTGCGGTCGTGCAGCCAACGCACCACCATTTACGGACAAGACAACACGAAAGGATGCCTTGACTATTCAAATTGCCGCGGCGTCAACCTGCCCCAATCCGGCATTACTCTTTATATCCCCATGACACGTTCCTGCCGCCTGCCCGATAAAGGTATCGACCAGACAGGTATTGCACCCGATGTGCGCATCCCGCTACCCCTGCCCGAAACCTTGACCGACAACGTGGACACATGGACGCTGTGGGTAGCCAAGGAATTGGAAAAGGAACCCGATTCACTTTAAAGGCCTCCACAAAAAAAGATATGTTTTGCAACATTCAGTTAGCAGATATTGTTATGGATTTATAAAAGAAGGCCAATTAAAGAAAAATTTCTTCAATCCCGATTTTCTTTCAGAAGAAAATAGTACTTTTGTACGCGGAAAACAAGGGGGTGCCCTTCGAAGCAGGTCCGGACGGACACGCCGAGCCGCCTCCCGCAAAACGCTAAGGTAAAAAGAGATTATTCACAAAAATACCAATTTTAAAATCTTAAAAGAAATGGCAAATTTAGATTTAAGCAAGTACGGTATTCAGGACGTAAAGGAGATTCTCCACAACCCGTCTTATGAAGTATTGTTTGAAGAAGAGACCAAAACTGGTCTGGAAGGCTACGAAAAAGGCCAGGTAACAGAACTGGGCGCAGTAAACGTAATGACTGGTATCTACACCGGCCGTTCTCCTAAAGATAAATTCTTCGTTTATAACGAAGCCAGCAAGGACACTGTATGGTGGACTTCTGACGCTTACAAGAACGACAACAAGCCCTGCTCCGAAGCAGCTTGGGCCGACCTGAAGGCCAAAGCCGTTAAGCAGCTCTCCGGCAAGCGTCTGTTCGTTATGGATACATTCTGCGGCGCCAACCCCGCTACTCGTCTGAAAGTACGTTTCATCATGGAAGTAGCATGGCAGGCACACTTCGTAAAGAACATGTTCATCCGTCCGACAGAAGAAGAACTGGCCAACTACGGCGAACCCGATTTCGTATCGTTCAACGCTGCCAAGGCTAAGGTTGACAACTACAAGGAACTGGGTCTGAACTCTGAGACAGCTACTGTATTCAACCTGAAGACCAACGAACAGGTTATCCTGAACACTTGGTACGGCGGTGAAATGAAGAAGGGTATCTTCTCTATCATGAACTACCTGAACCCGCTGCGCGGCATCGCTTCCATGCACTGCTCTGCCAACACCAACATGGAAGGCACTGACACTGCCATCTTCTTCGGTCTGTCCGGTACAGGTAAGACTACCTTGTCTACTGACCCGAAGCGTAAGCTGATCGGCGACGACGAGCACGGATGGGACGACGAAGGCGTATTCAACTACGAAGGTGGTTGCTATGCCAAGGTTATCAACCTCGACAAGGAAAGCGAACCCGATATCTACGCTGCCATCAAGCGCGACGCTTTGCTGGAGAACGTAACAGTTGACGCCAACGGCAAGATCGACTTCGCCGACAAGAGCGTAACGGAGAACACTCGTGTTTCTTATCCTATCTACCACATCGAGAACATCGTTAAGCCGGTATCCAAAGGTCCTCACGCTCACCAGGTAATCTTCCTGTCAGCTGATGCCTTCGGTGTATTGCCTCCTGTATCTATCCTGAACCCCGAACAGGCTCAGTACTACTTCCTGTCTGGTTTCACCGCCAAGTTGGCCGGTACAGAACGTGGTATCACTGAACCGACTCCGACATTCTCCGCTTGCTTCGGCGCAGCCTTCCTGAGCCTGCACCCGACCAAGTATGCAGAAGAGCTGGTTAAGAAGATGGAAAAAGTTGGTGCCAAGGCTTACCTGGTTAACACTGGCTGGAACGGTACCGGCAAGCGTATCTCCATCCGCGATACTCGTGGTATCATCGACGCTATCCTGGACGGTTCTATCGACAAGGCTCCGACGAAGACTATCCCGTACTTCGACTTCGTAGTTCCTACCGAACTGCCGGGCGTAGATCCGAAGATCCTCGATCCTCGCGACACTTACGACTGCGCTTGCAAGTGGGAAGAGAAAGCAAAAGACCTGGCTGGCCGCTTCATCAAGAACTTCGAGAAGTTCACTGGCAACGAAGCTGGCAAGAAGCTGGTTGCTGCTGGTCCGAAGCTCTAATGCTGAATAGAACAAATTAAACAATCGAGTAGGAGGAAAACGAAGCAGTTTTCTTCCTACTTTCGTTTTCCGACC
>ERZ780167.3308-NODE-3308-length-11679-cov-6.810134_pt1 | contig 11679 bp, 11 predicted proteins | sample MGYA00510982_ERZ780167 | MGnify/ENA primary metagenome ERZ780167 (study PRJEB29588, sample SAMEA2146107) | human gut metagenome | biome: human gut; feature: human-associated habitat; material: faeces | place: Denmark | collected 2008/2010 ... | reverse complement strand
TTTCGAGATGGTCACCAAGGCCTTTAGCCGCCATGCGGCGGCCGTGTGCGGCGTGGATTGTGCGCCGTCGGCGCTTGACGTGCGCATGGGACGGCAACCCGCGACCGTGGAGAAAGCGGCCCAGGCTTTCGCCGCCTCGAGCGCCCACAACCTCACAGTGGTGGAGGGCGGTTTGGATTTGACCGTTAGCGGGATTTGCTACGACGTTGCGCAACGCCTGGGCGACGACCGCCCCGTGGTGTTCGTTGACTATTTGCAAATCCTCAGGAGCGGCGACCCGCGCACGGACGCCGACGACAAACGCCGCACCGACGAGGCCATGAGGCAGCTCAAGCAGCTGAGCGCCGCGCATGGGCTTGTCGTGGTGGTCGTCTCGAGCCTCAACCGGTCGAACTACGGGGATTCCATGAGCTTCGAGGCCTTCAAGGAATCGGGCGGGATCGAGTACACGGCGGACGTGATTTTGGGCCTACAGCTTCGGTGCCTGACAGAACCAGGCTACCGGGCGGCGGACACGAGCGGGAAACGCGAACTAGTCGAGGCTGAGAAACAGGCGACCCCGCGCCGCTTGCGCCTATTGTGCCTGAAGAACCGAAGCGGCTTGACCGGTTGGAACATCGACCTCGATTATTTCCCGCGCTGTGACATTTTCCGCGAATCCGACGGCATGGCGACGGTTGCGCCCCAAGTCGTCCGCTGCTAATTGGCATTCGCTAGCCCCCATGGCTCCAAGCTGTGGGGGCTTTTTCTTTTCCCTACAGGCTGAGACGCGAATAGCGCCCCTCTGAGCGGTTTTAACGTCTTGCCCTGACAAGTTGTCGCGTTTGGGGCTTGCGTCGTTCCTAGGGCCGTTTCCGTGCGTCTCAGGTGCAAAGACAACAAAGGCGGCGCAAGACGAAACCGTGTAAAAGTGTTGCGCTCACCGTTCGGCAATAGTCGGTACCGTTCGGCATCATTCGGCAGTAGTCGGCAAACAGTCAAAAGTTATCAGTGTACACCTATACCACGAAATAATTGGGTATATCAATTAGAAATCAGAAATTTTCAGGATACGTGATATAATCGCGTTATCAAATAACACCGGCGACACGCCGGCACGAGGTGAAAAAACTTGGGACTGATTGACTCACTACGCGCACGCTTCAACAAAAGGCCGCCGCGCTCGAATCTCACGACCGCCCAAACCTTCAGCGGCGACGCACGCACCTATTCGACGTGGCGCGGCGCTGCTGCTTGGGATAACGACACGTACCGCGCGGCGGTCGATGCGATTTGTAGGAACGCGGGAAAATTGAAGGGCCGCCACGTCATAACGGACGCACAGGGACGGCACACGGCGGGGAATCCGACAATTACCCGTCTACTCGAGACCGCGCCCAACCCCATCATGTCGGCTTACGATTTTCTTTACAGGCTCACGGCTGACTTGTATTTGAATGGCAACGCATGGGCCTTGATACAGCGTGACCAACGCGGCAACGTCAGCGGATTCTATCCGATTACCTCCACGGGCGTGGAGTGGCTGACCGACGAAGCCGGGCGAATCTATTTGCGTTTCCGTTTCCGTAGCGGCAAAACGGCCGTTTTCCCCTACGCGGACGTTGTGCATATCCGCCGCCACTACGCGACCGACGAACTCATGGGCGATTCTGACGCGGCTATTCGCGGCGCGGTTGAATTGGCCGAAGCACAGAACAACGGGGCAATAACCGCCATTCAGAGCGGCGCACAGCTTCGCGGCATTCTCAAATTCACGTCGATCCAAAGCCCTGAAATGCTCCAAAAGTCGCGCGACCAATTCGTGGCGGACTTTCTCACGATGGGCAACAACGGCGGCGTGGTCGTGACCGACGCAAAACAAGAGTTTTCCCCGATAGATTCACGCCCGGCGAACATCGACCCCGCACAGGCCGAAGCCGTCGCGCGACGGATCTATTCCTATCTTGGCGTGTCCAAGAACATTGTGGAGAGCGCCTATTCAGAGGACGAATGGAGCGCGTTCTACGAGTCAGTTTTGGAGCCGCTGGCCGTCGCCTACTCCCAGGCGTTCAGTGTGAAGGTGTTCACGCCCAGAGAAAGGGCCTACGGCAACAGCATCGAGTTTGATGGCGGCCGCACCTTGTACGCGAGCAACGCCACCAAACTGAACATGGTCAAAGAGTTAGCGCCTCTCGGAATTTTGAGCATTAACGAGTGCCGGGAAATCCTCAATCTTTCCCCGGTCGAGGACGGCGACACGCGATTGCAATCGCTCAACTACGTGGACGCGACCAAGGCCACGACGTACCAACTTGGCGGCCAAGACGACGAAACAGGGAAAGGGGCGAAGGCATGAAAGAGACACGCAACGCGGCACTGAACGCCGCGACCGACACGAACGAAGCGGGCGGCATGATTCTTACCGGCACGCCTATCGTCTTTGACCAACCGACGACGATTAACACGCCCGACGGCTCATATACGGAAATCATCGCGGCGGGGGCTTTGGATGGGTGCGACCTGAGCGACAGCCGGTTGCTGTGGGCGCACGACGACAAGCGCGTGCCCCTCGCCCGCACACCGAAGACCATGCAACTGACAACGGACGCCCAGGGCCTCCACATGGTGGCGACCCTACCGGACACCGAAGAGGCGCGGGCAGTCTATGAGGCCGTCAAACGCGGCGACGTCACAGGCATGTCATTCGCGTTCGTAGTCGCGCCAGGCGGTGACGAATGGAGCGGCGACGGCACGACACGCACCATTAACAAGATTTCGAAGGTGCTAGAGGTGAGCGCGGTTAATTTCCCCGCATATCCGACGGCAAGCATCGAAGCCCGGGCGGCACGGCAGGCCACCCAGCGCCAAGCGGCAGCAAGGCGCAACGCCATCATCATGGCAAACATCATCATCAGTAAGACGATTTAAAGGAGCTGAAAACAATGGCATTTGCAAATATCGCTGACGCTTTCAACTATTGGAACGGAAAGAGCGCCGAGCAGATCGAGCGCCGCGCGCAGGAAATCCGCGGCACGATTGAGACCGATCCCGATTGCGAGCTGAAGGCGCTGAACATCGAGCTGACCGCGCTCAATCAGGCGGCCGACAACGCCAAGGACAAGGCAGCCGCCGCACAGCAGCAGCAGACCGACCCCGACACGCGCGCACTCAAGCCGTTCGGCATCGAGACCCGCGCCACGGACTGGACGGACGCGGACGACGTGCGCAAGACCCCGGAATACCGCACGGCGTTCTTCAAGCAGCTTCAGGGCAAGCAGCTGAACGCCATGGAGTCCCGCGCGCTCAACGCTGTGGCACGCCTCGAGCAGCGCGCCGACGCTTACGGCACTAGCGCCAACAATGGCGGCGTTATCCCCACTCAGACCCTGAACGAGATCGTGAAGAAGGCGGGCAAGGCTAACGGACTGTTCGACGAGGTGCGCAAGCTTCAGGTGCCGGCGGGCGTGGCCGTTCCCGTCGCCAATCCCGCGACCCCGGCCAAGTGGGCCACCGAGGGCGTGGGCGTGGATTCTGAGGCCCCTGACGTCACGGCCGTGAAGTTCGAAGGCCTGGAGCTGCTCAAGGTGTTTTCTGTGAGTGCGAAGGTGCGCACGATGTCAGTCGATAGCTTCGAGGCATACCTCACCGACGAACTCAACAACAGCATTATTGAGGCCATCGCCGACGCAATCGTGAACGGCACGGGTTCCGGTCAGCCTACGGGCGTCCTTGGCGCAATCACCAACAAGGTGACCACCAAGGCCCTGACCTACGCGGACATTGTCAAGGCCATGGGACTGATTAAGGGCGGCTATCAGGCTAACAGCGTGTTCGCCATGTCTACCGCGACCCTCTATAACAGCGTCTACAACCTCGTTGACGGCAACAAGCGCCCTATTTTCATTCAGGACGCCCAGGCGGACACCATTGGCCGCGTGCTTGGCAAGCCGGTTGTTGTCGATGACCACATCGCGGACGGCACTATTATCTACGGCGATTTCAAAGACGGCTACGCGGTGAACCTGGCAAATGGTATCGAGGTTCAGTCTTCGACCGAATCGAGCTTCAAGAGTGGCCGCGTGGATTATCGCGCGCTGTGCGTGGCCGACGCCAAGCCGCTCAACGCCGAGGCCTTCGCATCCATCACCATCACGCCGGGCGCATAACCCAACACGCCTAGAACGGCCATAGCAGGCCCACAGACGCGACAACAGCACAGGGCCTAGCAACCACCCAACCCGTGGCGGCTAGGCCCTACTAGCACCCATAGAACACGTTAGAGAGGTGATTACATGTCATTTACAACGCCCGTGGTGTCCGTGGACGACATGCGCGAATATCTGCGCCTGGACGACGGCGCGAACGATTTAATCCTAGTCGACCTAATCGAGGCGGCTGTGGTTTACGTCACGCAGACCACCGGCATGGACGCCACAGACCAGGCAGCCAACCAGTTGGCACGCTCAGCAGTCAAGATGCTAGTTGCCACATGGTACGACCCACAGGGCATAGACGCGACCGCCTCAGAGAGAGCGGTAACGGAAATGCTCAAGCACCTACCCGCAAGCACAGGCGGCGGCGTCAATGGCTAGGGAATTCGCCGCGCGGTTCTACGCGTCGGCACGTTGGAAACGCACGGAACAAGCCGTTATGAAGGCCTACAACTACACGTGTCAGCGCTGTGGCAGACCGGCCAAGATCGTCCATCATCGCGTGTGGCTCACGCCTGACAACATCAACGACCCGGACGTGACGTTGAATTGGGACAACCTCGAGCCGCTGTGTATCGATTGCCATACCCGCGAACACCTGGGCGGACGTGAGACACGGCAGGGCCTCGCATTCGACAGCACAGGCCGCCTAGTCAAGGTGGGAACGTCCCACAACACAGCAAAGTAAGACCCACGACACGACAAAACACCCCCCGACACCGCCACCAAGCACGCCCCGGCGCGCATCGACGCGCATACAGAGGGAGACCCCTCCGGGTTTTTCTCATGCGAGGGCGTGGACACGCCGGGTTTTGGCGGATTTGCGGGGTAATTGGAGGTATTAGAAATGACGAAGGACAAAGTTAGCCACAGCACCAAGCCGCCGCGCGATTCTAAGGCGGCGAAGTTGACGCGGGAACGCCTGGCACCGATTGTCGAGGGCGTGCCTGAGGACGAACGCGGCGCGGCTGAGGCTTTGAGCGACGAATTGGTGTTCATGGCGGGCACTATGGCCACGCTCAAGCAGTTCGTTGCCGACCACGGCGTGGTGGCTGTTGACGACCGCACGGGCGCTGTGAAGGAATCCCCGGCGGTTCGTTCCTATAACGCCATGGTTCCCCGTTACGCCTCGATCTGCAAACAGCTGTGCAAGATGAGCGAGGACGCGCCGACGGTTGACCCGCTTATGGAGCTTCTCAATGGTGAAGACGACGACGAAGCATAGGACGAACCCGGTTATCGAGTACGCCACGGCTATCGAGGCGGGCGACGTTGTCGTGTCGCGTCGTGTCGCTGAAGTCTACAAGCGTCTCGCCGCCGAGATCGAGAGCGACCCTAAGTGCTTCAGCTTGGCGAAGGCTTGGCGGCCTATTTCGTTCATCGAAAAGTTTTGCCGCCATTCGAAGGGCGCAAAGGGCGGGCAGCCGTTCCGCCTCGAGCTGTGGCAACGTTCCTACGTGGCCGCGCTGTTCGGCTTTATCGACCCTGAGACGGGCTATAGGCGTTTCCGCGAATCCATGTGTTTAATGGCAAGAAAAAACGGAAAATCGACCTTGGCTAGTTCCCTAATGCTGTATTGCCTCATAGCCGATGGAGAGAAGGGCGCACAGGTGGCGTGCGCCGCTACCAAGCGCGACCAAGCGCGCCTAATCTTTGACGAATGCCACAACATGGTGCGTCAGTCCCCGGCGCTGAGTCAGCACGTGCGCAAGCGCAAGACCGATTTATGGTTCGCGCCGACGCTTTCGACGCTCCAATGCCTGGGCGCGAACTATGACACGCTCGACGGCCTCAATCTGTCGTGCTGTGTCATTGATGAGCTTCACGAGGTGCGGCGTGAGCTGTACGAGGTTCTCAAGCAGTCTCAGAGCGCGCGAACGCAACCGCTGCTAATCATGACGACCACAGCGGGAACCAACCGGGAAAGCGTCTACGACAGCATTTATAGCTATGCGTGCAAGGTGGCGGACGGTAGCGTGCAAGATGAAACTTTCTTGCCCGTGCTGTACGAGCTTGACGCGCGTAGTGAGTGGGACAACCCCGCGTGTTGGGCGAAGGCTAACCCGAACCTAGGCGTGTCCAAGAGCGTGGACGATCTGCGCGTGAAGGTGGAGCGGGCGAAGGTTGACCCGGCTAGCCTCAGTGGATTGCTCACGAAGGACTTTGACGTGCGCGAGAATCGCACCACGGCATGGCTCACGTTCGACGCGATCCACAACCCCGACGGCTTCAATCTCGAGTCGTTCCGTGGCTGCTACGCCATCGGCGGGGCCGACCTCAGCCGGACAACCGATTTAACAAGCGCGGCACTCTTGATGATTGACGCCCAGGGCAACAAATACGTGGAATCCATGTCATGGCTACCGGCTGACCAATTCCACGAGAGGTGTAAGAGTGAGGGCGTGCCCTATGAGCTGTGGCACGAGCAGGGCTATTTGCGTCTTTGCCCGGGCAATGTCATTGACTATCACTCGGTCACGGACTGGTTCTTGGAGGCTGTGGAAAAGCACGGAATTACCCCGCTGTGGGTGTACTACGACTCTTGGAGCGCCCAATATTGGAGCGCCTCCATGTCCGACGCGGGCTTCGACATGGTGCGTTGCATTCAGGGCGCGCGCACGCTGTCGATACCGCTTCAGCAGTTGGGCGCGGATTTTCAGGCGGGAAAAATCAACTACAACGCTAACCCGCTATTCGAGTGGTGCGCCACGAACGTGGGCGTGCAGAGCGACCGCAACGGGAACATTGTGCCGGTTAAGGCTAGCAGCCCTAAGCGCCGCATAGACGCGTTTATGGCTTGCCTCGACGCATACGTGGGACTGTGCGACCACATGGGCGAGATGCAAGCACTCAACGCTAATACACACGTGGAGGTTATCAAACATGGCTAGACGAATTTTGAAGGACAAGCGCGTGCGGCTTGCGGGCATGGTCAAGACCTTCGATAGCGAGGGGTTCCCCAGTGACGGCTATATGCCGCTGCACGAAGGCGACGGCATGGTGTGGGCTTATTACCGCACGGCGGGCGGCTCAGTGTATTGGAGCAGTGACGCGCTTCAATCCAAGTGCGACGCGATTTTTATAATCGGCTATGACCCCATCGTGGCGCACACGCCGGCGTTCGGTAGTCTTTTCCTCGAGTATGGGGGCGCGCTGTGGGCTGTTACGCGCGTCGATGGCTTCGAGGGCTACCGCCGCGACCTCACGTTGTACGCCACGAGAAAGAGCAGCAGCGGCGGCATGTCGCCACTAGTCGCGTATAACGCGGCGACTATAGAAAAGCAGTTCGGCAAGTGGTGACCGTTCGGCGTGTCGCTAGCGTCTTCGAGGGCTTCGGGTTTCCCCGAGGCCCTTTTATTTTGCCTTTTTGTGTCCGTTGGCTTGACAACTTTGGCGTTGGTGCCGTATATTGTTAGTTGTCAATCGTAACGACAAACAAAAAGCAATCGACGAAGGCAAAGCAGCAGAACCAAGAGAGAAGCAACCAAAATGAAGAGCTATCAGGCAATCAGCGAAAAGGCGGGCACGACTGTTGAAGTCGTGCGTGTAATCGCCAAGACCATCAAGCGCGACGAAGCCGGCGCATGGCTTACCAAGGACGGCAAGGCGTGCAAGACCAAGGCACAGGCCATCGTGGAGGCCGCCAGGGCGTGGGAAGCCGCCAGGGCGAAGCGCGACGCACAAGAGGCCGCGCGCCTCGACATGTGCCGCCAGGCACGGGACGTGATGGCCGCCAACGGCGTGGAAACACCCGCCGATCCCGACGAAACAATGCGAATCGCCGAACGCCTCCAAAACTTGGCGGCTGCCAAGCACGTCGGCATGGAACGGCTCGACGCTGACGACGTGGCGACGGCCGTTAGGTTCGACGGCTATATGGTGCTCACAGTCAAGGCAGCGCCGCGCACGACTGTGATAGTCCGTGACATGGTGCGACACGACGGCAAGACATGGGAAACGGCGCACTTTGGCGCAATCCCCGCCGGCGCGCCAGTCCAAGCCACGGCCCTGAAATGCGTCGAGAATTGGCAAGTGCCAACGATGATGTTCGGCGCTTTGGACGACCGGGGCGACGTTAATAGCGTGCTCATATGGCAGCGGCGCAACGGCACGCGCGACGTGTTCACGGCTGACAGGCACAAGGACGGCGCACGCCTCGACGTGGAGGTGTCCAAAATCATAGGCGGCGAACACAATTCGCCGCTCACGATCTGGCATGAACGCGGCTACGTGCCGGCAATGCGCGAAGCGTGGGACATGGACACGTGCGTGTTCGAGGCGGACGGCACAGCGCACGGCGGGCGGACTAACCCGACAATCGCGCCGGGCGGCTCCACTGATTTCGAGTGGATTCTCGAGGCGACGGCGGCCAACCGTTGGCGGCTGTTGGTCGAGGTGCTCAGGCGTTGGGCTGAATAACCGCGTAGACGGCGCTGTGAGCGGCGAAAAGGCATGAACCCTAGTAACCGCCCACACCGACACTAGAAACCGTTCCTAGGCCGTCTCTGAGCGTCCTAGGGGCATGCAAACGAATGGAGTGTGAACTTAATGGCTACTACAGACATGGGCGACACGAAGTTGGCCGTGCGAATCGGCGGCGGCGTTTATCGCCACATCAGCGAAGCGGCGAAGATGGCGGGCGTTAGCGAACGCACGTTATACAGGCGCATTAAGGCGGGGCGCGTCAATGGCGTGAAACTGGGACTATCCTGGTACGTCCCCGAATCCGAATTGAAGAGGGTGGTGAAGTATGAGCAGCAAGGAAAATGAACGCAAGCTAGCACAGCTCATGAAGCTGATTGAGTTGGGCGCTATCGATTTGCCGGACGTGGAGACGGACGACAAGGGCGCGGGATTCTACGCGGACGACCTGGAGCCGGCCGGGTTTTCGCCTGAGCTGCTGGAGCGCCTGAAGGCGGCGGGGCTGCTCAACGTGCGGGAACATGACGCGCCATCGGTCACGCTTGGCAAATTGCCCGAATCCGCGATAGTCCCCGTTGACAAAGTGACCAAAAAGGTTTGGGAAAAGCAACAAGAGCTGTTCAACGGGCAAAGCTTGGCCGTTGACGTGGCGCGGAAATCGAAGAAGCGCGTTTCAGCGTCGCATAACGACGTTGTGGTGTCGCTTGACATTGACAATCTTCAGGGCGTGGAGATCTTGCGCAAGCTGACGGAATTTGACCGCGCGGTGATGAACGCCGTCATAACGCTGAATGTGGCGGGCGGGCGTGACGTGGTGACGGCCTCCACGGTGTACAAGATTCTCAACCCGGCGACGAAACGTTACCCAAGCGGGAAAATGTTGGAGCAGATAAACAAGAGCCTAGACGCTTTGATGTTCACACCCGTGATAATCCACATTCCAGGCGACTACACGGGCGACGGCAAGGTGATTAACCTCAAGGGCTATCTAGTCCCGGCGAAGCGTGCGACGGTGGAAATCAACGGAAAGACCGTTGACGACGCTATGCAACTGTACGAAACGCCGCCGCTGTACCGTTTCGCGGATTGCATGGGGCAGATCGCGCGGCCGTCGTTGAAGGCGTTGGCCGTGCCCATCAACATGAACGCCGATAACGTCGCCCTGAAGAGCTATCTCACGCGCCGCGTGTGGGAAATGAAGCGGGCGAAGTCGAACGGAAAGGTGCCGAAGACGATTCTGTGGGAGACCGTCTACAAGAACATGGGCGTGCCGTCAGGCAGCACCGAAGCGCTGAAGAAAAAGCGCGGGCGCATTCGCGCGACCGCGTTGCAAATCCTCGACTATTGGCGGGATTGCGGCGAGATTCACGGATACGAGGAAACGACCAAGGGGCGGGCGGCCTACAGTGTGCAAATCCAACCCGTTTACATATGAGGGGCTACTACAAAAACCGTCCCTTACCTACTGCAAAAACCGTCCCTTACCTACTACAAAACACGTCCCTTACCTACTACAAAACACGTCCCTTACGAATTCGGCGTTTTGCCTTGTTTACCAGGGGTTTTGGGGTGTTTTGGAAAAACTACCATGCTTTACAAGCCTTCCAGGCTTGTAAAGCTGCTCACGCCGCACGCTTGACGCGGCGGCGCTGCGCTGATTAACCACCTATAGAAGAGAAATCTCTTTCTACAGGCCGTGAAAAGAAACGGCCGTTAGGTGTGGAACGTCGAAATTTTCCACCTAACGGCCTTGAACTACCGCACAGGAGGCGATAGCAAAATGAACTATACCAATGAAACCAACTCGAGGGCTACCGAAGAGGAGAAGGCCGAACTACGCGCGCACCTGAAGGACTACGTGGAGACCATCACGGAACGTAGCCCCAAGGCCGGGCCTCACGCCTACGTGTGCCCGCTGTGCGGATCGGGCACGGGGCCGAAGGGCACGGGCGCGTTCATGCTCGACCCGTCCAAGGATTGCACGACGTGGCATTGCTTCAGCTGTGACCGTGGCGGCGACCTTTTCGACCTTATGGGCCTCATGGACGGAATCGACGCTAGGGCCGATTTCCCGCGCGTTCTTGGCGAGGCTAGGGAAATGTTCGGGCGTGGCGCGTTCGTCGATTCTAGGGCCGTTTCTGAGCGTCCTGGGGGCATTCCCGCCAAGCCCGCGGAACCGGTACCGGATTATGGCGACTACCTGAAGCAGTGCCGGGCGGCTATCGACGGCGGCATGGCGTATCTTCAGGGGCGTGGATTCACGGCGGAAACCGTCGCGCGGTTTAACCTGGGCTATGACGTGGCGCAAAACGCCATCACCATACCCGTGAACAATTCCCGGAACGCCTACGCGGCCCGCTACATCGCGCCCGACGCGCCGCACAGGTATCTGAGCCACGGCCGCCTACCCGTGTTCAATGTGGGCGACCTCTACCGCGCCGAACCTTGTTTCGTGACCGAAGGGCAGTTCGATTGCATGAGCATTGTTCAGGCGGGCGGGCATGCCGTCGCCATCATGGGCAGCAACACGAACGCCCTTTACAGGCAACTCGAACAGCGCAAGCCGTCGGCGGCGTTGATAATCGCCATGGACGCGGACGAACCCGGCCGCAAGAAAGCCGACGACATGGCCAAGCGCTTGGACGCGCTGAAAATCCCCTACGTTATGGCCGTGTGGACGGTTGAGGGCAAGGACGCTAACGAACGCCTTGTGAGCGACCGCGAGGGCTTCGGGCGTGACGTTGCGGCCAACGTGGCGCGTGCTGCTGAATCCACGCACAGCGTGGGAACCGTGGCGGACTACCTGAGTACGATGTTCCGCGCGGACATTGCGCGCGGCATGGGCGACACCACGCCCACAGGCTTCAGGGGCTTGGACGCGAAACTATCCGGCGGCCTCCATGCGGGCGTGTACGTGCTTGGCGCGGTGCCGTCCCTTGGAAAAACCTCACTAGCTTGGCAGATCGCGGACAACATCGCGGCGGGCGGCCGTCCCGTTGTTTTCTATTCGCTTGAAATGTCCCGTTTCGAGATGGTCAGCAAGGCCGTTAGCCGCCATGCGGCGGCC
>ERZ780167.3297-NODE-3297-length-11719-cov-2.483025_pt1 | contig 11719 bp, 9 predicted proteins | sample MGYA00510982_ERZ780167 | MGnify/ENA primary metagenome ERZ780167 (study PRJEB29588, sample SAMEA2146107) | human gut metagenome | biome: human gut; feature: human-associated habitat; material: faeces | place: Denmark | collected 2008/2010 ... | reverse complement strand
AGAGTAGGATCCAGGGAATAACCTTTTTAATCATTTTCTATTTTCTTAGGAAAGATAATTGTTGTCTTAAAGAGATCACCATCTACATTCACTTCAAAAGTTCCACCTTGAACCTCCACAAAGCTTTTACAGATGGCAAGTCCTAAACCAGATCCTTCACTTTTACGTGAAGCATCTCCTTGTACAAATCTTTCTGTTAAATCACCTGGATTAGATATTTCATGGGCTGAAATATTTTTGAAAACGACAATAACTTGTTGATTCGTTTCAACGATTTGTAAATAAACTCGTGTATGTTCTAAAGCGTATTTACAGATATTTTGACATAAATTTTCTAAAACACGATAAGTTTTTTCACTGTCTAAATGACAAATGATTTTTTTATTTTCATAATCATTTTTTAGATTTAAATGATGATGTTCAAATTGTTCTTGATATTCAAAGAGAACTTGTTGTAATAAGGCATGAATATCTAAATCTATAGGATTTAATTGAATATTACCACTATTGACTTTAGATACTTCAAATAGATCTTCAATAAGTGTTTTTAATCTTTTAGTATTTGGAGGAATGTCCGGAGCAGGACTTTTTTCAGCCCAGTATTTTGGACAAAAGAATCACAATGGTGTTCGTGATGTTTTTAGAATGAAGATTCTTATTGGCATTACAATTATTGCTATTTCTCTTTCTGTTATGATTTTTCTTCATGAACCGCTAATTAATATGTTTCTTCATGAAGGAAGCAGTTCAGGAAATATTCAGGAAACATTCAATTATGCAAAAAACTATCTTTACATAATGGTTATTGGAATTGCACCTTTTGTTATTTCTAACTGCTACAGCACTACTCTTAAAGAATCCGGACAGACTGTTGTCCCTATGAAAGCCGGAGTTTTGGCTGTAGTATTTGATATAGTTCTCAATTACATATTTATTTTTGGAAAATTAGGATTTCCTGCCATGGGCGTTGTTGGTGCAGCCATCGCCACTGTTATTTCTCGTTTTGTTGAATGTGGCTATCTTGTAATTTATACTCATATACATTCAAATGATTATCCTTTTATTAAACATTGCTACAGAACTCTTAAAGTTCCGGGGTCTCTTGTTAAGAAAATAATTGTAACCGGTACCCCTCTCATGCTTAACGAATTTTTATGGGCAGGTGGTCTTACATTGCAAACACAGGCTTTGTCCACTAAAGGTCTTGCCACTGTAGGAGGCCTAAATATTTGCAATACTATTGGAAATATTTCTAATTGTATTTTTGTTACAATGGGAACAACTATTGCTATTGTTGTAGGACAACTACTAGGTGCCGGAAAACTGAAAGAGGCCAAAGTGACTGCTACACGAATGGCTGCTTTTTCACTTTTAATATCATTTGGCATGATTATAATTCTTGGCCTACTTGGACCTGTATTTCCACATTTCTATAATACAACCGACGAAATACGCGAACTTGCCACAAAATTTATATGGGCTGTAGCTGCTGCAACACCATTTATATCGCTGTCAAATTCTGAATATTTCATTTTGAGAAGTGGTGGAAAAACTATAATTACATTTCTATTCGACAGTTGTTTTGTCTGCCTTGTAAATGTACCTGTTGCAATATGTCTTACAAAATTTACTGCCATACACATTGTTGGAATATTCTTCCTTGTAAACATGCTTGAAGGTATTAAGGCATTAATAGGATTTATAATGGTGAAAAAAGATATTTGGCTTAACACAATTGTTGACTAAAAATAATTAAGAAAAAAGAACAACCGATTCATTTTTTGAAATCAGTTGTTCTTTTTTATATTATTAAAATGTAAAACATCAAACTGCTAATTACTTGAATTGTTACCTGCCTGGTGCTACCATAATTTAATATGTTTTTAAAACAAAAATTCTGACATTACATAATTGCTTAAATCTATACCAAACTCTGTAAGCTTAACGTAACCATTGTCATTTATAAGAAATCTTTTATCTTCCATTCTTTTCTGAACTTTTCCGTAAACTTCCATATAAGGCTTCCCAAAATACTGTTCAAACTTTTCCATGCTTACACCTTCCATCATTCGAAGCCCTAAAAACATAAATTCTTCCATTCTGTCCCGTTCAGTAAGCTGCTGTAGATTTTTTACTATACTGTTTAGAATATTAACCTGATTTTCAACTTCACTGGAATTTCCCACATTATTTATTGAATTCTCTTTGATATTGTTAGTTAATACTTCAATATATTTATTTATATCTGAAATATTATTATAACGATTCTCTTTATACAAAGATGCCGCACCAATGCCAAAACCTAAATATTCTTTTCGCTGCCAATAACCTATGTTGTGCTTACATTCTTTCCCCGGTTTGCTATAATTAGATATTTCGTATTTTCTATATCCATTAGAACGCAAAATATTATTTGTAAGATAATACATCTTTCTTTCACTTTCTTCATCGGGAAGAATATTTATACCTTTTATCTGAGCTTTTTTTACTCTGTCATACATTAATGTATTTTCTTCAACTATAAGACTATAAGCTGAAATATGCTCCGGCTCTAAGCGGACTACTTTGTTAAGGGTCTCCTCGTAACTTTTTAAAGTCTGTCCCGGCAAAGCGCTCATTAAGTCCACATTAATATTGTCAAAGCCACATTTTCTTGCCAAATTGTAGCTTTCAAGAAATCCTGCGTAATTATGGATTCTTCCAATGGACTTTAGTTCTTCATCATTGGCACTTTGGAGGCCAAAACTTATACGGTTAATTCCACTTTTCTTATATTCCCAAAGCTTGCTTTCCGTAATAGTTCCCGGATTGCACTCTATTGTAATCTCAGGATTTTCAGACATATTACAATTATCTCTTAAAACTGACATAATTTTTGAAATCTGATTTTCTTCTAAAAGTGAAGGTGTGCCTCCACCAATAAAAACAGTGTCCACAACATATTCTGACATTTTATTCTTATTTAGCTTTATCTCATTAATTAATGCCTCAACATATTTCTCTTTAGTTTCCAAATCTGCCGGTGCTGACAGAAAATCGCAGTAATCACATTTTTTTACGCAAAAAGGTATGTGAATATAAATTTCAAGTCCATTCATTATTTCTACTCCAAAACTTATTCATCATCAAGTTTTAATACTGCCATAAATGCTGACTGTGGAATTTCCACATTACCAACCTGGCGCATACGTTTCTTTCCTTCCTTCTGTTTTTCAAGAAGTTTTCTCTTTCGTGAAATGTCACCGCCGTAACATTTTGCCAAAACGTCCTTACGCATAGCCTTAACTGTCTCTCTTGCAATAACCTTACTGCCAACTGCCGCCTGAATTGGAACTTCAAATAACTGTCTTGGAATTTCAGTTTTTAATTTTTCACACATCTTACGTCCGCGTTCGTAAGCTGACGCTTCAGGAACGATAAATGACAATGCATCCACTTCCTCTTTGTTAATCAAAATATCAAGCTTAACAAGCTTAGCCTGTTCGTAGCCCTTTAATTCATAATCAAAAGATGCATAACCTCTTGAACGTGATTTTAAGGCATCAAAGAAATCGTAAATTATTTCATTTAATGGAATATCATATTTAAGCAATGCTCTTGAACCTTCAACATATTCCATACTGATATATCGTCCTCGTCTCTGCTGACAAAGCTCCATAATTGCACCGATAAACTCTGTTGTTACCATAATTTCCGCACTTACAATAGGTTCTTCCATATGTTCAATCTCACTTGGATCCGGAAGATTTGTTGGGTTTGTAAGGTCAATTACTTCGCCATTTTCTTTATATATTTTGTAAATAACACTTGGCGCTGTTGTTACAAGGTCAAGGTTGTACTCTCTTTCAAGTCTTTCCTGAATAATTTCCAAATGTAGAAGTCCTAAGAATCCACATCTGAAACCAAAACCTAAAGCAATAGATGTTTCAGGCTCAAACTTTAATGCTGCATCGTTAAGCTGTAACTTCTCCAACGCATCTCTTAAGTCAGGATATTTTGCTCCATCTGCAGGATAAAGTCCACAGTAAACCATAGGATTAACTTCCTTATATCCGGGAAGTGGTGCGTCTGCCGGATTATCTGCATCAGTTACTGTGTCACCTACTTTTGTGTCAGACACATTTTTTATACTTGCAGTAATATATCCAACCATACCTGCAGGAAGTTCATCACATGGAATAAACTGACCTGCACCAAAATAACCAACTTCAACAACATTGGCTGTTGCCCCTGTTGCCATCATTTTAATATTCATACCCGGCTTAACTGTTCCTTCTTTAATTCTACAGAAAATAATAACGCCCTTGTATGCATCATATAAACTATCAAAAATCAAAGCCTGAAGTGGTGCATTAGCATCTCCTTCCGGTGCCGGAATTTTTTCAACGATTGCCTCTAAAACATCTTCACAATTAAGACCAGTCTTGGCTGAAATAAGTGGTGCGTCATGGGCTTCAAGACCAATAACGTCCTCTATTTCTGCCTTAACTCTGTCAGGATCTGCTGAAGGCAAATCAATCTTATTAATAACAGGAAATACCTCTAAGTCGTGGTCAAGTGCCAAATATACATTGGCCAAAGTCTGTGCCTCAACTCCCTGTGCCGCATCAACTACAAGCACTGCCCCATCACAGGCTGCAAGGCTTCTTGAAACTTCATAGTTAAAGTCAACGTGTCCCGGTGTATCAATAAGGTTAAAAATATACTCTTCTCCATCTTTAGCCTTGTAAATAGTTCTAACGGCCTGAGACTTAATAGTAATACCTCTTTCTCTTTCAAGTTCCATGTTATCAAGAACCTGAGCCTGCATCTCTCTATTAGTCAAAAGACCTGTCATTTCTATAATTCGGTCAGCCAATGTAGATTTACCGTGATCTATATGGGCTATAATACAAAAATTTCTAATTTTACTCTGATCAATATGTGACAATTTATTCGCTCCAATCTGTTTATATTTTGTCTGTATTATTCTATTTGCTTATATTTTTTAATATTTCTAACAATTAGTTTTCTAAAATTCATTCACATTTTAACATAAATAAATCATAGGTTCAAACATTTTAACTTTATCACTTTATTATTTTCATTTTATTTGATAAACTTAATACTATGTGCCATAATTTTATGTCACTTAAGTGACGGAATGGAGAAAATATGAACTATGCAGAAATAAAAACATTTGATGTGGCAAATGGTCCCGGTATCAGAGTTTCTCTTTTTGTAAGTGGCTGTAATCACAGATGTCCCGGATGTTTCAATGAACAGGCTTGGGATTTCAACTTTGGTCAGCCCTTTACACAGGAAACCATTGACTACATTATAGATACTTTGTCTTTTGGTGCTTATCAGGGAGTTACATTCCTAGGTGGTGAGCCAATGGAGCCTGTTAACCAGAAGGGGCTACTTCCACTTGCCCGAAAGATAAAAGAAACATATCCCGAAAAAGATATCTGGTGTTTCACAGGATACGACTTTGAAAAAGATATAATTGGACACATGTACAACGAGTGTCCTGAAACTAAAGAACTTCTTTCCTATATAGATGTTCTTGTAGATGGTCCATTCATCGAAGCGCAGAAGAACTTAAACCTGGTATTTCGTGGTTCCGAGAACCAGCGCTTAATTAGAATACCTGAAACATTAAAAACCGGGAATATTGTTTTATGGGAAAAAGAAATGTAATCTAAATGGTATCTTTTACCCATTGCCGGCAGAAATTTCTGCTTGCAATGGAGCAAGATACCATTTGGATTACATTACATTTACAATAAAAGGAGATTTGTTATGGCTGTTAATGTTAACGTAAAAAAATTAAAGGAGAATGCTACTATTCCTACTTATGGAACTGAGTATGCCGCAGGTGCTGATTTGTATGCCTGCATTGAAGAAGCTGTTACTATTGAAGCCGGTGAAACTAAGTTTATTGGTACTGGTATTGCAATGGAGATTCCTGAAGGTTACGCCGGTTTGATTTATGCTAGAAGTGGTCTTTCATGTAAGAGAGGTCTTGCTCCTGCTAATAAGGTTGGTGTTGTTGATGCCGATTACCGTGGAGAACTTACTGTTGCTCTTCATAATCACTCAAACAAGGCTGAGACTATTGAACCTAATGAAAGAATTGCACAGGTTGTTATTACACCATTTCTTTCAGCTAATTTTAATCAGGTTGATGAACTTTCTGATACAGTTCGTGGTGTTGGAGGATTTGGTTCTACAGGCAAATAACATTATTTTAAAAAGGCGCATTTCAATTCCATGCGCCTTTTTGCTTTATGCTTTAAATTTTTCATCTCAACCTTACGATATATTTTTCATACCCATAACGTTTTACTGTTGCAGTATAAGATTAAAATGTATCATTTTTGTAACAGCCGTGTTTACGTCATAAAATTTTTTTCTTAGTAATTTATTATCAATAATTCTTTATGGATTTTTATTATACTTTTTAATAAAAATCATTATCAAATCCGTCTATTCCAACTTCTATGCTTTTTTTGCCAAGTTCTACTCTCCAAACAAGTCCACTTATTATTTCACACTGCCATATGTAATTCTCATCTTTGTCAACTATGTCAATTCCTTTAGTTTCTTCACCTTTGTCAGCTAATTCATTATAATAAATACCCTGTTCATATGGTTCTACATAAATTCCATTATAGTAGTCTGATAGCTGCTCTATTATTTCTTTTTGAAAAGTATCCAAATTAATAAGAGTTAACTTATTTTTCTCTGCGTTCTGCTTAGCGTAGCTAAGTATACTTTCCACATTGTCTCCTGTGATTTTTATTTCATATATTTTGTTGGTCGTATTGTCCAAATACACGGTTGCCATAATCTTTGGACTCTTGCTTAATGTTGCTGTCGCCTCTAAATATGGGAAAGAAGCACTTTCACCAACAATACTGTAACACTTTTGAATAACAATATTTTTAGGGACCAGTTTTATTGTTTTTTTATTGTTTATTAACTCTTTACAGCCAAAAAGCTCAAGCCAATAATTTATTTGCTTTTTTACATTTTTTCTAATTATTTTCAATTCGTTCTCTGACGGATCAAACAATACTTCAACTTTCTTTTTTGCATATTCTTTATCAGTAATAATAGAGTTAAGGTCCTCTAACTTCTGGTCTATTGTTTTAGTCTTTGCCGTTGATGCCATTTCAAGGTTTACACTGCCTGTATCCTTATCACTATACTTAACCTGATTTAAGTAGCTTGTATCACTGTAATAATATAATAATTGAGGCAGAAAAACCGCCAAAGCCACAATTAGCAATACTGCCACAGGTAATATTCTTTTCTTCATTTAGTTCTGTCCTTCCTGAAAAACAATACTTATTATCGTACCTTTTCCTGGTTTACTTCTAACACTCCACTTAGCATTATGTATGCTTACAATCTTTTTACAAAGGGACATTCCTATGCCTGCACCGCCCTCTTTTCTTGCTCTTGACTTATCAATCATATAAAATGCTTCAGTGATTTTTTTAATTTCACTTTTCTCCATTCCACAGCCATTGTCCTGAATAAAAACTGTGTATCCTTTTTCGGTTTTTATAGCCTTAAGGGCAATTATTCCCTGACCTGAAATGGCTTTTCTGCCATTATCGATAATATTCATAAACAGGGACTTAAGCAAATCCTCATTTCCAACAATCACAGCCGGTTCAACAGACATTTTAAACCTGATATTGTGTTCCCTAAGCATTTGTTCTACAGTTTTTTCAATGTCATTAAACATTTTCTCTGTACTAATTCTGTTAAATTCGATTTTCTGCTTATCAAGAGAAATCAAATCCATTAAAGTAAATGACAACTTCTCCAGTCTTTTTCCCTGCAAAAATATATAATTGGAATATTCTGAAATCTCTTCTTTTTCAAGGTCCATTGAACGCATCATATCAGAATAGCCTATAATTGAAGTCAAAGGAGTTTTCAATTCGTGTGCGAAAGCTGCCGTAAAATCTTCCTGTCGTCTTGCTGTATCTTCCAACTCTTCAATATTCTTCTCCAGCCTGTCTGCCATAATATTAAAGCTATTAACCAAGTCTCCAACTTCACCGTCAGTTTTTATCTTTGCTCTTGTGTCGTACTGACATTTTGCCATTTGACTTACGGTATCAGACAACTTTTCAATTGGTCTTGTTATTTTTTTAGAAAAAACATATGCAAGAATGCAGGTAACAACAAGGGCAATTCCCAATATTACCCTATAATTTTTCATCATTTCATTTATGTCATTGTAAACTTCATTAATGCTGCTAACAATGCTTATGTAATATGTTCCGCTTTCAATTGTCATTTTTGACATTGTTTCCAAATAATAACTACCATTATTTTTAAAAATCAAGTATCCAAAATTATTGTCTTTTAAATCTTTGATTTTTATATTTTTTCCTATTTTGCTGTCAGTATATATTTCTTTTTCTTTCTGATTTACAATTGTAATTCCAATCTGGCTTTCGCCCATACTTCTTTTGACTGAATCAATTATTTTTTCTATGTCATTTTTTTGAATATATTCAGTATCCGATGACAACATTGAGGCTGAAGCTTCAAATGAATATACAAACATTTGATTCTCGTTTTGCTTTCTTGACAATTCTCTACTTAAAGAATTATCAAATGATAACTTTATGAATATTCCTCCAAATATAGAAAAAATAACCGTAACAATTATAATCAGTGAGAAAAACATTTTCCAAAAAAGTTTCATTTAACACCTTTTCCTGTTTAATTATTGTTGATTATATGGATTGCTTTGTGCTCCTGTAATCACACTAACTTGTATCCAACTTTGTACACGGACTGTATCTTGTCTCCCCAGTCCAGTTTTCTTCTAAGTCTTTGAATATGTAAATCTATAGTTCTGCTGTCTCCAACATAGTCGTTGCCCCACACATTTTCATATATTACATCTCTGTAAAGGGCAATATTTTTGTTTCGTATAAGCAGAACCAAAAGTTCAAACTCTTTATGTGTAAGGTCCAAAGTCTTGCCTGCCTTCGTTACACTTCTTGACTGAAAATTAATTACCACATCATCTTCAACCAACTCGTCGTTTGTCTTCTTGTATCGTCTGAGAACACTTTCAACCCTTGCAAGCATTTCAACTACTTCAAAAGGCTTTGCAATATAGTCGTCTGCTCCTGCTCTAAGGCCCTTAACCTTATTATCTGTAGTTCCCATTGCAGTAATAAAAATAGACGGAATGTCCATTGACTTTGCATACTCCAAAAGTTCATAGCCATCTATTTCCGGTAGCATTATGTCGAAAAGACATAAATCAAAATGCTTACTGTCTAAAAGATTTGCCGCATCCTTTCCGTTATATGCGCATGTGCATAAATAACCTGCCTTTACAAGATTTATTTTTATTAAATTTGCAATCATTTCATCATCTTCTGCAACTAAAATTTCTATCATTAATTTTCTCCCAGTATACATATTAGTCCACATTGTATTTTACATTAAATTGTATCTTATTTGTAAACTATTCTCCAAGTACTTTTTTTATTAAAACAGCCAAAGGCTCTGCTGCATTTTTTGCCTCCTGATATGTATTGGTCTGTGCCCCAACCTCAATTAACATACACTGCTTACCAAGGGACAAATTATATTCATAAGCATTTACATAATTTCTTCTTGTAAAACCCGGATAATAGCATTCTGCGTTTACTTTCATTTGGAGTCCAAGGGCAAGATTTTCGAACCTGTATGGATTTTTCAAATAATCAATATCGCCACTTAGCTTAAATCTGGACATGCCATTAAAAAACATAATCTGGGCAGTTTTCTTTCCATTGATTTCCGTAACCAACCTTGTTCCGTCATTTACTCCGTCTCTGTGAATATCCAAAATCAAACTAATTGACGGATATTTCTTTAACTGCTTCTTTACCCCAGCCTTAGACTGGGTGTATGCCTCGTGTCTGTCTAACTTACCATTTACTATATCATATTTTGTTTTGTCGTGTATTACATTATAACCAAACTGCTCTCTTAAAATCTGTGCCAGCCTGTTTCCAACACCAATAATAGTTGTGTCCTCATCCTTTGTTGTGTTGGAAAAATCCTCCATTGAATGAGTATGATATATTAGTATTTGAGGTTTCTTATTGTTTCCCGTTATTTTAAATTCTTTATTTAAAGCCTGTTTAATTGGCATATCACTTTCTTTTATGGTTGTTGCATTTGTTACCGTATAGAATCTGTTAATTACTTCTTTAAAACTGCCAATATTTTTTTCCGTATAAAGTTTTCCCGATTTTTTAGGCATTGGAACTATAGCCTTATTTTTCTTCTTTTTATTGTTGTTCTTTTCATTATTTTTAACAGTTGTTTCCACAGGTTTAGCAGTAGTTTCCACTTCTTTTTTTGCAATCTGATTTTCGGCTTTCATATTTTCATACAAAATATTTATAACCTGGCTATATGCCGGATCACTTGTGTCATAAGTGTATTCGCTTTTTGCTATATAATCTGTTACAACCGTTGTAAGAATCCTCTTTTTTGCATCCTCTGCAATATCTTTGTGATTCTCCAAATATATCATATATTGTGTCATTATATTTGAGTTTTCCAAAATCTCCTGAGCAAGCATATTTCCTGTTTCCATTAATTCTTTACTTGCGGCAACTTTTATTTTCTTATTAGTTATCATATTTACACAGGAAAAAGTTATATAAGCACACAATGCAACAATAATCGCCTTTACAATTACACTAAACATATAATCAGGCGATTTAAATTTATACAGTTTTATTATTCCATGTTTTGTATGTTTCTGCACTTTTCCTGTCTCCCTTTGTCCCACTTTTAAAATTATATGAAACAATGTCCTGTAATATTAATTTCTATTTTAAAACATTGCAAAACATATTTATTCCACAGGCAATTATTTTGCTTAAGTTATCAACAATTTCATCTATATCCTTTGGAGTTACAAACATTTGCTCTGTATCTTCCGACAAAAGTTCTTCAAACAACTGATATTTTTCATCAGATGTGTAGTCCTTAAATATATTTGAAATGCTATTATTTTGGTTATGAGAAGCAAGTATTTCCAAAAGCTTCTCCATTGTGTCATTAACAATTGTTGCCCCACTTACAACCATGGGAACCCCAATGGCAATAACCTTGGTATTTAGAGATTGTTTATTCAACCCTTTTCTATGATTGCCTATTCCTGAACCGGGAGTTATCCCTGTGTCCGTAAGCTGTATTGTTGTTGTAATTCTTCTTACATTTCTTGCTGCAAGTGAGTCTATTGCAATAATAATGTCCGGTTTCATTTGAGCCGTTATGCCTTTTACTATTGAAAAAGTTTCCATACCGGTCTGAGCCAACACCCCCGGAGCCAAACAGTACACATTAGGCAAAATTTCAATCTGCTCGGCAACTTTTGGTCCCAATGAATCAGGCGTAGCCTTTGAATTTCCAAGACCCACTATAAGGATTTTTTTTATGTTTTGATTCTTAGTCATCTCTTCCATATGATTTGCTATTTCTTTTGCAAAAATATTCTGCCTCTCCAAATCATCTTCCTTAAAAAGTCTTGTTTCCATTGTAACATAACTTCCTATAGGCTTTCCCATGGACTTTGCGCCATTTTCATTAAATATTTCCACATCTGTTGTTGTCATAAATAATTCTTTATTGTAATTTTTGTCTATTTTTACTCCACTAATTTCAATATTTCTTTTAAATCGTTCTCTTT
>ERZ780167.3295-NODE-3295-length-11723-cov-2.833219_pt1 | contig 11723 bp, 15 predicted proteins | sample MGYA00510982_ERZ780167 | MGnify/ENA primary metagenome ERZ780167 (study PRJEB29588, sample SAMEA2146107) | human gut metagenome | biome: human gut; feature: human-associated habitat; material: faeces | place: Denmark | collected 2008/2010 ... | reverse complement strand
GCTCTCTGCCAAAGGCAAGGTGAAACAAGCCATCGACTTCACACGCACCTTCCTCGCCAACGGCAAGCCACTCATTCTCTTCTGCTCTCTGCATGAGATTGTGGATGAGATAAAAAAGGCGTTTCCAAAGGCTGTATCTGTTACCGGGCGCGACTCCATGATGATGAAACAAGCTGCCGTCGATGCGTTCCAGTCCGGGAAAGCACAGCTAATTGTCTGCTCCATAAAGGCAGCTGGCGTGGGTCTCACACTCACGGCATCGTCAAACGTGGCTTTCGTTGAGTTCCCATGGACTTATGCCGACTGCTGTCAATGCGAAGACCGCGCACACCGTATCGGACAAAAGGACAACGTGACGTGCTACTACCTCCTTGGCCGTGGAACCATCGACCGCACCCTCTATGCCATCATCCACAAGAAGAAGTCCATCGCCAACCAGATAATGGCAACCGACGACGACATTCCACAGGATGAAATGTACTTCGACCAGCTTACGTCACTCTTCCTCAATCCGGACGACGATGGCTGACCTATGTAAGACCGACCTGCAAAAGGTCATCAAGTATCTCACCGATGCAGCAACACTCTACGATGCACAGCAAGGCTTGCGCTATTCCAGCCGTGCATGGTGCATCAGACAACTTATCGTTAAACTAAAGAAACGGCAAAATCAAATCACAACAATATGAAAACATCAATGACCACCACTCAGGCGTTCCGTCAGCTCATACGTTGTCATGCCATTATAGCAGTCAACGTCTGGAATACCATCAACTTTTTCGTCACCCGGCGTTCATGGTTCGCCCTTGCACTTGTTATACTCATAGGGGCTGCGGCAAGTGCCATGTGCATCGTGTCTGCGCGTGCCGAGCGCGATCGTGCGCAACAGGCACAAGCCAAGCTGCAACAACAGGTGGAACAACTGAAAGTAGAAAATGAATTTATCGCAAAATAAATATTCACAAGTTAAACTCTATCTATCATGACAAAGAATGAATTGGCACGTGAGGTATCAGTATCTGAGAAACTGCACATCTCAACAACAGTGAAAGCCATCGACGGCACACTCAGAGTTATCAAGGAAGCACTCGCCAAGGGTGAAGTGGTTGTTATCCGTGGCTTCGGCACCTTCACCCCGGTTGAGGTAGCCGAGCGCACAGCACACAACTTCAATACCGGCAAGCCTTTGGTTATCCCAGCACACACGTCTGTCAAGCTCCGTGCAAGCAAGGAACTGATAAAGGCTATCAACGAAGGAAAGGAGGCCACACTATGATGCTATATGAATGTGGTATCCGTTACGAGCGGACGATGGAGAACGGCATGAATAAGAAAGTCACAGAGTTGTACCTTGTTGATGCTTGCTCGTTTGCCGAGGCTGAAGGACGCATCACAAAGGAAATGGAACCGTACATATCTGGCGACTTCGATGTGGTCACTATCAAACGCACCAACTACTCCGAGATTGTCGAGAATGGTGCTGACTCTGCCGACAAGTGGTTCAAGGCAAAACTTGTGTTCATCACCGTTGATGAAAAGTCTAGCAAGGAGAAGAAGACCACTACTCACTTCATCGTCAGTGCCTCCGACATCAACAATGCACACATCTGTGTTGTTGAACACATGAAAGGTTCTGTCATGGACTTCGAGATTGCTACGCTCGACGAGACTAAGATTATGGACATCTTCCGTTACAAGCCTAACACAGCTAATGGATAAGTTCTATAATCATGCCTTCCAAGGCCGAAATAAGTACGGCAACAAGCGCGTAGGATCCCACGCATCCAAGAAGGAGCACTACCGAGCTGGCGAACTACGCATGATGCAGCGTGCCGGACTTATCTCCGACCTTCGGGAGCAGGTATCATACCTGTTGATACCTGCACAATACGGTGAGTGTGGCAAAGATTTCAAAAATCGTCCTACACGTGTCCTTCTCGAACGTCCATGCTCTTATGTAGCCGATTTCGTTTATACCGACAAGGCTACCGGGCAGACCATCGTGGAAGACACAAAGGGAGTCAGAACAAAGGAGTATATCATCAAGCGGAAACTCATGCTGCATGTGCATGGCATCCGCATTAAAGAGGTTTGATTTATATGGCACGAGACAGTTTTATATTCTATCGCAGTTTCCTTGAGGCTATCAAGTGTATGCCCTCCGAGGTACAGGCCGAGATTTACCCGGCTATCGTGGAGTATGCCCTTAACGGAAAGGAACCTAAAGGACTATCCGACATTGCCAAGGGGGTCTTCATACTTATCAAGCCAGTGATGGATGCCAACAACGCACGCTCTGAGGGCGGCAAGAAAGGCAAGAAGTTCGGCAAACTTGGCGGTCGCCCTGCTAAGGATAGAGCTGTCTCGTCTGCCATTTCTGACAAGCCCAACGTCACGCCCGGCTACACGCTCACGCTGGAACAGGAGATTGAAGAAATGCGTGCCGATCGTTCTTGGAAAGAACCGGTATGTATGCAGTTCCACATACGCGAGGACGAGCTTGGCAAACGCCTCGACTCCTTCCTCAACCACTGCCGTTGCGAGTATGAGGGCAAATCTCACGACAATATCAATGATGCCAAACGTCACTTCTGTTCGTGGATGCGCAAGGCGTACTCTTCACATGCCGAGCCGGAAGACGCACAAGAGCTGCCAATCCGCCTCCGAATCGAAAACGAAAATCAACATGAAACCATCTCTAACCACCGAATGCCTACGACAGGCTATGCCGCTGCAGCCCGACAGCAGCGCGAAGCCGAAACCATCGGAACCATCAACCGCCTCCTCGCAAGCGCACATGCCGCTGACGGCACACCTGCCGACTGAGGTCATTCAGCTCCGACGCTCCTACCCCACCCCCGAAGACCTTCTCCTGGCCTTCAACCCTCAAACCTCAACCATGCTCGCAGCACGCTTCTCGCAGCTCGAAGGAAACGACATCACGCAAATCCGAGGGCGCATCTACGCCATCGACAGCGAAATGTACCGCTCCTACCTCCCCAACTCGTCCAAGTCTGCAAACCAGAACCCACTGGCTCTCGTAAGCCGTACCTTCCGGGCCGAAACGGCCATCGCATGGCTCATCGCTCAGCTGCACTCGCTGGCCGAGTATGCCGGCGTCAAGGATAAGTTCTCGCAGGAGCAACTGCAGGAGCAGGCGGCGCTCATCCTCTCGGAGTACTACTTCCTCCGACTATCCGAACTCATGGACTTCTTCCGGCTATTCAAACTGGGTAAGTTCGGAAAATTCTACGGCAATGCTGACCCTCTCGTGGTCACCGAAGCTCTCTCTAAGTTTCTCGCCTACCGCGCTCGCATCATCGACCAGCTGCTGGAACGGCAGCGAAACGAACGGGCACAGCGCGAACGCTCCGAACGGGCTGTCGAAGCCATTTCCTTCCAACGCTACCGTGAAATCCTCGCCTCGCAAGGAAAGCAAATGCAGTCCGAACAAATCATCAACCAAATCAACAAACAGCAAAAATAAAAATTCCTCTCTAACAGCCTTTCTCCATCTAAGGTAATACTTCTTACATCAAACAAACAAAAGTCGCGCAGAAGCAAAGCAAATAGCCATTTCAGCCGTTTCACAAAGCCCATGCGCACTCCAGATCAAACAATAGCAACCATGAACATACAATCATACGGCAGATGGTACCTCGCCGTCGATGCCAACGGACTCGCATCGCTCTTCGCCAACAAACCCACACGCATACGCACCGTATGGGTCGCAAACGGACAGTCTTTCACACTCTCACCCGACGAACTCGACAGCCTGCTCACCAAAATCAACGCACACACCATTCTCCTCCTCACCACACTCAAAGTTGAAGTCTCACAAACCAAAGGCGGCAACCCAACAAAAAAATACACAACACACATCACAAGGGCTGAACGTACCTTAGGCCACGGACTACCACAATGCATCATTCACTTCAACTGCATTTTTATCGAGCCTGTCACTCTCAGACCTTCCGAAGTAGCACGACTGCTCAACGAACAACCCATCTCGCTGACTACTGAGTATGCCGAAGATAATACACAACGATTCTCGCGCGAAATAATCATCAAACCAATCAATTAGTACCATGACACCCGAATTCTTACGCTATGTAAAAAAAGTACAGCAAACACTCGCCAACTACATCGAACTGCCCAAAACGCCATGCGCCGCATGTACCAAATTCCTCAAATGCAACGACAAGGAATTCCTCACATTCAACATGCCATGCAGCGCATACACCAACACGAAAAATCAAAAAATCACATTTTCCGACAAACAGAAGTTCTTAATCGACATTCTGCGAAACGACGAACAAAACAACGAAAAACCCGAAACGTTCATCAAACTCATCACAGATAATTGTAAAAAACTCAACCTGCCAAAACATATCACACAAAGCATACTGCCTAAAGGCAAGGAACACCAACAGGAAAAAGTGCAACGCACACCCTCTGCCACAAAACAAGAACTGAAAACCTCATTCCTGCACAATCTCAAAAAATACAAAACTATCAAACAGGCGGCCGAAATCACAGGTATCTCTGAATCGCTGCCTTACAACTGGCAAAGGCACGACAAACAATTTCAACAGAAGTTTCAAGACACTTACAGCAACATACATGCTCACGAAAAAAAACAAATCCTCAAAGAATATCAATCGGGGGTCATGCTCAACGAATCCGCCAAAAAATTGAAAATAGACCCAAACGAAATCAAAGGGTGGATTACAACAGACATACGATTCTCTAACGAATACAACAAAATAAAAGCATCCCACAAACAGTTATTACTCGAAAAACTGCAAATACACCAAAACTTCGCAGCCGCCATCGACGCACTCGGATTCAACCACAAACTTTGCACCTCCTACCGAAACAACGACCGTAAATTCCGCGAACAATGCGAGAACATCATCAAAATTTCACAGCAAAAATTCCTACAACTCTACAAACAAACCCACAACATAACTGAAGCTGCAAAAAATGCCAACATTGAACCAAAAAAACTCGATTATTGGCTCAAACACTACCCAACATTCGCACACATGTTCAACACAATCAAAACCTCTTAACCAATAATTTACAAACGAGTTACAAGCAACCTGCGAACAATTCACAAGCATAAAAAAAGGAGAGCGCACAAACGCCCTCCTTTTCACCATACCCCCCACCCTATCATCTAACACTTTTGAACCAACGCAAATCGAACGCAAATCAACCGGCAAATACCGAACAACAATCAACATACAAACCAAAACTTACACCGACAAACCACATGCGCCCCCCTAACTTTGCCAACAAAACATTCTTTTTAAAAAACGCACATGAAACCAATCACAACCGAAATCAACTTCACTCAATACACCGCCGCCGCAAACGGCTACAACGCACCAGACGGCGACATGGCTGCAATCTGCATTGGAAAATCAAAAGCGTATTTACAAGGCTTTGAAGTCTCTATCCGACAAGGTAATGGTAGAGAAAGCAATATTAGAGCGATATAGTCGCCAGAAGCAGAAATTTAGATTAGTCCAAAATCTTTCAGCTGTTTTCTGTTGATTGTAGGACTCTCTTTCACAGTGTCAATGATAAGTTTCATTAACTCATCATCACAGATTTCTCCTCTATATGTATTCTTGCTAAACTTTGTCCTTTTTGCAACAATGATTTTAGAACAATTTACAAAAGAGTTGTGTCGCAGAAAAGGACATTGTTTTATGGTTATGGGTAATTGATAATCGGTTACAGTTGCTGGCAAATTGTGGTTTATCTTAGAATTTATCACCAACCCTCCTATCACATTGCCTTCATTGTCGAATCCAAGTACAATGAAGAACTTGTTACGTGTGGCATCACCGTTCTTAGGTGTAATACCATTAGTTCGGTCAAGATTCAGCAGATGGACATCACCGATATTTATGTTTGACTGCAAGAGTTCATTTGCTGCACCCCCAAGTAAATCACCAAAATTCGTCATGCTAAAGCTGCTTCTACTGCAAGGTTTTCTTTAATATATTCTATCATACTGTCAGAAGCCATAGCGTCTTTAGCCATCCCAATAATATCCATAACTTTACGACCTTGCGACTGATAAGCACGACTCCACTCTTTGCCATGTGATTTTGCACGCAAAATACCATAAGAAAGATTTGCGTTTTCAGAGATAGAGTCGTTTAACGCTTCAATGTCAGCCTTTGATAGATAATCCATATCCGCATTACGCTTTGCTTCTAACATATAGTAAGCATCGTATGCACCTTTTGACACATTTTTTTCAAGCATATCCTGCAACTCTCTGTCACAACAAGCATCGCCTTTTATGCAATTATACAAGATAGAAGGAACTGGACCATCAGGTAATGCACAAAATTCGTCAGAGACCATAGGAAAGCCATATTTTGCCAAATGTGCTATATTGGCAAAATATATAATCTTGAACACATGGTAATAATCCAGCCCCTTAGTCTTGTTCAAGATGTATAGAACAACCTCTGTAAGTTTTTGCTTATCAAATTGTGTCATCGCAATTTACCTTTTATGATGCAAAGGTAATTCATATTCTATGTATAATTAATGTATTGGCTTCCTTTTAACTAATTCGACGCCACAATTTAACATTTTCAATATCTTTTCCTTGGTGCTTTGCTTCACATACAAGGATTATAAAGACTCGCATTTGAAAGCCATCCATGCAAAAATAACAACAAGTTTCGTATTTACGTAACATTTTTACACTTTTATACTGTTCACTCTCTACGAACCATCACATGCTCAAACACATACAAACCAAAACTTACACCACATAACCACATACACACCCCTAACTTTGCCCACTAATATAACAAACCTTTAACACACAAAAACGCACATGGAACCAATCACAACCGAAATCAACTTCACTCAATACACCGCCGCTGCCAACGATTACAACGCACCCGACGGCGACATGGCTGCTCTCTTCAACCTTATCCCTGAGGACGGCACTCTCAAACCCATCCTGAAACCTACCGAAATCTTCAAACTCAAAAACAATCAAAAGGCTATCTACATTCACAAACCTAACAACGAAACACTATACATCATCGCTCAAACAAACGACAACCATACAACGTCGTTCCTCGCACAGAATGAACAACCATTCCTTACCATAGCAAGCAACGAAACTCTCACCGACATCAACTCGCTCGGTAACATGCTCGTTATTTCAACGAAACTCAACCTGCACTACATCTTCCGAAAAAACAAACAATACAACTACCTCGGTACGCAACTGCCAAAGCCTGAACTGCAGTTCTCGCTCGCTGCTAATGTGGTGCTCAAGGAGGACCAAAAAACGCTCAGCTTCAACAAGGACTTCACCACGCCGCAAGCCATGTTCGAAAACTACCTCACCATCTCTCATGCTGCACCGGTGGCTGAGTTTGGAAAGCAGTACAAATCAGACATCACGCAGTTCTCGAAAGCACTGAACGACAATTTCGAATACAAAGCGGTCTATAGCGGAACAAACGTTGGGGCGCTCTGGCTCTTCGCTGGCACGGAGTACAATGCCGCTGGCACTGGATATGAACTTATTGCTACATTTTCCAAAACGGGAAAAACCGCCTATTTCAAAACCAACAAAAAATACACGCACTACTACGTCGTGGCCAACAAAATATTTGGCGCTGGAACTACGCTCAGTGTAAAAATCACCTTCTACCAGGGAGCTTCGGCCAACATCACGGCTACCTACGTCAAGTACGAAAAGCAGAACTTCGATGCTATCATGGCGTCGGCCAACAAGTTCGTCGCGCAGCAGGCAACTGAGCAGAACAAATTCATCTTCCCTTTCTTCGTTCGTTACGCGCTCAAACTCACCGACGGATCTTACGCGCGTATCTCTGAACCCATATTGCTCGTTCCGAACTCGGGATATGTGCCGTTCATGTACTACGACAGCAAAGGTATCAAGGCCTATGCTTTCATCGCCAACCTGCAATATGCGGTCATAAGCGGTATTGATGAAAAGTGGAACGACTTCATTGAATCTGTCGAAGTCTTCTGCTCATCGCCTATCTATCCGTATAAACAGGGGGCGGAGTATAAGGATACGGAAATGCTTTTCAATCACCTATTCTATAAACCGAACGAATACGACCAAATTTCGAATACAGATTGTGCCTATGCGCTGCTTCTGCCGGAGGATGCACTGGGCGTAGGGCGCGACAAACACGACCTCTTCGACAGGGCTAATCAAGTCTTTGGCGTAAAATCAATGATTGGCGACAACGGGAACCACGGAATCATTCAGGTGGCCCCGAACGACAACATGCTCGAACAAATCGAAAGCATCAATGCTTTCTACCGCATTCATGCTTTTAAACCGGAAGAACTGATTCCAAGAACCGACAATTTCAACTTGCCTGTTTTTGCCAACGTTGACATCAAACCGAATACGCTTTCTGCACTGCAAACTCTGCCCACACTTACCGACAACTCGCTTGCCAACGCGCGCTTCTTCGATGCTTCGCTCACTACTTACAACCAACGCTTGCATCTCTACAACTTCAAAATGCAGCACCCTGTGCCTTCTATGCTCGAACAAATGAACACGGCGGGGGTCTACGATACGAATGCTCCGATTATCAAGGCTATCACGGTCTACATCAAAACGGCTCTGGGCGAAAAACGGGTGCAAATCACACCTGAAAAATTGCAAAGCACTACGGCTGCACTTTGGTTCTTCTATCCGCACAACGGGGCATACAAGGCTGAAATCGCGTTCTATCACACCAACGCGCCGCAAACTGCTTACATCAAAATCTTGAATCTCAAACAGCACCAGTTTCTCAACGGGGCATATTGGCTGCACACTCCGCTCAGCGACCATTCGCCCATCTTGGCGGTCGATAGCCAGTCTGACAACTACACGCTGCCCTCAACCGACGATATTTCACATTACACCTACAACATTCTGCAGTCCGAGGTGGCTTCGCCATTCAATTTCCCAGACACGCTGCTCTCGCAAATACCGGCTGCACAAATCTATGCGCTTTCTTCGGCGGCCAAGGCGCTTTCTGAAGGGCAGTTCGGACAGTTTCCGCTCTATGCCTTCACCGACGAGGGCATCTGGGCCATGCAGATTTCTGACACGGGAACTTACATCGCACGTCAGCCCATCACGCGCGACGTCTGCACCAACCGCGACCACATCACGCAGCTCGACGATGCAGTGCTCTTTGTCACCGCTCGTGGTCTCATGATCATTCAGGGTTCGCAAACTTCCTGTATCTCTGAAATCATCGATTCCGACACGCCTTTCAACCTGCTCTCACTCCCGGCTTTTCACAAACTCCACAATGCGCTGGCTCATACCTCACTTACTGACAACTGCCTGCCGACAAAACCATTCTCCGAGTTCTCCGAAAAGGCGCGTATCATCTACGATTACCCGAACCAGCGTATCTTCTTCTACGCACCGGGTATCACCTATGCATACGTCTTCTCGCTACGTTCCAAAATGTGGGGCATGTGTTTCTCGGAATTTACCAGCCACCTCAACGAATATCCGGGAGCCATCGCAACCGATGCTTCGGGCGCAGTACTCGACCTCACAAACCTCAAACGCGAACCAACCGCATGTCTCTACTGTACGCGTCCCATCAAACTCCAATCGCCCGACATGCTCAAAACACTACGCACCGTCATTCAGCGGGGCTACTTCGCACCTACTCATATCAACACCATCATCTATGCCGCTCGCAACTTCACCCACTGGCACCTCATCGCATCTTCGCCCAACAACCAAGTACGTAACATACACGGAACACCCTACAAGTTCTTCCGAATCGCGGCCATTGCCAACCTTAACCCCGAAGAATCCATCAACGGAGCATCCATTCAGTTCACCCCTCGACAAACAAACCGACTACGCTAAAAACATAGCCGAGAAAAAGGAAAAAAGAAAATAGGAAACAGGAAAAGAAAAAAAGAGCAAAGTAACACAAAAGCCCCCGACCCAACCAAGGGCAGAGAGGCTTTTATTATACCCAATCGCAAACCGTCCGCAAATCCGTACTATCCATAGCTGCGCGACAGCGCGCGTCCAATCAATACAAACATATCCGTACAATCCGTGTTCGGAAACCACTACCGCAAACCATCAGCCACCCCCAACTATCAAAGGTTTTGAAACCGCGGCGCCCTGTAAGGGCTGTTCTCAAATCCTCGAATCCGTACGCAAAATCGAAAAAATCCGTGTCATCCCACCAATCCTTGTTCGTCTAAAAAAACCGTCATCACGTCAACCAATGCTGCACCCTGCGAACCCTCCGCGTTCTGTGCCCTAGCACCTTATTCATATTCACCTTCGCCTGCTCAGCACGCTGCAACCATATAGGCAACTTATCCGGGTAAACCATCCCCAGCCAGTCCGCCACCGTCGAACAAACCAAATACTCATGAATCAACTCACTCAGGTAATGTGCCGTTGTCTGCGAAAAAGTCTCCGGAACTCGCAGCTCCATCAAATAATTACCATCTTCCGAAGGGCGGTCGTCCACCTCTTCCCCATTCCGAAGGGCCGAATGGCTGTACCGGTGCAACGCTTCCACGCATTCATAATACTTCAAGTTCAGAATTCGGTGCAGTCTATCAGCGTTCCCCATCTCACCAATATCCGCCACCTGATGTTTCGGATGAGGAACCTCATCAGGAACCTCATGCGACTCGATATACGCAAGGTTCCGTATGTCATAAACCAATTCTTCGCGGTAAAACAACATACGCAATCCGATGTAATCCGTCTGTCTCGTCAGTGTACACTTCATAGTTTAAACATATAATTTAAAACAATCCGACTTCATGCAGTGTTGCTCGCCTCATCCATAAGGTGAGCAAACCACACGTCAAACTATCCCCTCACGGGGCGAACGGGGCGAACACGGCTATGCACAGCCATCACCACCTCTCTGAGGGAAGCCGCAGCAAGTTCTGCATACTCACGTACCATTTCCGGTTCCGTCACAGCATACCATTCCGTCAGCATGCGGTTACGCATATAAGCATGTGCGCCCTCCGCCAAGCTATTGCCAAGTCCACTGTTCCAGTTATTCGGCATTTCCAGTTCAAGGATCATATCCGAAGCCTCAAAACCCGGTGTATGGGAACCGGTCGTAGCCGACGAACCGCGCACATACTCTCCCACTGCACGTTCCAGTTCCCCGAACGCCTTTGTAGCACTCCCCCATAGCTTCTCCACATGAACCTTATTATCCTCCGTAGCCATCAGCTCATGCAGCAGACGATAATTCTCACCATTCTCAATAACCTTACCGCGATGAAACGTCTCTGCTGCCACCTCAACAAGCAACTCACCCCAATCAAAATATATCTCAAATTGCTTCATATCCCAATCTCGTTTTATCAAATACAAACCATATCACTATATCACCCGGCTTCACCACACTATCGGAGCTTTTGAACCCGTGGCATCCAGCTCCCACCCCCACTATCGGAGGTTTTGAACCCGTGGCGCCCTATCGGAACACATATAATATACTCTAAATCAATGGTTTTTAACCCGTGGCGCCCTATAAGGGCAATGGTATCTCAGCCCAGGGTAAAGCAGGCCGAAGGTCTGCGACACCCTGGGTTCCCCCCCATGAACAGGGTTTAAAAAGTATCGCGCCCTGTAGGGGCAGGATGTCGAGATAGGGGCAACGCCCCTCGACAACACA
>ERZ780167.3293-NODE-3293-length-11729-cov-4.469505_pt1 | contig 11729 bp, 10 predicted proteins | sample MGYA00510982_ERZ780167 | MGnify/ENA primary metagenome ERZ780167 (study PRJEB29588, sample SAMEA2146107) | human gut metagenome | biome: human gut; feature: human-associated habitat; material: faeces | place: Denmark | collected 2008/2010 ... | reverse complement strand
TGGAAAAGGTGTTTGTCAAAGGAGCTGAGACGGGACTGGATAATGAGTTTTTAGAAAAAGTTTTCAAAGGATCATCTATTAGTTATAAAATAGAATCGGGTAAGCAAGTGGTGCTTACTCTGAAAAGTGAACAGAACGCCCCCCAGAAAGGCGATAAGATAGCCTGCCGCAAAGCCGAAGTTGAGGACAAAGCTCGAAAACAGTGAGAAGGCCGTGCGCCTTACCACATTATGCCGCAGTTCGCTCTGCGTTGCCTCAAGCCGCTCCACCATGGCGTCATCCTTTTCAAGGGTCTTTATGAGCATACGGTTCTGTATGGTTTCCTGCAGCACGCTCTGCACGCGGCTGTCGCAGTTGCGAACGTTACGCGTAAGACTGCGCATGCGCCCCACGTAGAGCCTGCTGACAAGCATAAACAACGGCAGCATTATCACGATGACAACGGCCAGCATGGCGTCCATCGAGAACAGATAGAAAAACGAGCCGAGAAAAAGAGCCACCACCGAAAGCGTGTTGGGCATGGTTTCGGTAAGAAACTCCACTACAGTCCTTACGTCAAGCTCAAGCCTGTTGAGCACGTCGCCGCTGTGCATGCTGTCGCGTCCGCGCCACTCTGAGCGCAGTATGCGGTCGAGCATGTGCTGCTGCATGCGGTTCTGCGCCTTTATGCCGAGAATGTTTCTCACCCATACCGAAGCTATGCTGACGCCAAAGTCGCAAAGCACAAACACGCCCATAAGCGCCACAGCCGCATAGAGCGAGCCGCTGCGGACATGAGATGCCACGTCGATGGCATTCTGAACAGCCCACACGGACATCAAGCTGGCAGCCACGCCGAGCAGTCCGAGCGCGGCGTTGAGCACGGCCTGAAGCCGGTTGCCGCGCCAAGCGTGCCACAACCAGCGCAAAATAGCCTTGACGGGATATTTGCTTTGGGGTATTCTCAACAGGTTCTTTATCTTCATAAGCTTCTGCTAAAGGTGCTTCCGGGTATGCTGCAGACACCACGCCGGAATGCAAGGCTGATGTCAGCATACTGGTGCGGAGATGTTGTCAGCCGCGCGTGTCGGCTCCCCACATCATCTTCTGGCGCAAGGTGGAGAAGTATTTCTGACTGCTGCGCTTCACGATTTTTATGTTGTATGGTGCCTTGCGTATGGTGAGTCGTGTCTTCTCGCTGCACTTTGCCGACTGTCCGTCGACGGCAATGAGGAAGTTGTGGTTGCGGCTCTCCACGGTGAGAGTTATTTCAGAGTCGTCTGAAATCACCATCGGCCTGATGTTCAGGCTGTGCGGAGCCACCGGCGTAAGGCACAGGATGCCCGTCTGCGGCACGATGATAGGTCCGCCGTTCGACAGCGAATAGGCCGTTGAGCCTGTAGGAGTGCTGACAATGAGTCCGTCAGCCTGATATGTAACGAGATACTCGCCGTTAATGCTTGTGCGTATTGATATCATCGAGGCATTGTCGCGCTTCAGCACGGCTATGTCGTTGAGCGCATGGCTCACACCCGGCAGAGGCTTGCCGTCGGCCTCAACGCATATTACCGAATGGTTCTCCAGCGTGTAGTCGCCGCGATAGAGCGAGTCGAGCGCGCTCTCGGCTTCGGTAGGCACGATGTCTGCCAGGAATCCGAGCCGGCCCATATTGACTCCAAGTATTGGTATATTCTTGCTTCCTACGAGCCCCGCCGCACGCAACAGCGTGCCGTCGCCGCCCATAGATATGACGAAATCAGCCATGAAGTTACCTCCCTCAAACACTTCAACGGAGCCTGGCGACAGTCGTCCGGTGCTTACAAGAAAGTCGTAAAAAAGTTTTTCAACGCACACTTCAGCGCCGCGGCGCGTGAGATACGACATTATATCCCGGATGTTAGCCGACTTCTTTGCCTGATAGATATTTCCAAATAGTGCGAATTTAAACTTGCGCGACCCCATAATTTTAAGCTTTTAAATTTCTTTTTTAGTACAGGATGCAGAAAAATGACAAACATTTAGTAACTTTGCCAATGAATAAACTTATCTGCAAAGATGTCACAAGCCCCGTATGACAACAGCCAGAAAGCCGCCTGCACAAGGCTTGTCATATGCAAAATTACATCATTTTGCGGAATAACAGATACTGCTAACTAAATAAATTTGTAAAAAATGACGAAATTAAGCGTAAACATCAACAAGGTGGCCACCATACGCAACGCACGCGGAGGCAACAATCCCGACGTGCTGAAAGTGGCCGTTGATTGTGAAAAGTTTGGCGCGCAAGGCATCACCGTGCATCCACGTCCTGACGAAAGACACATCAGATACCAGGACGTAAGAGACATCAAACCACTGATAACCACAGAGTTTAACATAGAGGGCAACCCAATTGACAAATATATTAAGCTGGTGCTCGAGGTGAAGCCCACCCAGGTAACACTTGTGCCCGATGCAGACAACCAGATAACGAGCAACCACGGATGGGACACAGTGGCCAACAAGGGCTTTCTGACCGACGTGATAGGACAGTTTAAGGAGGCAGGCATCAGAACGTCGATATTCGTCGACGCCGAGCCTAAGATGGTTGAAGCGGCACGTATGTGCGGCACCGACAGAATAGAGCTTTACACTGAGCCATACGCAGCAGGCTATGAGGCCAACCGCGAAGAGGCGATAAAGCCGTTCGTGGAGGCGGCAGAAGTGGCAAGAGAAGTGGGGCTTGGCCTCAACGCAGGACACGACCTCAGTCTGCAGAACCTGACCTATTTCCATCAGAACATTCCATGGCTCGACGAAGTCAGCATAGGTCACGCACTGATATGCGATGCGCTGTATTTCGGCCTTGAAGACACGATAAAGAGATATCTGGCTTGCCTGAAATAAGGCTATGCCATCATTATACAAATAAACGTTTAAACCTTAAAATTCAGAAAACCACATGGCTAAAGTTTATGAATTTCTGGCTACAGGCTTCGAAGAGATTGAAGCCCTCATACCATTAGATATTATGCGCCGCGCAGGCGTTGAGTTTAAAACCGTGAGCGTTACAGGCGCAAAGGAAGTTGAATCGGCACACGGAGTGAAAATCACTGCCGACCTGCTGTTTGAAGAGGCTGACCTCAGCGACGCCGACCTGCTCATGCTGCCGGGCGGACTGCCGGGAGCGACCAACCTCAACGAGCATGTTGGAGTAAAGAAGTCTCTCATAGAGCAGAACCGCAAGGGCAAGATGATCGGTGCAATATGTGCCGCACCTATGGTGCTTGGCGGAATTGGTCTGCTGAGGGGCAAGCGTGCCACATGTTATCCCGGATTCGAGAAATATCTTGATGAAGCAGAATACACACATGAACTGTGCACCGTAGACGGCAACATCACTACCGGAGAAGGTCCGGCAGCCACCCTGCCCTATGCCTACACACTGCTCGAGGCTCTTACCGACCATAAGACAGCCGACAGCGTGGCCGAAGGCATGATGTTCAAGCATCTCATGATGAAATAACAACAACCGGCTCATCAGCCCGGATACGGCAGCAAGACTTGTATTCGGGCTGATGAATATATAAGCACGGATTAACCCCGTGGCGGCGTGTATGCATGATGCGGAACACATACATCTGGCCTGCATCTGAAGATATAGCCTGCATGGGCACAGCTGCACGCCCATACACACATAGAAAACTTACTGACAATAAGACAAAACAAGAAGAATCACAAGAAGAATATTATGGACTATGTTGTAATCGTTGCCGGAGGCAAAGGATTGAGGATGGGCTCTGACATACCAAAGCAATTCTTGCCTGTCAACGGATTTCCTGTCCTTATGCACACAATAAAAAGATTCAAAGAATACAGCACCACGCTGAAAATAATACTTGTGCTGCCTAAGGAGCAACAGGAATATTGGCACGAACTGTGCAAGAAATATCACTTCGCTGCTGAATATCAGATAGCGGACGGAGGCGAGACACGCTTCCACTCAGTCAGAAACGGACTGGCATGTATACCCGACGACGAAACAGGAGTGGTAGGCATACACGACGGTGTGCGCCCGTTCCCGTCGATTGAGGTGATATCCAACTGCTATGAAACAGCAAGAACACGAAAGGCCGTGGTGCCGGTTACGCCCGTAGTAGAAACCCTGATACATCTCAACGCCGACAACAAGAGCACCACCGTGCCAAGACAGGAGTATCGCCTTGTCCAGACGCCGCAGACCTTTGACATACAGCTGCTGAAGGAGGCATACAAGCAGCCCTACCGTGAAGACTTCACCGACGACGCCTCTGTGGCAGAAAGCATCGGGCAAAGTCCGACGCTCATAGAGGGCAACCGCGAGAACATAAAGATAACCACTCCGTTCGACTTGCTTATAGCAAGGGTGCTGGCGTAGATAATTTGCTGACATAATATTTTCATCTAATCTGAAACATCTCTCAAAACGCGACAATGCTCGACATATTAGACCAGGACATACAGTATCTTCCGGGCGTAGGCCCAAGGCGCAAGACTCTGCTCAGTAAGGAACTGGGCATCAGCACCTATAAGGAACTGCTTGAATATTACCCCTACAAATATGTCGACCGCAGCCGCATATACCGCATAAATGAACTTTCGGGCGACATGCCCTTCGTGCAGATACGTGCAAGAATACTGAGTTTTGAGACTTTCGAGATGGGGTTCCACCGCACAAGGGTCGTGGCACATGTGTCAGACGGAACCGGAGTGGCAGATATCGTGTGGTTTTCGGGAGCAAAATACATCATCAGCCACTATAAACTTTCTACCGACTACATAATATTCGGCAGACCTACCGTGTTCAACGGGCGCTACCAGTTTGCACATCCCGACATTGATCCGGCATCAGAAATGCAGCTATCACAGATGGGACTGCAGCCGTATTATGTAACTACAGAAAACATGAAGAAGACGGGCATGACGTCGAGAGCCATCGAAAAGCTCATAAAAAGCATGCTCGACAACATGAAAGAACCGCTCAGGGAAACCCTGCCCGACTTCATAACCAAGCCGCTGAACATGATATCAAGGGACGAGGCGTTCAGAAAAATACACAACCCCAAAACGCCCGACGACATGAGCAAGGCCCGATACCGTCTGAAGTTCGAAGAGCTTTTCTATGTTCAGCTCAACATTCTGCGATACGCAAGCGACCACAGGCGCAAATATCGCGGCTATATATTCAGCCGTGTAGGCAAGACGTTCAACGACTTTTACTTCAATAACCTTCCTTTTCCGCTCACAGGCGCACAGAAACGTGTCATTAAGGAAATAAGGAAAGACATGGGCTCGGGACAGCAGATGAACCGTCTGCTGCAGGGCGACGTGGGCAGCGGCAAAACGCTCGTGGCACTGATGTCCATGCTCATCGCCATAGACAACGGCTTTCAGGCCTGCATAATGGCCCCGACAGAAATTCTGGCGGAACAGCACCTTGCCACAATACAGGGAATGCTCGGCGGAATGGACGTAAACGTAGAACTGCTGACAGGCATGGTGAAAGGCAAGAGGCGCAAGGCCGTGCTGGAAGGACTGGCTAACGGAAGCGTAAACATACTGGTGGGCACTCATGCCGTCATCGAAGACACCGTGCAGTTTGCACGCCTCGGCTTTGTAGTCGTAGACGAGCAACACAGATTCGGAGTGGCACAGAGGGCACGGCTATGGAACAAGAGCGACAACCCGCCGCACGTGCTGGTCATGACAGCCACGCCTATTCCGCGAACGCTGGCAATGACCATATACGGCGACCTGGACGTGAGCGTCATAGACGAACTGCCGCCGGGACGCAAGCCAGTAGTGACAATACATAAATATGACGACCAGACAACAAGTCTGTATAACGGAATAAGGAAACAGATCAACGAAGGGCGTCAAGTATATATCGTGTTCCCGCTGATAAAAGAAAGCGAGAAGATAGACCTCAAGAATCTTGAAGACGGATTTGAAGGACTCAAAGAAGCGTTTCCCGAATTCAGGCTGAGCAAGGTTCACGGCAAGATGAAACCGGCTGAAAAAGAAGAGGAGATGAAGCACTTTGTGTCCGGTGAGACCCAGATACTCGTGGCCACCACCGTAATTGAGGTAGGCGTAAACGTGCCGAACGCATCAGTGATGGTAATACTCAACGCCGAACGCTTCGGCCTGTCACAGTTGCATCAGCTGCGCGGCCGTGTAGGACGAGGAGCCGACCAGTCATACTGCATACTTGTAAGCAAGCGCAAGTTAAGCGAAGAGACACGCAAGCGAATAGACATAATGTGCGACACCAACGACGGATTCAGGATTGCAGAAGCCGACCTGAAGCTGCGTGGCCCCGGAGACCTTGAAGGCACACAGCAAAGCGGAATGGCCTTCGACCTCAAGATAGCCGACATTGCGCGCGACGGTCAGCTGGTGCAGCTGGCACGCGACGAGGCACAGAAAATAATTGACAAAGACCCTATGTGTCAGAAGCAGGAATATGCCATGCTATGGAAAAGGCTTGACTCACTGCGCAAAACAAACATAAACTGGTCTGCCATTTCATAGGTATTTTAACTAAAATGCTAACAATATGAATATCAACCAGTTAGTATTAGTTAAATTAGGGACACCTTGCATGCCAGTTTGTTAAAGTGTCCATAAAGTTGTTAAACCGGAAAACAACTATCACACTTTTTTATTATCTTTGCAAAGGTTTTTATGATAGGCCGGAAAATTTTTATCTGTTGATTTTTTTCTGACTATCGCCCGCGGCAGCCTCCGCACTTTTATCTTAACCAAGAACAATAAATTATGTATTTAATAAAAAGAACAATAAAGACATTAGCATTTACGGCATTATTTACCCTTACGGCAGTAACGGCATCAGCCCAGGATCTGCTGGCCCGCCAGGCACCTATCGACAGAAAGATGAAGGCGGTTGACACTTTAGCCCTTAAAAACATAATACAGAGAGAACAGACCGGCTCCCCTTCAGCACAGCTTTACAAGGAATGGAGCAACAAATATGCTCACCGCGCCACAACCCTTCCTGATTCTTTTCTTATTAACCTCAAGCACTTCTGCATGCCTACGACAAGCAAAGTCATAACGTCTAACTTCGGACGTCGCTGGGGCCGCATGCACAAAGGTATCGATGTGAAGGTTTATATCGGCGACACAATACGTGCCGCATTCAGCGGAAAAGTAAGAATAGTAAGATACGAAGCCAACGGATATGGCAACTATGTGGTTATACGCCACTATAACGGACTTGAGACTATATACGGACACATGTCTAAGCACTTGGTTGAAGAAAACCAGACGGTAAAAGCCGGAGAGCCCATCGGACTTGGCGGAAACACCGGACGAAGCACAGGTTCTCACCTCCACTTTGAGACACGTCTCTGCGGCGTAGCCCTCAACCCGGCACTTATGTTCGACTTCAAGAACCAGGACGTAACAGGCGATACATATATGTTCCGCCGCGACACTTACGACAACGACTCAAGACTTGCAAACAAGGAAAGAGGAAAAGACGACAACGAATATGCATCAGCAGAAAACAGTTCATCGTCTGACAAGAGAAGCAGAAACAACGACAGCGGCGACATACGCTATCATAAGGTTAAACGCGGAGAGACTCTGTCGAGCATCGCAAAGAAGCGCAACACAACTATCGAGGAGCTCTGCAAGCTTAACCATATAACAAAGAAGATGCGCATACGTCCCGGACAGATCTTAAGATACTCATAATTGTTAATGTCTATAAATGTCAAGCGGCTGTCAGCATTATGCTGGCAACCGCTTTTTTATTCCAATCGGTCATCAGGCGGGCTGAAAGCATGAACACACAAAATTGATAAAGCTATGTGCGGTCTAATGACCGACTGGGGTTTATGTTTTCTGCCAAACATACCTGTTTCTGTCGCCTGTCTGAATCTGCATTTTCCTGATACAGCCGCCATGCCTGCGAAAAAGCAGACGGCAGCACTTCCGATATAAGAAGGCTATACTTTCTATATAAAACAACAATACGCCCAAATCAGCATGACCGATTTGGGCGTAATTTATAACTGATATTTCTGATTCTTATTTTTTTATCACCGCACGTATGACAAACCAGGCATGCATGACGATAGTGGTAAAAAGTCCGTAATGACGGCTCATAACATCAAAACGTTCAAGAAGCGAGGCCCTGTGGTTCTTTGTAGACTGCCCCTCACGCTGATAGTCGGCAATGGTGGCATGAACGTTCACCAGTGGCAGCGACTCTTTCTCTGCTTCTTTCATAATTCTTATACACCAGTCAACATCTGCCGAAAAACGATAACGCAAGTCGTAAGGAACCTTCTGCGCCAAATCAGTGCGCGCATAAAAAGCCTGATGGCACACAAGCATACCATGACGGAAAGAGCGCCACGTGAGTTTTTCTGGCGGTGTAAGCCTTCGCCGGCTCATATAGTTGCCGTCATTATCCACCCAGTCGGTATCACCATACAGCACTCCCGGCAGCGGTTTTCCTTCGCTGCTGCACTCTTCAAGACGTGCGTTGGCAGCAATAACATCCAACGTATCGGCCGACGGGAAGAAGTCTCCGGCATTGAGGAAACACACATAATCGCCCGTAGCCAGCCGACGCCCTTTGTTCATGGCGTCATACAGTCCCTTGTCAGGTTCGGAAACTATCCTCACCTCATGGCCGTTGCAGGCTGCATCTGAAGCCTTTTTATATTCTTCTGCCAGATTCTGCGTGCCGTCAGACGAAGCCCCGTCTATAATAAGATGCTCCACTGCCGCATAAGTCTGCCTCGCAACGCTGTCAGCCGTGCGCATAAATACATCGGCCGCATTATACGTAATTGTTACAATTGTAAACTTTATCATAATCTGTAATGCCTGTAAGCCCTGGCCTGGTTATAAACCTCGATATACTTCATCGCCACGCTCTGCTGCGAATAGCTTATTGAAACCTTTTTCACCGCATTGTCGCTCAGTTCGTAATAGTCGGCTTCAGAGAGCACCCAGCGCATGCCTTCTGCCAGATCTTCGGCACTCTTGTATTCAGCCACATACCCATTCTTGCGGTGATCTATCATCTCCGGGATGCCGCCCGACTTAAATCCTACGCACGGCACGCCGCAGGCCATAGCCTCCATTATAGTGTTAGGCAGGTTATCTTCAAGCGAAGGCAGCACAAACAAGTCGGCCGCGTTATACACATCTATAATCTTCCGTTGGTCGCTGACATAGCCGAGCGGGCACACCGGAAAAGCCAGCTTGTCGGCATAATCTTCCGAGTGGCCTCCAAGGATAACTATGCTCGTGTTTTCCTTCATCTCAGGGCAACGCTCTGCCATAATCTCGCAGGCACGCACCATATAGTCCATACCCTTGCGCTTGTCTGTTATGCGCTGTGATACGACCAGAATAAGACGTCTGTCAATAGGCAGCGACAGACGCATGCGTGCCTCGCGCTTGTCAGCCGGCTTATACTCGCGCGTATCTATTGGGTTAGGTATGCTGACCACCTGCTTTCCCGTCAGCAGCCTGCTGCCGCGCACGGCTGAACACAGCCATTTGCTGCACGTAACGAAGAATATGTTGCGCGACGACCACACCTTGGCCTTGCGCCTCCATATCTTTGCCGAGAGGTCGTTGGCAGAGCCTCCGCCGGGCAGATACTGACAGTTATGACATCCCGTGGTCTTATAATAGTTACATTTGCGGGTGTAGTGACATATACCCGTAGCCGGCCAGAAGTCGTGCATTGTCCACACTACAGGCTTTCCGCTGTCGATAATCTTGCGTATATCCTTTATCGAGAGCATGCCCTGGTTTATCCAGCTCAGATGTATCACGTCGGCTTCCTTAAACTCGCGCATGCGAGTTATGTCCGTGCCGGCATTTGCTATGTCAACCTCAAAGAGATGCTTCCGTGAAAAGTGCATATGACAGAAAATACACCATCGCTCCCACAGGAAGTTCCACCGCTGCCATATACCTTTAGGCAGCTCCACCACCGTGATGTCCGAAGTCTCCTTGTCGCGCACCAGCATCTTAGCCTTAACGCCATTATTGTTAAGAGCCTCCATTAGCCGGTTGGCAGCCACGGCGGCGCCTCCGGTCTTCTCGCTTGTATTTACGATTAGCACCCGCATTGTTCAAAATGTTTATGTTTTTTATTGCAAACACAAAATTAAAATAAAATACTTATTCTACCAAATTTAACGGCTGTTTATATGCTGTTATCGCACACAATTTATTGATTTGCGTCAAGAAAAGCGTCTTTGATTGCAAAAAGACACGTGCAAGTATTGACAGATAACGTTTTTCGCCGTATCTTTGCAGCATCAAAAGGTTAATAAATTGTTTAGGTTAGTAAATAGTATTAGTTTAAGGTAAAGTTTTCATGATTATTTAGGATGACAAAGGAGGCCGTGAGGTTCCCTTTCGAATCGAAAAAGGTTTTTTAGTTAAACATATTTTTAATACGCTGCAGCTTGCTGAAAGTTGCAGCGTGTTTTTTATACTCACAAAAGCTCCAAACAGACATAGTCCCAGTCAGTCATTAGACCGTTTTTGTCTATTCCGTACATTCATGCTTTCAGTCCGTATTCTTGCTTTATATAGGTGTCTTTTTGCTACGTGATGTGCAGCAAAAAGAGACTACGACATAAACAATAGCGCACAAATTCAGACAGCCCGTAGGGCTACACTTTTGTAACCGGGTGTGGCGAAGCTCAGCGAAGCCACGCCCGGTTGTTCTGCTAAGATAAGCATGCACCCGAAGAGGTGCTACTTTAAAACATGTTTTCTAAGTGAGTGTTTTTTATAACAAGTATCACCACTTCGGGTGATTTCCCATGTTTATGCATCCGTGGGTGTGACACCCACGGTTACTGAAATATAGCCCTTCGGGCATATCTTATTTGTGCCGGCAGATTTGCGAAAATTCAAGACATAAAATAAGCGCCGACTCGGCTGTCGGTAAGGGGACTGACATTTTTATGGATGTTACAAAAAGAAAGACCGTTATAAAATAGTGTAAAGCCGATGATAGTGCCGTTCGGACTGAAAATACCGCATACTCCGATTACTTTGCCGGTGCGTTGCAATGATTGACTTTTCGGAATAAATCTGCTATAATAAGGCACAGAAAGGTGGTTTTTAATATGAAAGGATTTTTAAAGTTTGTACTGACCGTTTCCGCGCTGTTTGCCGCTGCAGTCGGCGTTTTGGTGCTTGCCGACTGTATTATTAATAAAAACCGCATTCGCGGGGCTTACCTTGAGTGTGATACGGAAGAATAATTCGCAGCGCATATTGCGGAAATCGAGATTACCGAAGATCCTCCCGAGCCTGTTTCAGTACCGCTGAAAGCGTTTTGCTTTCGGGGGGCTTTGCGGTCGGGAGGATCTTTTGTTTATTAAACCGCACTTTTCGGTTTTTCTTGTTACAAATAACGAAAATAAAGCTTTTATATTTAAATTTAACGATTTATTTAGTTGTTATGCATAATATTTCTCCACAAAATAGTTATAGATACATCTTGAAAAAAAGCATTGAATATTGTATTATAAAACAGTAAACAATAAATGTGTTAAATTGTTTTTCTTAAGGGAGATGCTGATATGGGAAAATATACCGTAACCGCGCTTGCCTCTATGATTGAGCGCAAGCTTTCACACAATTTCGGAGTAACGCCCGCACAGGCGTCTGATGAGCTTTTTTATAAGGCGTGCGTTTTGGTGCTGCTCGAGATT
>ERZ780167.3290-NODE-3290-length-11741-cov-3.456871_pt1 | contig 11741 bp, 6 predicted proteins | sample MGYA00510982_ERZ780167 | MGnify/ENA primary metagenome ERZ780167 (study PRJEB29588, sample SAMEA2146107) | human gut metagenome | biome: human gut; feature: human-associated habitat; material: faeces | place: Denmark | collected 2008/2010 ... | reverse complement strand
CCGCCGCTGCGGTCTACGCCCACGGCATCGAACTGCACGGCAGAGCCGGGCGTATACAGCTCGTCGCGGGGGCTGATCACAGCGTGGTCAAACACGCCGTCCTGAGACTCAGTGGAGATGCAGAGGAAGCCAGAGCTGATGCTTCTCTCGTGACCGTCGGAGGGCTTGCTGAGCATCTTCAGCTCGCCGCCCTCTTCTCGGGCGGCAAAGGTGGCAGAGCCGCCGCCGTCCAGATACAGGGCCGTCACGCAGCCGGCATCCTTCAGAATAGCCGCCACCTCATAGCAATCCATGCCGATGGAACGGGGCGCCAGACGGCCCTCCGCCATGAAGAACACCACGCTGCCGTCCTCCCGGATGCCCACGCTGTTTCGAGGATTCGTTGACCCGTCCGGGGCCACCTGAATCTCACCATTCTTCAGGAGGTAAAGAGGTCCGGATACGGCCTCTATCACATCATCCGTGGGCGTTCCGGCATCGCGGATGACCGCCGTGCCGTCCGTCAAGATAGCGAAGTAAGGCTCATAGGAGGTCTTGACCACGTTGCCCTCCATGATCAGATACCCCGTGGGTTCGCCGGTGCCCAAGTTAAAATAGTCACCGTTGGTGGCCATGACCACTGTGCCCGCCGGGTCGGCGATGGTGCTGTAGTTCGCCGCCAGCTTGGTGGTCTCACTCATGCTCCACTGACCCTTTGCGATGGTCTGCGCGTTGGTAACGCGGTCCGCCTTAGTGCTGCCGGCGGTGTAATAGCCACTGTAGGTAGCCTTTAGGGTCACGTTCTTGGTCAGGTCGATCTCCGTCATATAGCCGATGACCTGCTGCTTATTTTTGTTTCGCATGGCGATCTTGTCGTAGGTCACGCCATTGGCGATGGCATGGTGGGTCTGCTGGACCAGCGTCAGGCCCGCCTCGACAGCTGCGTTGCCCAGCGTGACGGCGCTCTGCATGGCGGGCTGAGAGGCGAGCGCCGCCAGTATATTCATCTGGTTCTCGCCGTCGTTCCCCTCCGTTCCCGGCTCTGCCTCGTTGGCATCCTCGGAAACGTCCGCTTCTTCCCCTGTGCCTTCCGGAGCTGCGACGTCCTCGTCGCCCCCGTTACCGGCTTCTTCCTCTCCGTTCGGGTCAACCTGGGAAACTTCTGTGTTTTCTGCCTGTCCTGCGCCGTCCTCGACCGCAAATGCCAGGGGAACGGTGTTCAACAGGAATGAAAATACCAGCAACAGTGAAATCAGTTTCTTTTTCATCGTTTTCCCTTCCTCGTTTTTTGTTTTTTTGCACAAGGTCTGTGCTTTTGTCAATTACTTCGCCATTATGCGGCGGCCAGCTTCACGCTTGGCGCAGCAGAGGCAAGCAGCTGCAGTTCACCTCCTTTTTCGCCATATACGTGCACATAATATGTTCCGGCAGAATGATGGGCCGTCATATCCACCGTATACACCCAAAGTCCGTCCGCGGTCCGCTGGGCCGTGTACCAGGTCAGATCGTCCTGTCCGTTGATCTCGCTCCAGACGGGCAGGTAGACCCGCTCGTACTTGGAGGCGTTCTGCACTGTGAGTTTCATCGTGCGGCAGTCCGCGGAAAGCTCCACGGTGACGTAGGGATCGTCCGGCAGGATCGCGCGCTTTACATAGGCCGTCGTGTTCGTCAGCAGATGCAGCTCACCGCCCTGTTCGTTGCGGCCGTAGACGTGGATCATGTACTGTCCCGCGGTGTGGTGCTTCCGCAGGTCCACCGTATACGCCCAGGTTCCGTCCGCCTGTTTTTCGGCGGGATACCAGACAATGTCGTCCTGACCGTTCACCACACTCCATGTGGGCACATACACCTGGTCATAGCCGTCCACGCCTGTTACAACAAGACTCATGGTACGGCAGTCTGCTGAGACCTGGGCTGTGATATGAGGCGGCAGCTTTTCCACATTGGCCGTCGTGCTGGCGATCTTCTCCATCGTATCGTTTTTCTTTTCGTATACATGGATCAAATACTTTCCCGTGGAATTGTGGTTTGCCAGATCAACTGTGCAGGCCCATGTCCCGTCCGCCTGTTTTTCGGCAGGATACCAAACGAGATCATCCTGACCGTTTGCTTCGCTCCATGCGGCCAAATATACCTGATTGCAATCGTCTATATCTGCTATGACGAAGCTCATGGTGCGGTAATCCGCGGAGACCTCTGCCGTGACATGAGCCACTAGTTTTTCCACATTAGCCGCCGTACTGGTAAGCATTCCCAGTTTGCCGTCTTTCTTTCCGTATACGTGGATCAGGTACTCCCCTGCGGAATTGTGGTTTGCCAGACTAACCGTGCAGGTCCAAGTCCCATCCGCCTGCTTTTCGGCAGGATACCAGACGATATCATCCTGACCGTTCACCGCACTCCAGACAGGGAAGTAAACCTTGTCATACCCCTCAATGTTTCCGGCAACGATCTGCATTGTCTGGCAGTTTGCTGAGACCTCGGCTCTAACGTTTGGTTTTTCCGTTCTACGAAAAGACTCTACAAAAGACTCGATCCCATGAGTACCATGCCGGTTTCCTTCTTCAACGACATATGCATGGACATAATATACCCCGGTATCTCCGTGGTCATTTAAATTCACCGTATAGCGCCACGTCATCCCGTCTTCAGAATGAGCATGATACCAAATAAGGTCATCTTGCCCGTTTTCTTTACTCCAAACCGCAAAATCGACCATTTCGTATTGTTTGCCGTCTTGATAGTGGATAGTAAGCTCTGCCGTACCAGCATTCACAGAAACACTGATCGGCCGCATTTGATAGACATCCGCCAAATCGAAATACTCATTCCTGTTAGAAAGCCATTTTTGCAGATTTTCGATTGCCTCCGCATATGAACTGGCAAAATATGTTCCCTTGCCAGATACAGCTCCAATTAATGTATTCCATCGAGTGTAGTTCATTTTTGCAGAATTGCCGATTTTATTGTAAATCGCCCCCACATTCTGGCTCATATCGGCGAACAAAGAAAAGCTATCCGTATACATCTCAGAAAGAGCCTGCTGCACCGCTGGTACAGATAAGAGTTTCCAATACACTGTATACAAATAGATGTGATACTTTTGACTGCTATCTTCTGTATTCAGGTCATTTCCCATGCAGGTATCAAAATCCCACACAGGGCCCAAATGCAATACATCTCCACTACCATCTTTATACCAATAGAAACTGCTAGAAACGGATTCGCGGTTCAAGGTATATTCATTCACAAGATAATATTGCAAAAAAGAGTCCACGTCGATATATTTAGACAGTGCATCCAGCGTAACATCTCCATTAGGAGTGATCGTCAAGTACTCTACAAATGCATCCAGCGCCTCGTCAAAGTCCTTGACAGCCTCTTGCAACAGCGCAGGATCGTCCTCGGTCACAGACTCTTTCAACGCAAAATATCTCCCCGTTCCGTTATTTTTAATCCAGATACTTTCTTCCTCATAAAACCCTTCATCCGCCTCCATGAGAATACCCTTGGGATCGTTCAGATCCAGGCGGCTGCCGCCGATCTCCGCCTTTTCGCATACCAGATAAGTTCCCCGATAGTCACCATTGATCCAAAGATCCACATATTCACCGTCCGGTACGTATGTCATCCCCAGCTGCTCAGCAAGATCAAAGGCAAGCTTGTTCCGCATCATGCTGTCATCCGATGCGTTGGCCAGCAGCACCCACTTTTTCGCCTTTGCCATGCCGAGGACGCTGGTCTTCTTGTCGAATTTGATCTGGTAGCCCTTCTTCTCGTAATAGACCCAGGAGGAATTTCCACGTCCCTTAAATGTCGCATCCGTTACCTGCAGATCATTTCCTGCATTGGTGACATCCGTCAGCGTAACCACTGTGCCTGTGTATTTAACATTCTTGTCCCGATGCACCTCGTCCAATGTAACACCGTCCAGCGCCACATACAGGCTGGGTAATTCCGACTGCATCACGGTGATGGTCTCTGACGTTCCGTCCGCAAGGCTCACCACAACACTGTCGCCATTCTCCGCAAAGGCACCGTGCAGCACGTTGGTCTGCGGATCCAGCGTGCCCTTGTCGGCCGAAACGACCGCACCCTGCAGCTGTACCTCTGCATCAGAAATGACCACCTGATTCGTCAGGAACAGATACCACTGCTCCTTTTGCGTATCGTGGTAGCCATGGATCACATTCCCCTGCTGGTCTGTCACCGCACAGGAGAAGGTGTCGTCGGCATAGGCTGTCAACACACACAGCAGTATGGCTGCCAACACCAGTAGATTTTCTATAAACTTCTTCATTCTCGTCTTCTCCTATAGCTCATTCTTTTGTTTGATCGAAAAGTCCGCTCTCTCCAAAGTCAGGTTCGGATTGTAGTAGGGATCACCCTCCTTCAGTTGTTTTTCCCAACGCTCACGGAAGCGCTGAACCTCACTTTCAAACCGTTTCTTCTTCTCGGGTGTGTTCTCACTGCCACGGCTTTTTGATTCATAATGATACAATTCTGCATATGGTGTCCATACAATGAGATAGCCCATCTGCCGGATCCGCATACACAAATCAACGTCATTAAATGCCACTGCAAATGACGTATCTAAACCATTAACAGCTTCCCAGACGCGGCGCGGTATCATCACGCAGGCTGCTGTTACAGCAGACACATTTTGGGCATAATACAAGCGTCCCATATATCCTAAATTTTCACCATCGACTTTTGAAAAAGCGTGTCCTGCCGTTCGATGTGGCCCTAACCCTAGAATAACGCCCGCGTGTTGTATCGTGTGATCCGGGAAATATAGCTTGGCACCAACCGCTCCAATGTCATCTCGCTGCGCATACATAAGCATTTCCTCAATCCATGCTGGAGAAATTACCTCTGTATCGTTATTGAGCAAAATGTAGTATTCACCAGTTGCGCATCTCACGCCAAAATTATTCGCTTCCGAATAATTAAACTCCTTATCGAAGGATACAATATTTGTGCGGTCATCACACCTTAGTTGGTCATAAAACTCGACTAAATCTTCTTCGTTGCTCTGGTTATCTACGATTACAATTTCATAATTTGAATAAGTCGTCAGTCTTTTTATAGACCTGATGCAGCGTTTCAAATCTTCGCAGTGGTTTTTATTTGGAATAATAATAGATACCTTCGGAGTTTCTTTTAGCTCATACTTAATTCGGTATATTGTCGGGAATGCTTTCGAACTCTCGACAGTCGCATCCATTCCCATTCTTCGAATTTGATCGCGAACCGCTCGTTTTCCGGCATCAATCGCATAAGTTTTGGAGTTAATGTCAGCTGCAACCGAATTGGGATGAGATCTCCAATAATATAACAATTTGGGTATATGAACAATTTTTTCGGCCTGTTCAGTCGCTCTTAAAATAAAATCATGGTCTTGACTCCCGTCATATTCACCCCGAAATCCACCAACAGTCTTCAAAATAGCTGCACTAAATACGGTAAAATGGCAGATATAATTATTTGCTCGCAAATTATCTGGTGCAAAATCAGGCTTGAAATGTGCAGTTATAACACTGTCTATCTTATTTGAAAATGTTAATTCATCCGTATAAATAAAGTCCGCGTCCTGTTCGCAGATGGCCCGCATCACCTCATGGAGGGCTGCCGGATGCAGCAGATCGTCGTGGTCAAACAACCCGATATAGTCCCCTGCCGCCATTTCAAGACAGGCGTTTGTGTTCCCGGAAATGCCCAGATTCTGTTCCAGCCTCCGGTACTTGATCCGCGGGTCCTTCCGCATATACTGACGGCAGATCTTCTCCACGCTGTCATGGGCCGCGTCGCTGCCGTCCGCCATGCACAATTCCCAGTTTGCGTATGTCTGGTCGATGACCGACCGGATCATCTCGTGCAGAAACTTCTCCGGGGTATTATAGAGGGGCACGACGATGCTGAACTTGATGCTCCGCGGAAACACCGTGTTTCTCTGGTGCTCCAGTTCTTCGTCGGTGAAAAGGGGCTTATTGGCCAGGGCTGTAAATTCCTGCCGATGCGTCAGCTTGTTTTTTACTTTTCGCCATGTATAGCGCCAGCCGTTCTGGTGCAGACACCGAAGCCCCTTGCCCAGCAGGCGGAAGAATGCCATCTTTCCGCAAATGCGCTTTAACGCATCGAGGCATACGCGGAACGGCTTTGTGATTTTCCAGAAAAACGCGTTGGAGATCGCGCTGTAGGCATTCTGAACCTCCGCCAGTTGGATCTTCAGTGCCTCACGCTGGCCGATCGCCGCTTGGTAGTGCTCCTTGTAGTGAGCCAGCTCCGCCGCCAGCTCCTTACACTGCTCGGAAGCCGCATGATACTGCGTCTCACGGTGCGCCAAATCTGCTTTCAGCGCCTCGCACTGCTCAGCCGTCTCGTGACACTGCTCCTTATAGGAGGTCAGCTCTGTCAGAAGCGCATTTGTCCGCGCCTCACATTCCGCCTCTTTACTGCGCAGCGTCTGCTGCATCTGCGCTATCTCCGCTGCGGCCGCAGCCTCCCGCTGCTGCTTTTCTTGGAGCCACTCGTTTTGCTTGTTGGCCCACTCGGCATTCTCCGCCGCGTGCAGCGCCGTAATATTCTGGATGTGCCGCTCCTTGTCCTCTACCGCTTTGTTCCAGCGCGCACTTTCCTGCTGCCGCGCACACTCGGATATCCGGATGTTCCGCTCATAATCCTCGACCTGCCGCTCGATGTTTGCGCTGCGCCGGAACAGCAGCGCATGGGCGGTCAAATATGTCGGACGATAATTGATGTCATCCATAAAGCCGTTTTCAAAGAAAGCCCGGCACCAATATTCCCGCTGCTGTACATTCACGTGGGTAGGCTCGGTAAAATCGTCGGGAGTAGAGGTGAACAGCACCTTATCCGTAAGCTGGCAGAGATTCCGGATCGCCTGCCTGCCATCTTCCGCATACAGATGCTCCAGTACCTCTATTGTCACGACCAGATCGTACCTGTCCGGCAGTCCGGCGGGCAGCGGCTCTGTCAGAGAGCCTACCTTGCAAAAGGGACGGACATCCTCCCGTACCTTTGAAATGGCATACGCAGAGATGTCGACGCCGTAGGCCTCGACGCCCCGATCCCGCAGTGCCGCTACCAGATATCCCATGGCGCAGCCGGCATCCAGCACCGTCTTCGGGTGTATGTCCGCCACGATCCGATCTGCGATCATGCCAAAGAAATTGACCCAATGCTCCGGCTCCTCGTAAGGGATCGGGCCGCAGCCGCTATGGTAATACTCCGCGTTGTAAAGCTCGCTCATATGCACCTCAGCGCGATGCCTCATAGGCATCGCAGATTTCTTTTGTTGCGCCTATCGCCTTTATCTGGCCATGTTCCAGCCAGATGACCCGGTCGCACATCTCCCGGATCTGCTCCAAACTGTGGGAAACGAACAGCACCGTTGTGCCACCGCCCATCAGCTCCAGCATCCGGGTCTTGCTCTTTTCCTGAAAGGCGGCGTCGCCCACCGCCAGGATCTCATCCACGATCAATATCTCCGGCTGCACGACTGTTGCAATAGAAAACGCCAGTCTCATCAGCATTCCGGAAGAATAATTTCGAATGGGGACGTCGATAAACTTTCCCAGTTCGGAAAACTCCACGATCTGTTCATACTTTTCCTTCAGATACTTCTCGCTGTATCCGAGGATCGATCCGTTCAAGAAGATGTTTTCCCGGCCGGTCAGGTCATGGTCAAAGCCGCTGCCCAGCTCCAGCATGGGGACGACATTTCCGTGGACCTCCAACTCGCCGCCGGTGGGCTTCAGAATGCCGGAGATCACCTTCAGCAGCGTGGATTTCCCCGCGCCGTTGTGACCGATAATACCCACCACTTCGCCGCGGTCCACTTCAAAACTGACGTTTTTCAGTGCCCAGAATTCCTCATATTTGATTTTCCCCCGAAGCATCTGCACAATGTATTCCTTGATGCTCTGAATGCGGTCATAGGTCATGAGATACCGCATCGATATGTCATTCGCACGAATTATCACGAGTCTTACTCCTATCAGATGTTGAGGACGAAGCGATCCTGCGTCCGCTTGAACACCGTGATCCCGATGATCAGCGGCACCACAGACGCGATCAGCGCCAGGACATACGCCTTCGGCTCTGGAGAAACGCCATTGATGAGAATGGTCCGGATGAACCGGATGATATGATACAGCGGGTTCATCTTATAAATCAGCATGAACCGCTCCGGAATAATGCTCTCCGGGTAGAAGATCGGGGTCGCATACATCCAGAGCATACTGACCACGCCCCACAGGAACTGGGTGTCACGGAAAAACACCATGGCCGCCGCCAGCAGCATTCCAACGCCCAGTGCCAGTGCAAACAGGCAGAACACGCCGAAGGGAAGCAGCAATATCGCCGGGCGGATCGGTGTCCGTGTGATCAGCAGCACCGCCAACAGCGGCAGCAGGGAGAGGCCGAAATTGATGGTAGAGGACATCACCCGCGTCAGCGGATAGATGTATTTCGGCACATAAACCTTCGTGATCAGGGATGCGTTGCCCACGATGGAGGTCAGCGACATGGACGTCGCTTCACTGAAAAAGCTGAAGCACACAATGCCGGTGAGCAGGTACACCGCGAAGTTGGGAATATCAGACTTGAACAGCGTGGAAAAAACGATGTACTGGACCATCATAGTCAGCAGAGGGTTCAGAAAACTCCACAGAACGCCGAGGACGGAACGTTTGTACTTCGTCTTGAAGTCCCGGGAGACCAGCTGCTTCATAAGATATCCGTATTTGCTGAACGCCGCGAACACGTTCAGAATGGCCATACGTTTTCCCTTCTGAAATCCGCGGAGCAGATACAGGCAATACCCCGCAAGGGCAGCCAGTCCTGCCGCGGCCAGCGGCCAGTAGTGCGCGCCGAACCACAGCTCCTCGCGGCTGTGTACCTCCATACACAGCGCGCCGGCCTGTGCGGTGCCGTTGACCTTCACCCGCTCGTCCTCCGCCAGTTGGATCGCCACTTGATTTCTGACGGTGGACATGGTATTGCCGCTGTACAGCGTGACGGCGTTCCCTGCTGTGCAGTCCGGTGCGGTGATCCGTACCGTTGCAATGCCGCCTGGCACAGAGATGCCCGGCGCAAAGGAAACAGAGAAATTCTCGTTGTCAGGCAGGCCAGCTATATCCACGGTCCGCGTGTCCAACGTCTGCCCATCCACGCAGATGCCTATGACCAGAGTTCCCTGGTTCTGGCGCGCATACGTCGCGCCGCGGAGGGTGATGCCCATCAACCGCCCGTTCACGCGGATCTGCTGGGTAATGACGGTGTTCTGTGTGATCTCGCCCACCGGCGCACTGGGCGTCAGCATATCGGTAAAGCTGTCCCGATACCGCAGCTGGTCGCCGCCGATCCAATAGAACAGCACCACCGCGACCACATAGACCGCCAGCGCTATCCCGCACTTTTTCTTCAATGATTGTAGGTTCATGCTTCCCCGGTGATCTCCTTCAAATATCGCGCCAATGCGTTTTTCCACTCCGGCAGTTCCTGAAAGCCGTTGCTGGGCAGACATTCCTTGCTCATCCGTGAATTCAGCGGCCGCACCGCTCTCGTCGGATACGCGCTGGTGGGGATGGGATATACCGTTACCTGCTTGTCCGCCAGCTCAAAAATCGCCTTTGCAAACTCCGACCAGGCGCACGTCCCCTCGTTGGTGGCATGATAGACGCCATATCGCTCCGTCTGCACCATATCGCACAGCAGCGGCGCAAGGTCCGCCGTGTAGGTGGGCGAACCGATCTGGTCGCAAACCACGCTTAGCTCCGCTTTGGTTTCCGCCAGACGGAGCATCGTTTTCACAAAATTATTTCCGTTTTTCCCGAACACCCAGGAAATGCGGACGATGAAATACTTCTCCAAAAGACTCTGCACCGCCAGCTCGCCCGCCAGCTTGCTTCTGCCGTACGTGTTTACCGGGCTTACCGGGTCATCCGTCCGGCGGAACTGCTCACCTGTACCCGGGAACACATAGTCCGTGGAGATATACAGCATCTTCGCGCCGATCTCCCGGCAGGCGGCCGCGAGATTGCGCGTCCCGTCTGCATTGACCGCCCAGCACCGCTCCGGCTCATCCTCCGCCAGATCGACCTTGGTGTAGGCCGCGCAGTGGACGACTGCATCCGGACGGTATGATTGCATCAGCCGCTCTACCGCCTCCCGGTCCGTAATATCCAGTTCCCTGGACGACGTTCCCAAATGCTCGATCCCGCGCCGTTCCAGTTCCCGTTCTACATCATAGCCCAGTTGTCCGCTGGCACCTGTAACCAGTATCCTCATGCCGATCCCCTTATATACGGTTTCTCCTGGCCCACTGCATGACTTTGGCAAACAAGCCATCCGGGGCATACTTCAAAAATATCTCGCCCATAGACGACAGCGGGCTGAACTTCCGGTATTTCCACACCGTCCCGCTCCCGCCGCGATGATGCCAGTTCCGATCCCGCGCCTGCGCCCAAAGGAGCGCGTCGCGTATGGATGCCTCCAGCTCCGCGCCGCAGACGAAGTTGTCCTTCAGCCACTGCATCCGGGCCAGCATAGGCTCAATCCGTTCCTTTCCGTAGCTGGCCTTATCCGCGACCCCCACGACCAGCCCGGTCTGATTGCCGCCGTGGATACGGTAGCGAATGGTCCTCTCCGGCGAGGAATACACCATACCCTCCGCCGCGCAGCACAAGGCAATATAATGATCATGTACCATATATGGGCAGAACGGAATGGCACGCTTTGCCGCATCTGATCGAACCAGCATCGTGCAGCCGGTGACAAAGTTACTGGTCAGCAGTCCCCTTGCCAGGTCCGTTCCGCTCCGGAACACATGATGCCGGCGTACCTTGGTGATGCTGTCCGCCACCTGTTTTCCATCGCCGTCGATGATGTACATATCTGAGCAGACCAGCACGGCCCGCTCCCGTTCCATAGCTTCCTGCAATACAGTCAGCTTCTCCGGCAGCCAGACATCATCTTGGTCGCAGTAGGCAAAGAGATCCCCGTCTGCTTCTTCTGTCAGCAGCTCAAATGTCCCGTTAGAGCCCAGGTTTTCCTCGTTGCGCGTGATGACATAAGGAAAGCGCGTGATACAGTCCCGCACGCAGGACTGTATCTGTTCATAGGGTACGGTAGGTGAGCAGTCGTCACGGATATACAGCCGCAGGTTGGGATACGTCTGTTCGTTCAGACTCACCAGCTGCTGTCGCAGCCAGTCCATCCGCGGCTCGTATACCGCCATCAGAATGGAGATCAGCGGCTTATCGGTTCCCATACATTCGCTCATAGTAGTGCTGGTACTCGCCGTTGATGATGTTCTCCCACCAGTCGCGGTGTGTCAGATACCACTCGATGGTCTTGTCGATGCCGTCGGCGAATTTCGTCTCCGGCAGCCAGCCCAGCTCGCTGTGGATCTTGGTGGGGTCGATGGCGTAGCGCATATCGTGTCCCTTGCGGTCGGTGACGTAGGTGATGAGGCTCTCCGGCTTGCCCAGCTTCCGGCAGATGAGCTTCACGATGTCGATGTTCCGCATCTCATTGTGGCCGCCGATGTTGTACACCTCACCCACCCGGCCATTGCGGAGGATGAGGTCGATGGCCTTGCAGTGATCCTCCACATACAGCCAGTCGCGGACGTTCAGGCCCTCGCCGTACACCGGCAGCGGCTTGTCGTTCAGCGCGTTGGCGATCATCAGCGGAATCAGCTTCTCCGGGAAGTGATACGGACCGTAGTTGTTGGAGCA